>ENA-OUQH01000676-OUQH01000676.1-human-gut-metagenome-genome-assembly--contig:-NODE-676-length-24354-cov-4.479279_pt1 | contig 24354 bp, 14 predicted proteins | sample MGYA00237948_ERZ548828 | MGnify/ENA primary metagenome ERZ548828 (study PRJEB26490, sample SAMN05194711) | human gut metagenome | biome: terrestrial biome; feature: human-associated habitat; material...
TATATATTGTGTGCCGCATCGGAACAAAACTTTTATGCCGACATAAAAGTTTTGTCGCCGCTTAAAGAATACATAAAGCTTTATGTTATAGAAAATGCCGTAATGGACATGCCGACAACTATGAAAGTTGAAGAAACAGAAGGATATATTTCCAAAGAGCCGGGCTTAATGCCGGATATTCTTGTGCCAATTGAAGAATACCGCGGCAAGTGGTCTGTTGCAAATTCTTCGGAACTTGTCTCTTCTCTTTATATTGAAGTGAATATCCCATTAAACATAGAGCCCGGAGATTATGATATTACAATAGAAATTTCATCCGCGGATAATCAGCAAATTAATGAATGCAAAACTCTTCACCTTCATGTAGCCGATGCGGAGCTTGCAAAACAAACCCTTATATACACAAGATGGTTCTATGCAGACTGCGTTGCAGACATACACCACGTACCTGTGTTTTCCGAAAAGCACTGGAGTTTGATGAAAAAATACATAAGCGCCGCAAAAAAGACCGGCGTTAACATGATTTATGTACCGATTCACACAGAACCTTTGGACACCGCTTTTGGAATAACACGTACATGCGTTCAGCTTGTAGATATTGAAAAATGCGGGGAAACCTATAAATTCGGATTTGAAAAGTTCAGAAAGTTTATAGATATGTGCCTCGGCTGCGGAATTGAATATTTTGAAATGGCTCACCTTTTCACACAGGGCGGCGCGGAATGTGCACCAAATATCATGGTAACCGAAAACGGCAAAACCGACTATATGTTTTCGTGGCACACAAGCTTTTCGTCGCCCGAATATACGGATTTTTTAAAGCAGTACGTAAAAGCCGTAACAAGGGAGCTTTATGACCTCGGCATAGCCGATAAAACATATTTTCATATATCCGACGAGCCGCTTGCAGATGATGTTGAACGCTATGAATTTGCATATAATCTGATAAAGCCCCTTATAGGTGATATCAAAACATTTGACGCATTATCGGATTATGTCTTTTACGAAAAAGGTCTGGTTGAATGTCCCGTTACACAGGAAGAATTCTTGGACGATTTTTTAAATCATGATGTTCAGAATCAGTGGGTTTATTACTGCTGCTTTCCTCAAAAAACATTTCCGAACGCGCTGCTTGCAATGACTCTGTCAAGAGTACGCATACTCGGGATTCTGCTTTATAAGTTTAACATACAGGGCTTTCTGCATTGGGGATTGAATTATTACAATTCATGGAAATCATATCATTTAATAAATCCGTATATTACAACCTCGGCGGACAAGATGTTCCCGTCGGGCGACCCTTTTATACTCTATCCCGGAAACGATACGGTTTATTCCTCGCTTCGCGGCGAATCAACATTTGACGCAATACAGGACATGCGTATTTGTCAAACGCTTCAAAACCTTATAGGGCGTGACAAAGTAATAAAGCTTATTGATGAAGAAGCAGGATTTTCCATACATTTTGACAAGTATCCTACGGATGACGAATTTTTACCAAGACTCAGAAGAAAACTTATAACTAAAATTGAAGAATCTTTATAATAGATGCTGCAAAACGAAATCGTTTTGCAGCATCTTTTTTTGTAGGGTAGAAAATATTGCTTTACACAATCTGTGCACTTAGCCGCAGCCCCATAAATTATTATTTAATCGGAGCTATATCCGACATTGAATTCCACAGGAAGGCACGTACATCGCTTCCGCCTTTTAAATCTTCAAGTTCTGCGGAAAGTATATTTCTTCCGTTTTCAATCTTTTGCGTTTTGTGTGTTACGGCCGTGAGCCTGTTTCCGCTGTAAGCCGCAACAATCAATACTCCTTCGGACGGCAAAGCCGAATTTTCTTCTTTGTCAACCGTTACACTTGCCGAAGCGCCGTTTTCAGTTTTTTTAATAATTATTTCGCCGACAGAATCCAACACGTCTCCGTTTGTTTTAAATCTTGCCTCAACAGGCTTTGTAACAGCCTGCCCTCCGAATGTTACCCCGTTAATCAAAACAATATAGCTTGTATTACATTCAAATCCCGAAAGCGGTGAAATCATAAGCTTGCTTTCAGAAACAGAATATTCGGATCTATCAAGCAAAACTCCGTTAAGCATAACCGAAGCGTCTTCGGAAAGTTCGGCGTTGGCTGAAAAGTTTACGGAAATACCGTCCGATAATGCCGATATACTTTCACCGAGTGCGACGGGCATTTCAGTATCTCCCTTTCTGCCGCATACAGAAGTTATGTAAGGCATGCTTTCCCCTTCCGCTGAAAGCTTTAAACTGTAGAAAGTATATTCCGTGCCGCTCGGAACATATTGATTTCCGTTTGCAAAATAAAAATATACGTTTAAAATATCTCCGTCAAAGTCGGAAACCCTTAAGCCGCCCGACGCTATCACACTTCCGTCGATTTTTATCACATATGTCTTTGCCGAAGCGTCAATTTCAAAATCGAGCGTATATTTTTTCCCGGCTTCAAATTGCGATCCGTCCGCAAAGGTTCCGTTCTCTTTTACAAAAACGGGGTTCATAATCTCCCTTGAAACCGTACCGTCTTTAATTCCGTCGCACTCTATGCCCAGACGCGCATTTTGGGAAATTGAAAATTCGGATGTAAATTTGATTTTTTCGTTTGAAAACGTTTTGCAGTTGTCGACGGGAGAAACATACAAAGCGTTATAAGATGACATGGTATCCGCTTTCACGATAAGCGATTCACCGGAATTATTAACATAGCTCCAACCGTTTGATGACGGCAGACGCAAATTGCATTTAAAGCGCAAACCCTCTTCAAAATAGTAGTTATGCTGATGATCTTCTTTTGCCGTCGGCAAGCCCTCATAGTATATTTTTTCCGAAATTTCCGTCAAGACAAATACGCTTTCTTCCGAAAACAGTGTGTCACCCGAAATCAAGACTTCTTCAACGCCCAAAGTATGTGTTCCGAAATTAAGATTTGACAAATCCACTGAGGTAAAAAAAGAATCACTGTTTGCGACAAGTGTTGCCGCTCTGTTTCCGTCAAGCAGCAAATATGCTTCCTTTGCGCCTTTTCTTAAAGTTCCCGAAACATCAAGGCTGTTTCCGCTGACAGCAGCTCCGTTTAAAGGCGATGCTGCAGCCGGTCTTTCAAGGCTTCTGAATTCTATATTGTCAACAAGTAAAGTTCCGTTTAAAAGCATCGGGTGAAATTCTGTCGAAAGCACATTATTAAGATTTGAAACATCTTCGTTTCTGTATTTCCCGCTTGCGGCAAAAACTTCTTCCGCTCCGCTTTGGGAAAGCGTTGCAAAATATGTATTGTTTTCAAGATCAACATAATATTTTACCGTGTACCATTTGCCGCATTCCCATGCAGCAGTACCAAACTCACCGCCGCCGTTGATGCCGCTTTTTACCGTCGGGTGAATAAACCCGTTTGACCATTTTGCAGGACTTTTTGTGCAAACCATAAGCGCTGCAACTGTTCCGTCGGCTGTGTTATTCATATCCGTAACGCAAAAATCATATGATGCCGAAAATCCGTAACTGCTCTGTATTTCGGGTTTTACATACCTGAAAAAGCAAAAGCCGTTTCCGGTGTTTAATTTCTCCGAGGTTGCATTTTCGGTGACTATTTTAAGATGTTCGTCTTCCACTGTATACGAAACCATACCGTCCGTACCTGCGTCATTTTTTACCACCATGCCGAGTTCGTTTTTTGCAAAGTCCGTTGTCACGCTTTGAACTTCTGCATTTACGGGTGCCGCGCATAGGCTCCCCGTTAAAAGCGCCAGAGATAAAATGATTGCCGTTTTCCTTTTCATGTTTTATACCGCCTTTCAAAAATTTATTTATACCTAATCCGCACGCCCGACTTATGCAAGCTTTGCGGATATTTTTAAAGTTCCTTTGGGTGCCTTTACATGAAGAACCAATTTTCGTATGCCTTTGTTTGGGTTCTGCCCCTTTACATGCGGCGAGCAGGGCAGCGGAACCGCGTCCATAGCATAAAAGCTGTGATTTTTAATGCTGCATTTCATACGCACACAAAGCATTTTCCCTTCTGCCTCAAGAAATGCCGTATCACCCGAAATTTCAATTTTCGCCGGAGTATGCATAAACCAATAAACTTCACTTTCGCGCAAAAGTTCAATTTCATCTGTTATAACATAGGCACTTCTGCCACCGCAAAAATCAAAGCTGCGTTTGTATGAAGAAACATCTCTCTCGTATGCATCGCTTAAATCAAATTCGGCAAAGCCGCCGTCTTTTTCATTTCCGACATACTTAATAAGCGGCGCCAAGGCGCTTTCTTTCTGACCGCTGTATTCGCTGCCCGAAGGATTTATAACAACACAGTTTTTGCCCTCCGTTCTTTTTCTGTAGAGATTGTAACCGGCTTTATCAAAATAACCTGGCAGACTGTAGCTGTCTCCTCCCAGAGAATACGCCCACATCACGCCGTCTTTTTCAAACTGAAACTCTCCGAGATCGGGCATAGAATGCGGCAATCCGTTTCTGCCTCCGTGAAAACTTGCAAAAGTTGGATTTTTTGCTGTATTGGAGCTCTTAAAAGCTCCCGTATACGCCGCAGCAAAATACCTGTCAAGCGGAACAGCTTTTGCAATGTCCGTTTTTGTTTGTAAAGCATATTCATACCATAAAAGCGCATCCACACTGCGCCCGGCTCCAATGTTTTCCTTCATGATTCTCGACGCTTCAGCACCGCCCGTATTCCCATATCTGTATGCCATAAATTCGCGCACATCGTTTACACATACAAACTCGCTCCCATCATGATATCCTGCACAGTATTTGTTTGTCTGAAGAGAGGTGAATATATCTCCCGCTTTAGCAAAGCCCTTTGCCGCACCAACAGAGTAATCCGTTCCGCAGCATTTAAAAAGCGCATTCAGCCCATATGTAAAATAATCAAAAAGATACGAAGAGTATGCCACACCCTCATAGTATCCGCCGTCAGGAAAAAAGAGTCCCGTTTCAATTTCCATGGTTTTTATCATATTTTCGAGTATGTATGCCGTTTCTTCTTCCATATCCTCTTCATCTGCCAGCGCAAGACACAAAAGAGCAAGGTTTCCCGATATTACGCCTATAAAATTATCCTGCATTTTTATATAGTGAAGTAGGTTTTCCTTGCCGCTGTAAGAATCTATATGATCTTTATATGTAAGACATTTAACGCGCTCTTTAAAGTATTCCAAAAGATTTGCTTTTTTAATATCTTTATAGAAAGCGTCAAGCCCGATACCCATTATACCGCACCAATACCCTGTGATAAGGTTTGAAGTCCGCGGCGCAAGCGTTGACCATGCGGCAAAAATCTTCATAATATTAATACCGCAGCGCATGTATTTTTGATCTCCCGTAATCATGTATGCCCTTGCAAGAGCTTTGATATCGTCAAGAGCATCTCCTGCGGCGCGCTGTTTTTTTTCGTCCGGCGGCTCCTCCCTGCATACCCTCCTGCGGCATGCCGTGTCGGCATTTTCGCAAAGCGTGTCCAGCGCTTTTTTCCACTCGCCCGACAGCGTTTTCTCTCTTATGCGCGCAATGTCTTTATCATCGTAAATCACGCGCGGATGCTTTTTGCCGGGATATCTTTTCTTTACGGCCCGTATCATTTCTTCCCCGTCGGGGTTGTCAAACTGCATAAACCTGTAAATAAGGTCTATCGGATGCCACTTTATAAACCTGTCAGTATAATGATCCTCGGGCGTTTTTTCCATACGCGTCTGCGACAGCACAAAAAAACCGCGCCTGTCGTAAACCATATACATACCGCAATTTTTGTTTTTCTCACCTTCTGTGAATCTTTCGGCGCTTTGGTAGGTTTTAAAAAGCCTTTTCATAATCTCGTGCGGTACATACAACTCGCCATTTTCAAAGCATGGCTTTTCCGCCGCAGCGGCATATGATTTTTTCTCAAACCCATCGTAATAAGTTTCATTTGCCGTCATTATTACCCTGCAACCTTTAAGCGCCGCCGCAAGCTTGTCACAGGGATCCATAACAGATATCAATTTTTTCACACCCTCATTTCCATACATACGCTCCGCAAAGCGGTATGCGCATGGTATAGCTGTCCACTGCATATATTTCAATGCGCATATCATCGCCCGAAAGCTTGGGAAGTTCAAATTCAGCGCAGCGGCTTTGTCCGCTTTCCGCCGAAACTGTGCAAGCCGAAACAGCAAGCATTCGCCCTCCGCTGTAAACCGTGAGAAAAATAACCGCCATACGCTTTTCACCATTATTTTTGGCGTACACAGAAACTTTGTCTCCGCTTCTTATATGCGAAATATCAAAAACTTCATTTTCCCCGCTTTTTACAGATATTCCGTTCACCGCAAAATCGCTTTGGCTTATATAAAATGCTTTGTAAAACTCTGTGCCGCCGCTTTTTACGTACAGCTTTGCTTTATGTTCTCCGAGAAGATTTTGGGCAAGTTTTAAAGTAAGTGTACCGCTGTCTTCTGCCGTAATTTCAGAAATTTCCGTTTCTTTTTCACCGACAAACAAATGCACCTCCTCAGCCTCTGCTCCGCCGACGAAAATATCCGATTCGAATCGAATTTCATCAGTGCTTGTTTTTATAATGCTGTCTTCTGCTTTTTCAAAAGCCGAATCGGAATTTCTGAAATACATATCTCCGAATCCTTCAAAACTTTCTTCATGCGTCATGCAAAAATTATCTATCATAAATCCCTGATCTTTTTTGCCGCCGCGGCTTATATAATATTGCAGCTTAATATATGTAAGCCCGCTTTTATCCATTTTATCAGCCGCTGTAAGTTCAGCATTTTTCACTTCTTCTCCGTTTATATAAAGCTGCTGAGTGCCTCCGTCCAAATCCACCGTATGACGCACGCTCATCCATTCCCCTTTGGGGTAAACATAGTCTGTTCCCTGTATTCTTCCGTCAAATCCGAAAAGCCTTTTGCCGCCTATGAAAGCAAAGCCTGCAGACGAACGCGACTCAAGCTCGAAGCTGCCGCTTTCGCCGAAAAGCTTAAGGTCATATGAAACGGAAAACCGCCCCTTTGCCGAAATCGGCTTATAGTAGTATACTCCCGCGCCGGGATTCCCGCTTGAGTCAAGCGTTGGTTTTTGCACATCCTGCTTAAGCACCGCTCCCACGGAGCCTGCTTCGTCTCCGTCTTTTCCTTCAAAATCTGAAAGTGTGAGCGCTGCCGGCATACCGCTTTCATCCGTTCCTACCGTTTTGTTGCTTGAAACGGTTATGCCGCTTCGCGCTCCGTTTGTAAAATCGTAGGAAAAATCGGTCTTTTCCGACCTTTTAATAACCTTAAACGAATTTACGCTTTTGAATGAGCCGTCCTCAGTATAAGCACGTATTTCCACATCGTGAGAGCCTATTGCCGCAGGTGATTCAAGTTCTGCCGTGTTTTCTCCGTTTGATATCCCTTTAAAAATTTGAGTCCCGTCCATAAGAACACTGACTTCCGAACCGCTTTGGGCATAAAAAACGATTTTTGTAACATCATCCGTTACCACCGAACCGTTTTCGGGCTGTATAAGTTCAACCTCGCCCGTAGCCTTTACCGCACCTATGGGTAAAAGTAAGATAAATGACAGAAATAAACTTAAAACTCTTTTTCTCACTGCTTTGCACCTCCTTTCGCAACAGCGCGCACTTCTGAAATACTGTTCCATACCGATGTGGAATTTCCATTGCCGATTATACGTATATAACGCACTCTGCCTGGTATTTTTAAAGTTTCGTAGCCGGCCGTTTTTCCGTTTGAAGCTCCGCTCCAAACTCTTTTATAGTTTTCCCCGTCTTCCGAATAAAGCAAATCAACATAGTTTTCGCGTTTATCACCGTCTGCAAACGCTATGCATACACCATCTATATCCGAAATTTTCCCGAGATCAAATTCATACCATACGCCTATTCCGCGCTGTGCGTATTTTGTGTTCAAATCGCCGTCGATTGCCTTATCCGCTCCGTTTTGAGGCTCGGGAGTTGTTTCACCCTCCGCCGAAACCGGCGTCAAAAGCTCACCTTCGGCTCCTGCCTTGGGCAAAACGTTGAAAAGCTCATCCGTAACGGTTATTTTACGCTCGTTTGTCGCTTCAAACGTTACAAAACAGTTCTGTATGCCGCCGTCATTGCCTTTAAGAGTAATTACCGCCGTGTCTCCCGGTTTTTTTGCCTGCTTTACATAAATCTCGGCATTGTCGCTATGCGCCTCTATATACGGAACGCTTGTTTCGCCTCTGTAAATTTTTTCGCGGTACACGCATCTCGATTCAAAAAAGCCGTCTATATCTTTCCCGTCAAGCTTTAAGCTTGTCAGCGTCGGTATTCTTGCTGGCATTTCGGCTTCGGGCCTCCACTTTGAAATCGGCTCGTCTTTTATGCCCGACGCCCTGTCCTTGTATTCGTCCGGTATAAGCTTTACTGTAATATTGACATTTCCGCTTGCCTTCGGAATATGAAGCGCAAGCTTTGTGTAGCCCTCATTGTCCGCCTGGCCTTCAACGCGCGGCGAATCGGCAAGCGGTTCCGCCGCCATTTGCATAAGCTTAAATCCGGGTGCACTGCAAAGCGCTTTTACGGTAAGAGAACGCGTTTTGTCTTTTGAAACCAGGCGCGCCTCATTGCCGCTCAGAATTTCTATATCGGCCGGCGTGTGCATAAACCAGTAAATCTCGCTTTCTTTCCGCAGCTTGATTTCATCGCGAACGGTAAACGTCGTGCGTCCGTCCGCAAGCATATATCCTCTCTCGTATGATACGGCATCTCTTTCGTAAGCCTCGGAAAGGTCGTATGCCGCGACCGCGCCGCCGTTGCCGCTTTCAAATTTTGTAAGGCCGGCAAAGGCGCCGATTTTCTGCCCGTAATAATTTTCCGTATCCTCGGACGGATTAATTACAACGCAGTTTTTGCCCTCCGTGCGCTTTCTGTATATTCTGTACCCCTGTGTGCTGAAGTATGAAGGCAAGCTGTAGCTGTCCGAACCAAGATCACATGCCCACAACGTGGCATCACTTTCAAAGCTGAACTGCCCCAAATCAAGCATACTGTGCGGAATCCCCGTATATCCTCCGTGAAAACCTGCCATCACCGGTGCCCCGCCCGTTCTCGTATTGGCAAATGTTCCAACCTCAGCGCCTTTAAAATAATAATCAAGCGGAGCATTTTCGGTAGTTCCCTCAGCCGATTTTCCGGCAAAGAAAAGCTCTCTTAAGCTTCTTTCCTCTCCTATGAGCTTATAATGCAGCTCAGCCATCGCCGCCGCATTGCCGCGCCCGTATCTGTAGCCCATAAACTCACGGACCGTGCTTCCGTAATATCCCGGCTTGCAGTCGTGGAACGAAAAACAGTTTTCCGCCGATTGCGCATATGTAAAGAAATCTCCCGCGTCGGCAAATCCGGGCGCACTGCCTAAGGCATAATCCGTTTTGCAGCAGTTGAAAAGCGCCTGCAGCCCTATTTCAAAATAGGTAAAAAGATAATCCGCATAGCTTATGCTCTCGTAATATCCGCCGTTCGGGAAGAACAGGCTTGTCTCTATCTCCGCTGTTTTTATCAGATTTTCAGCTATATATGCACTCTGCACCTCCATATCCTCTTCGTCGCACAGCGCAAGCGTCAGAGAGAGCATTCCCCCTCCCGTAACGCCGATAAAATTGTCCTGCATGGTTATGTAATGCAGCTCTCCGCCGCCCGAATATGCGGCAATGTGGTCGGCATAAGCCAAAGCCCTTATTCTCTCTTTAAGATATTTCATGTCCGATACGCCCTGCTTTGAAGACGCCATATAATTATAAAATGCGTCAAACCCAACGCCCATACCGGTTGCCCAGTAACCCGTAATAAGATTTGATGTGGAGCACGCAAGAGAATCCCATGCCGCAAATTCTTTCATAGCTTCAACACCGCGCTCCGCATATTTTGTATCTCCCGTCAAAAGGTAACCTGCGGCAAGATTTAAAATATCGTTGCAGAAAGTGCCGGCAGCCGCCTGCTTTGAGCTGTCTGCCGCCGCGGCGTAATTTCCTTTATATGCTCTGTAATAAGAGGTTCTTGCAGCTTCAAGCTGTTTTTCGTATGCTTTTTTCCACTCCGCATCTTTGTCCGTCATATCGAGTATATAGTTTATATCGCTTTCGGTATATAAAATTCTCGGGTGTACGTTGTTTGGGAAGTTTTCTTTCACTGCCGCGATAATTTCTTTGCCATTCGGATTTTCAAATTGCATATATCTGTATATTAAATCCATCGGCTTCCATGTGACATATCTGTCAAGATAATGATAGTCGCTTTCGGCCTTTAAGGCTTCGCCGGAAATAACGGCAAACCCTCTGTTGTCCCACAAAACATGCTTTCCCATTATGCTCTCGAAAACGCTTCTGAGCGGAAAATACAAAATACCGTTTTTTTCTTCCGGCGGCGCCGAAAGCATAATTTCTCTGCCGCCCGACAAAGCTCTTTTTTCACCCCTGAAAAGCTCCGCGCGCGTACCGATTGCAATTTTAGCGCTTTCGGAATCAAATAATACTGTCTCTTTGCTGAAAAGTTCAAAAAGCTTCTGCGGAATCATAATAACTCCGTTTGCGGAAAACGGCTTTAATTCTTCTCCTGCTTTTGTTTTCTCACCGTTTATGCAAAAGGTGCTGTTTGAAGGCATTAAAACGATTTTGCCTTCAAGGGCGTCTTTGAGCTTGTCCGCCGGGTCCATGACGGTCGGCAGATTTTTTATATCCTCGTCGGTTTTCGGAGCAATCGGCGCGCCGTCTTCAAAAACCCCGTCGCCGCAAAGCTTGTTTCCGCTGTATATTCTTATATAATTAATCTGCGTGTCGTGCACGCCGCTTCCGTTTATAAGGTCAAACCTGAATACGGTGGGCATATAGTCCGTCGGAATACTGTTTGTTGAGGCATATACGCCGTTTATGTATACGTCCGCTTTTCCCGCGCTTATGTCATATATGCACGAAAAACGAACCCATTCTCCGAAAGGTATTTCTCCCGCTGTGCCGCCAGAAGCGTAAGACGTGAGCTTTCCCGACGCCGAAAGGCTGTATCCCCTTCTCCACGGCGCTCCGTTTGTTTTCGCATCGGCAATTCCCAAAGCCGCGTCGCCGGAAAGCTCGTTTATCTTAATGCTTGTGTCGAGGACATAGCGCTGCATTTCCGCAATTTTCTCACACGTTATATCTATATACGAGCCGCCCGGAGTATTTTTATCCGCAAAAAAGCTCAGAGTACCGTTCCCGTCCGCGTCCTTTTTAAAGCCTACCGCTCCGCCCTTGACGCTTTTTGTGACGTTCTGAATTCCGTTTTTGAACTCCTCGTCATAAAGTATTTTTACAGATTCGTCAATAACTTTTGTTTCCTCAAACGGCAAAACCTCATCGTTTATTTTCTCGGAAGGGAAGCTTACGAATGAAGCGTCGCTTGCGCTTGCCGCGTATATCCTGAAATCGTCCAGATAAATATCAGCTTCATTTTCGTTATAATCTACGGAAAAGTCGACCGCCGTCGGATTTGCGTAACCGCCGTCTTTGGGCAGACGCCAGCCGCGCGCCGCGCATTTTCCGTCAACGTAAACGTCGAATTCCTGCGCTTTGAAATTCAGAATAACCGTAAATCTGCGGTAATCCGCTTTCGGAACGCCGCATATTCTTTTCCCGTCAAAAAGCTTTACCGAGCCGTCGGAATCCATTCTGAGCATCGCAAGCTTCTTTGAGCCGAAGGTAATATTGAAGAGCTTTCCGCTGACGCCGTCTCCGCTCACCTTGATTCCCGCGCTGACAGCCAGCAAATTCTCGTTTCCGCACGAAAAGGCCGCGCGCAGAATCGCCGGTGCGTCAAATGCTCTGGAAAAAAGAACCTTGTTGCCGCCGTCGGACAAAACGCGCGTATCAACGCCCGATATGCTTTTTATATATCTTGTTTCGGTACAATTTTCGGCATACGACGAAAACCCGTCCGAGATGATTATTACGGGTTTTTCCGAGGCGTACGCCGCTTTAAAGGGCAGCGCGGCGCAAAGCGCCAGCATTAAAGACAGAATCCTTCTTTTCATGGCATTCACTCCTGTAATTTATTAATTTTCAGAATTTCATAATCTTTTATTACGGGCAGTCTGAAGGATATTTCGCCGCCGTTTACGGAGACCCCGGCAGGCTCCTCCCCCGTAATGCTTTGAATTTTGCTGACAGGGCAGCTTACTTCGAGCGAAACCCTGCTGTCATAAATCGGAATGACTTTTTCAATCGGTCTCTTCATTTCTCCCGTGGCGTTTATTATATGCAGAAAATAACAGTCTCCTCCTTCGCGCAAAACAAATTCCACGCTTTGGGGCGCATCGGTTTTTATACGGGTCCGTGCCATGCTGCGGACGGCATACATCAGAATTTTCGATATATCCGGAATTTTCAGTTCGCAAAAAAGCTCGCCCACGGCTCCCGACATAAATATGCTGCAGCCTTTCCCGAAAACGTTTTCAATAATCGCGGGGTAGCTCTCTTTCGGCATTTTTGAATACCGACCCGGCATCGGCATACGGTATTGCGCCGAAACCTGCGCGCCCTTTCTCGCCGAGGTGCGAATTGCTGCATACGGAGCCGGAATAAGTTCCCCGGAAAGCTCTGCCTTCTCAAAAAAGCTTTTTTCGGCTTTCATATATCCCGTTCCTTCTTCGTATTCCACGGTTTCGCAAATGCCCTCCGTGCCGAATATATCCGCCAATCTGCACTCCTCCAGCTTTTCGCCCTTCGAATCGTACGCGGCAGTATCAAATGTTGAAATAATATTTCCCCCGTTTTGAACGAATCTGTGTATTTCATCGGCTGTTTCCGCGCTCATGCATGCGCATGTGGGCATTATCAAAAGCTCATATTTATCAAGCTCGCCGCAGTTTATATTTTCTTCGTCTATCACGTCAAACTGCACATGACCGCGCATTAAAATATCGCAAAAACCCATAAACGCTTTGTAATGGTCTCCGCCCGTGTTTTCTCTCACGGCGCCGTTTAACACCTCTGTGAAATCTGCCTGTCCGAAGCTTGAAGAATAATAATTTGCCGTGCTTTGCGACCAGAGCATCGCGATAACCGCCGTGCTTTTCGTATCGCGGAAAACATCTGCATTTTTCTTTATAAAAGCATTCATTTCGGCGGCTGCTTTTCCTCCGCCGCTTTCCATAAGCTTTGTCGGGCCGTGTATTCCGTACCACACGTTTGTGCCGTTTGCCAGTGCCTGTGCGTAAAAAAGCTTCGTCTCCGCCGCCGTGTGCATATAGTATGACCACGGCTTATAGTCTCCGGCGATAAACGTCACGCACGGTTTACCCTCGCTCCGGCTTTTCAGCAGCTTTGCCATGGGCGATATCAGCCAAAGAGGCGTTTTGTTATTGAGCCATATAAAGCCGCCCTCCGTCCCGAGCATATCGACATACGGGTACACGCGCCGTGTATTGCAGCCCGTTATATCCGCCCTCAGCGACGAATTGTTTACATAAAGCAAAATATCCCTCCCGGCTTTTTTTACAATGCCGGAAATATCGCGCATCAGCTCCGTTACGGAAGCTGTATTAAACTCCGTCCTCTCATATGCGCTGCCCTCGTACATTGAATGGCCGTATTTGTTTTTAAATTTTTCTCTGCATTTTTCGCAGAAGCAGCCGTTTTGCATCATTATCGGCCCGTCAAGAAAAATACCGTCCGCGTCATGTCCGCAAAGCCCGCGGATTTGCTCCAGAATATATTCGCGCCACGGCCCGTTCACGCATAAATAATAATATACATTGTAAGCCATGATTTCATTGCCGTTTTTGTCCAGCTGCACCCAGTCCGTATGCTTTTCATACTCCTCCTGCGGAATACAGTGCACATTTATATACTGTATCTCGCGTATGCCGCACTTATGTGCCTCTTTGAGATATTCGTCAAGCGCCGCCCCGTCCTTTTCCTCGTTATAATATGACATCGAGCCTGATGCCGTAAGGTGATAAAGCTGTTCGGTATTGAAGCCGCGCCCTACGGTATGCCTCCTTAAAATATCATAGCTGTTTTCGCCGAAATTACACTGTACGGCGGATATTATCATCGGCTCCGCCGTCTCCCACCATTTTTTTTGTTCCATGCTGAAATCTCCTTATTTCTGTTGTGTGCAGCTCTATCTGTAAATAAAAAGCTGCTGTATACCGTGAGTAAAGCACTTTAAAACCACGCGCGACGCACTGTCATCACCGGCATAAAGCGAGCCTACGATATCTCCCGGTCTTCCCTGAGAAATTTTTTCGGTTTTTGTATCAAATATTGCAATCGAGGCGTTATCGTTTAAATAAAAAGCCTCAAGCCCGTCCATCGGCAAATCGCTGTAAGCCGGATTGAAGCCCGGCGAATTGTCTGTTTTTATAATAAGCGCCTTTCCGCTTGCCGAAAAGACGGTGCCGCTTACGCAGGAATCCTCCACCTGCCCGTCCGCGGGCGCGCTGTCTGTCAAAACGGATATTTTTTTCTTTTTGTCGTATTTTGCGTCAATCGACATTGCCGATATATCGCCGTATGCGTCCGTTTCCGCCCTTACTATATCTCCGGGTGACGGAAATACTCCGCCGGCGGAAAATTCCCTGTATTTTTCGTTTGAAACGGAATGTTTATAAAAAACGCCGTTGGTCCACATGCTGATAAAATATTTTTCTTCCCCGTCTTTATTTATTCCGCGCGTCACGCCTTCAACAATTGAAAGCGGCGTTTTCTCACGCACCTCTCCTCCGCCGCTGTTTTCGCTGAACACAACCATTGCGGACGGTTGCAAAACACGGTTGACATCATATGCCGATATCGTGAAAATGCCGTAGGAGCCGAGCGCCTGCGTGCTTATTGCCTCAAAATACTTATCGTCATATCTTTTTGACGCCCCCGCGGAAATTTCAAGCGGAACGCGAAAGATAACAGGCGGCTCGCCGCACATGGAAAGATGCGGAGAAAACACCTTGTAGGAATTGTGCCAATAGCTTTTTACGCCGGAGAGAAAAACGGTTAAGCTGTCATCTCCGACAAAAGCTCCGTCGTATTTGTCCGAAACGCTTCCGCTCGCATTCTTTGCCGTATCAAGCTTTAAAAGCTTGCCGTCCGAATTTATACAGTATCTGACAAGCTGATACTGCGGTATGCCCGACTTTAAAAGCAGTCCCGGGATTTTTAAATCGTTTTTTGAAATAAGCTCACCGTTTAAGCGGATTTTTTCTTCAAGCTCCGCACACAATATCTCGCCTTTTTCGGTAAGAAGCTTAATGGCGGCACCGCCCGAAAGCGTGTTTTTGCTGTGAAAATCAAGATAGTATCCGTATTGCATATTGTTTTTCTGCGTTTCGGCAAATCCCGCCGCGGTACCGTCCGATGCAACAAGCAGCGTCACATCGCTGCCGGGCGCAAGCCTACCGCGCCCGATAAACGTGTCGCTTAATTTATACGGGATATCGGAAATTGTTACAAAGTCGTCTCCGACCTCGCCGACAATTCCCGCGGCTTTCTTGTCGGACGCCGTAAGCACCGTGTAAAGCCCGTCGCTGCTCACTTCTTCAACAAGGCTCATGTCTTCGCTCAAATCCCGAATGTCGCATTTAAAGCTTTCGCCTTTTTTGTCCGTCATAAAAAGCCGTGCGGTGCCTTCTCCCTCCAACGGTATTTTAAAAACCCTGCCGTCCTTTGTGAATATCTTTCTTTCGGCGGCGGAAACTGCGCTCACAACGCCGTAACCGTATTTTTTTACGCTTACAACATCGATTTTCCCGTCTCCGTTATTATCTGTAAGCTTTAAAGCTCCGTTTTTAAAAATAAAATCGGAATCCGTATGCTCCTTAAATCTTCCGTTTTCGACAAATGACAGGGAGGGGCTCAGCTTAACCGCCTTTCTCGCGCTCCCGTCATACAGAAAAAGCGTGTCCCTGCCGCAGCTTTCAACGTCGCGCGCCGAAATATCCGCGGTTTTGTTCACGGGCAGCACATATACGTACTTCACGCTGCCGTCATCGTCATACCATGCGCAAACCTTTAATCCGAGATACTTTTCGCTTTTTTCGCCGTCGCACGAAAAAACTCTTCCGCCTATGTTTATTTTGTTTTCAATATCCGTGCCTTGCGGAACCGCCGAAGCAAAGCCTGCCGAATTTACAATTCCTTCGTATTTTGAAAGCCCGTAATTTCTCTTAAGCCACGAGCTCTCCGTGTCTCTTTCCGTTGTAATGCCATCGCCCGAAACCGCCGCTATTTTGGCGGGCGCGCATGTGAGAAAATTATATAAAAGAATATATGCGTCGGCACGCTCAAAGCCGGCGGAGGTTTTTTTTATGCCTGCGTCCAGCGCTATATCGGACGCAACCGCAAAATACCCCGCAGGATATCCGCCGCGCGCATAAGCTTCTCTTTCGTAACCGAGCGCCGACACCGTCATCTTTATCGCCGCGGCGGAAGATGTCGGCTCTTCGGGATTAAATCTCCCTCCTCCGCTGCCCGCTATTATTCCCATTGCGGCAGCTGCCGAAACAGCCGGGGCATATTCGCTTTCCTCCGGCACGTCGGAAAAAATGTTTTCTCCGCCGTGCACCTCGCCCCCGACGGCTTTCATAAGCATTGAAACAAATTCGCCGCGCGAAACCGCGCCGCCGCCGTCCGCGTCCGAGGTTATGTTCATCTGCTCAAGAAACTCGTATGCGCATACGGCTTTTGTAAAATCTCCGTCCGCCGCTTTGCATGGTATGGCTGTAATGAGCATAATCAAAGCCGAAGCAAATGCCGATAATCTCTTCACACAAATCATTCTCCCTTCCTCGCGGCGCTTTGCAAAGCAGCGTAAATCAGCTGCGCCGCCTCCGCTCTCGTAATACTGTTTTTCGGCTTGAACACGCCGTTTTCGTTTCCTTTCAGAATACCTGCTCCGGCAAGCGCTTCAACGGCTTCTCTCGCATATTCCGAAATGCTGCTTCTGTCGGAAAAATATTTTTTTGTCAGCAGCCTTCCGTCTTTTTGGGTAAGCCACCTGTAAACAATTAGCGCCGCATCCTCACGCGTTATGCTTTCATTCGGTCTGAAAAATCCGTCATTGCCCAAAATAAGTCCCTTCAAAGCGGCGTCTTTAACATATTCAAAATACCAGGCTTCCCTGCCGACATCCGAAAAATCCGTTTCCTTCCCCGCCGCGGCGCCGTCGGAAACCAATGAAATCATCTTTGCAAACTCCGCGCGCGAAATCTCACGCGACGGCTCAAACAAACCGTTAAAGCCGCTTATAATCTTTTTGTCGGCAAGGGCTTCAACGGCTTCCGCCGCCCAATGCTCCTTTGCGACGTCGGCAAAAACGCCCTTATAGCCTGCGGTCTCCTCCGTATGTTCGCCGTTTTTTTCCGGGAGCGCCGTGGGCGTTGTCACCCCTCCGCCGCTTCCGCCTGCAGAAGCGCCGAAACCGCCTTTTTTACCGTGCTCCGCTTTGAAAACCGCGTCCGCCGCGGCTTCAAACGCACGTTCAACCCCGTCTCCTATGCCTGTTTCCTTTATTTTTTTGAACACGGCGTCCTTATCTTTTATCTGCATATATTTTTCGCTTTGCGTCAAATAACCGTATTCGTCTTTAAAATCCTCCGTTATTATCCTCTTGACCGCTCCCCAGCTTGAAGCGTTTCGCAGCGCCGCCATGCCTTTAAGTCCCTCAAGTCTTGATGAGAAAAAGTCCGCGAACTCAATCCGCGGCATGAAATCCGTGTCATGAATAATATCCGTCAGCGTTTTTTTATCGTTTTCGCTCAGCCTTTCGTCACCGTAAATATCCCGCTGCACGTCTATTGCGAGCGTTTTCGCGTATTCCGAGAGCGCCTCCTCCGTTTTTCCCGCAAGAGCCGCGCACGAAAGCGCGCGCATATAAATAACGTTAAACTCATATACATCATCGAATTTTGCTTTGTTAAGCGCCGCGGCTATCTTGTCTGCATTCTCGGAATATACCGCATTTTCCTCATCGATGCCGAGCTTTAAAGCGTTTTCCTTCATGCACGCCGTAAACTCCGCGGCGTTTTTTGCATTTTTAAGCTTTTGTACAATCTCGTTTCCGTCGTCATTTATATATATGAACGAAGCGCTTGCCTCGCCGTCCGCGCAGGACGCATAAACAACATATTTTACACCGCTTTCGGCATATTCAGGCAAATACAGCTCGGTTGCAAAGCTTTTGTCGGCGTTTATCTGTTTAACAAGCACGGGCAGATTTTCGTCGGAAAGCTCCGACGGCATAACGCCCTTTTTTATCACGCTTATAAATACCTCCCCGTCCGCGCTGCCGCGAAGCGATATTTTCCCGCTTTCCGCATCAAATCCCGCAGATATGCTGATTCCGTCTCCCAAAACCGTTGTCTGAGCAGCAATCGCAAGCACCGCGACAAGAGCGGCAATTTTCTTATTCATCATACTCTTTCTCCTTTGTATTTACTCGGCACGCAGCCGGTATATTTTCTGAAAGCGTGATTAAAATTAGCTGTATTGTTAAATCCGCATTCTTTTGCAAGCTGATACATCGAATTTACATTGCCGCTTATAAGTCTGTTTGCCGCAAGTTCCACCCGTTTCGAAATCACATATTCCCAAGGCGTAATACCGTTCAGCTTTTTAAAAAGTGTGTTGTAATACGTCTGGCTTATATTCGCTATACGTGCAAGAGTATTAACCGAAAGATCTTCTGTCAGGTGTTCATTTATATAATCAACGGATTTTGATACACCTTCTATGTTATATTCACTCAAATCCGCATCATTTTCTTCCGAAAAGCCGTAGTAACGGTAAATTCCGGTCAAAAGCTCAAGAATATAAGCTTTAACCATATATTCAAAACCGGGTGCACAGTCCGTAAATTCTGTGCTTATCTTCTCAAATATTTCCTGTATGAAACAAAATTTTGGATTGCCGCGTGCAAGCCTGTATTTTTTGTCGTGCGCTGCACTTGTAAAAATATGCATAAAACCGCTTCCGAAAAAACCGTTGCTGTCCCAAAGCAGGCGCGGTTCAAAATTCACATTATAAAAAGCACCGGATTTATTTAGCTTTGTTATTGCATGGGATATATTGCTTTGAACGAGAAAAACGTCGCCTTGGCAAAATTCCCATTCTTCCCCGTCAACGGTATAAATACCTTCACCCTCATAAAAATACGTAAGTTCCAAGGCTGTATGCGCGTCATAAACATCGTTTTCAAAAAATTTAACTTTTTTATCTTAGATATATGTTTAAACCGCTTTTATTAAAAAAATCTAAGATTCACTTTCTTCTCTTTATATGTATTATACTAAAATAATTTTGTAACGTCAATATTTTATGTGAATTATTCCACAAAACATCCTGCCATTTTTGCAAAAAAAACAACTATATGCATAAGTATTATTCTTAAGAAATTTGATATTCTTTATTTTTTATTGCAAACGAAAAATAAATGTGATATACTTAAAATGAGGTGACAAAAAATGAAAATTTCAACCGAGATTAATTCTTCCGCCAAAAAAATCGGCGAAGAAAAAGCAATTGAATATATGGCAAAAGCCGGGTTTGACGCATGGGATTTTTCTATGTTCAGAATGATAGATTACAACTGGGATACGCAGAAAATGTATCAGTCGAGCCACCCCCTCGCCTCAAGGGAATATCTTGCGTTTGCGCGAAGGCTGCGCAGGACGGGCCTTGACTGCGGCATATGCTGCAACCAGTCTCACGCGCCGTTCCCGTCCGATGGCATTATGCCTTATCTGAAAAGAGCCATTGAATGTACGGCGGAGGTGGGCGGCAAAATCTGCGTTATTCATCCATGCAATTTAAAAACACCCGAGGAAAACGCCGAAATGTTTGCAGAGCTTTTGCCGTTTGCCAAGGAATACGGTGTGAAAATCGCAACCGAAAATATGTGGAATTGGGACAATGAAAAGAACGAGGCAACGCCTGCCGCATGCTCGTCGCCCGAAAATTTCACGGAGCATCTCAACGCCTTGAACGACGATTATTTTGTGGCATGCCTCGACATAGGCCACGCGGAAATGCGCGGTCTGAACACCTCGGCTCCCGATATGATTTACACTCTCGGCAGTAAACTTCAGGCTTTGCATATTCACGACAACGATTTGCATCACGACTCACATCAGATACCCTTTTCGATGAAAATAGATTTTAAAAAAATAGTAAAAGCACTTAAAGACACCGGTTATAATGGATTTCTTACCCTTGAAGCCGATCGCTATCTTGAACCGTATTCAGCGGACAATATATTCGACGGTATACGTAATTTAAAAGACGCGGCTTCAAAGATTGCATCAATGTTTTAAAAGGAGCACAATAATGTCAAACACAATTAATTTCAATGAAAAAATAGGTTTTATATGCGATATGGACGGGGTTATCTATCACGGGAACCGAGTTCTTCCCGGTGTTAAAGAATTTATCGACTGGCTGTACGCAAACAATAAACGCTTTTTATTTCTCACAAACAACTCAAGCTGCACACCGTTTGAGCTGAGACAAAAACTTGCAAGAATGGGTCTTGACGTAGCCGAAGAGCATTTTTACACAAGCGCTCTTGCAACTGCCGAATTTTTAAAAAGCCAGGCGCCCGGATGCAGCGTATATGCACTTGGGGAAGCAGCGCTTACAAACGCACTCTACAATGTCGGAATTTTTATGAACGATGTGAATCCCGACTATGTTGTGATGGGAGAAGCAAAATCATATAATATAGACACACTTACAAAAGCCGTAAACCTTGTTATGAAAGGCGCTAAACTTATCGGCGCAAACTCGGATTTATCGGGCCCCATAGAAAACGGCATCGCCCCGGCATGCCGCGCTCTTACCGCCCCCATTGAAATGGCAACGGGTACGCAGGCATATTTTTGCGGCAAACCGAATCCGCTTATGATGAGAACGGGGCTTAAAATGCTTGACTGTCATTCAAAAGATGCCGTTATGGTCGGAGACAGAATGGATACGGACATAATTTCAGGCATGGAAAGCGGCATGTCAACAGTGCTCGTGCTTTCCGGAATATCAACACACGAAACCCTTCACAAATACGCATACAAACCCACAGTCGTTTTAGACGGCGTAGGCGACATAGTAAAGACAGCCAAAGCGCAGCTTGAACAGAATTAATAATAAAAAACGGGGATGTTAAAAAGCTCCGGAACGCAAGAAAACTTGAAAAAATGGGCTGTTTAAACAGCCCATTTTTCATATTCTTGTTTATTCTTATTTCGCGGACATTTTTGTATAAACTTTATGAAGTCCGCATTTCCAGCAGAGAAGCATTCCTCCCGCCGCACCAACTGCTGCCTGAAGAATCTGATACGGAAGTTTTATAAGCGCCGTTTCAGGAGTACTGTAAATAAAAGCTCTGCCGAGTGAATAGCCGACTACCATAATTACAGCGCCCAGTGTCACACCTATTCCCGAAGCCAAAACGGGACGTTTTTTTAACGCTCTGTGCGAAATCAATGAAATTACAACTGCCTGAAGTCCGTGTGTCACAAGCGACACAAACATTGGGGTGGGATAGAAAAAAAGGTCACCCAAAAATGCTCCCACACCGCCGACCATAAACGCCGCAAGAGGATCCAGAATAATTGCCGCAAGACATATTACAACATCATTAAGATATAGATGTCCTCCCGGCACGGGAACACCGAATGAACTCAGTGCAATGTTCATTGCCATAAACATTGCGGTCGTGCAAAGCCACAAAGCCGTTTTCTTTTGTTTTTTTTCATTCATAACTATTTTCTCCTTGCTTTTTGGATGATAATATTATATAATAATTCTGATAATATAAAATATCCAAAACAGGAGAAAAATATATAGCCAGATGAAATATACGATTGACAAAAACAAAAGACCCGCATATTTACAGATTTACAAACAGCTGCGCGATGACATTGTAAGCGGTATATACGGATACGGTGCAAAACTTCCGTCAAAAAGACTGCTTGCCGAGGAAAGCGGCGTCAGCACAATCACAATAGAGCACGCATATGCCTGTCTGTGTGACGAAGGCTATGCGGCATCACGTGAGAGAAGCGGATACTATGTAATTTTCAAAAGTTCGGACGGTTTTGCCGTAACGGATTCCGTTAATACGCAAAATATTCTGCACGAGAATGAGACAAACGAAGAAGCCGTATTCCCGATATCCGTCCTCAGCCGAACTATGAGACGCGTGCTTTCCGATTATCACGATGTTCTTCTTGAAAGATCTCCGAACACCGGGCGCATTGAGCTCAGAACAGCAATAAGGCGCTATCTTGCCGGCAACCGCGGAATTTATGCCGATATAAATCAAATTGTTATAGGTTCGGGAGCGGAATACTTATACGGGCTTATTGTTGATCTGCTGGGGCGCGACAAAATGTTTGCCATTGAAAAGCCTTCATATCAAAAAATCAAACAAGTATATCAGGCAGAGGATATAGATTTTGAAATGCTGCCGCTTACAAATGACGGAATAGACAGCCTTGCTCTCGCCTCAACACGCGCTTCCGTTTTGCACACAACTCCTTACAGAAGCTATCCGAGTCTCTGCACCGCATCGGCAACAAAAAGGCATGAATATATCCGCTGGGCGGAGCAAAGCGGCAGATTCATAATTGAAGATGATTTTGAATCAGAATTTTCTGTTTCCTCAAAACCCACGGAAACGCTCTTTGCTTTGTCCGAAGGAAGTAATGTAATTTATCTCAATACTTTCTCAAAAACAATATCCCCCTCATTGCGAGTGGGATATATGGTTATTCCTGATTCACTTTTGGAAACATTTGAAGAAAAACTCGGTTTCTATTCCTGCACCGTTCCGACCTTCGAGCAGTTCGTTCTCACAGAGCTTATAAACAGCGGCGACTTCGAACGCCATATAAACCGCGTGAGAAGAAGCAAAAGAAAGAACATGCAGAATAATAAACAGATTATTTAATATTGCATATTCTGTCTATCTTTTCAAGCTCCTCATCGGAAAAATGCGTGTTTTTAGTTGCTTTGATATTGTCAAGAATCTGCGAGGGCTTTGAAGCGCCTATAAGAACCGATGTTATTATTCCGTCACGCAAAATCCACGCAAGCGCTGTTTCGGCAAGCATTTGCCCCCTCTGCGCAGCAATTTCGGAAAGTGCTGAAATCTGATTTAATCTTTCCGGAGTTATTGCCGATTCTTTTAAAAATCTTCCGTCCGTTGCAACACGGCTGTCTTTCGGAATACCGTTTAAATATCTGTCCGTAAGCAGCCCCTGAGCTAACGGGCTGAATGCAATTATACCTTTTCCGAGCTTATAAGCCTCTTTTTTAAGACCGTTTTCTTCTATTGTTCTGTCAAAAATCGAATACCTGTTTTGGTTTATTATGAAAGGACATTTAAGATCCGCAAGGATTTCACAGGCTGCTTTAAGTCGCTCGCCGTCATAATTTGACAAGCCGACATACAGCGCTTTTCCGCTTTCAACAGCAGAAGCCAAAGCACCCATCGTTTCTTCAAGCGGCGTTTCAGGATCGGGGCGGTGATGATAAAAAATATCAACATAAGAAAGTCCCATGCGCAGAAGACTCTGGTCGATGCTTGCCATCAGATATTTTCTGCTGCCGCCATCACCGTAAGGGCCTTCCCACATATCGAATCCTGCCTTTGTACTGATGATCATCTCATCTCTGTATACGCCAAGTGAATGCTTTAAGATCGTGCCAAAATTACGCTCTGCGCTTCCATACTCCGGTCCGTAGTTATTGGCAAGGTCAAAATGTGTGATGCCGAGATCAAATGCTGTTTCACACATTTTTCTACTGTTTTCATAGCTGTCATAAGAGCCGAAATTGTGCCACAATCCCAGCGATACCGCCGGAAGCTTCAGACCGCTTCTGCCGCATCTTTTTTAGAAGCATAACTAATTGCTAAATCATAGCCTTCTTCAGCCAGCTTCAGCGCAATACCGGCGCCGATACCACGGCTACCACCAGTTACAATGGCTTTTTTGTTATAACCCATAACTTCTCTCCTTTTTGAATTGATGAATTTAACTCCGCTCGTTCTTTTTGAACAAATTCTTGATGCCTATCCCATGTTCACCTACAGCCTGGAACCACAGCACGAGTAAAAGTACGCTGCCAATAATAGCGCGTTCCCAATAGACACTTAAAAATGTTTGGAGTTTGAAAATATTTGCAACAGTCGAAATGACTAAAGCTCCCATTACTACACCTGTTAACTTGCCGCGGCCGCCGCTCATCATAGTTCCTCCAATTACTACAGAGGCAATGGCTAGCATGTCATAGCCATCGCCGCCCGCTGTAACAGCGGCGCCTGTACGCGCTGCTACAT
>ENA-OUQH01000679-OUQH01000679.1-human-gut-metagenome-genome-assembly--contig:-NODE-679-length-24303-cov-11.496536_pt1 | contig 24303 bp, 18 predicted proteins | sample MGYA00237948_ERZ548828 | MGnify/ENA primary metagenome ERZ548828 (study PRJEB26490, sample SAMN05194711) | human gut metagenome | biome: terrestrial biome; feature: human-associated habitat; material...
CCTCCAACTCCCAGTTTCTGCGAAAAACAAAATACGGTCGGTATTGTACCGCCGCGCGCACAAAACGTCAAGAATGAAACTTTTACGAAGATAAAACGCGGGAAAACGCGGCTTCTTGTGGAGCCAGCCGAAATTTCCGCGAGCTTGTATTTTTTTCTTGCGCCACGCATCAGGCTATGCTATACTGGGTCTGTACCCACCGCCGGAGGCGTCCGCCTCCGGCGGGCTGTTTTTTATGCTTGTCCGCATATTGCGGACAGTGCAAAGCCCCGCCTGTCTTATGACAGACGGGGCGCTTTTGCAGGTTTTCAATGCGTTTCGTTGTATTTACGGATGCCGAGGGCCAGAAGATCCATGGCGCGCTCCAGATCCTCCTGCTTGAGGACGTAGGCGATGCGGATCTCGTTGCGGCCCTTGCCGGGCGTGGCGTAGAAGGGCTCTCCGGCGGAGAACATGACGGTGTCGCCGCAATCTTCAAACTCCTGCAGCAGCCAGAGCTGGAATTTCTCCGCGTCGTCGACCGGCAGCGCGGCCATGAGGTAAAACGCGCCGCGCGGGCATTCGCAGATGACGCCGGGGATCTCGTGCAGCTTGCGCACGACGGTATCCCGGCGGCGCTTGTATTCCTGCCGCACCTGCTCGAAATATTCCGGCCCGACGGAGTAGAGTGCCGCCGCTGCGATCTGGTCGAGCGTTGCGACCGACAGCCGCGCCTGACAGTATTTGAGGGCGTTGGCCATAAACTCCCGGTTGCGGCTGATGAGGCAGCCGATGCGTGCGCCGCAGGCGGAAAAGCGCTTGGAGACGGAATCGATGAGGATCAGGTTTTCCTGTCCGTAGTCAAACTTGCCGAACGAATGCAGCGGCTCGCCGTCGTAGGTAAACTCGCGGTAGACCTCGTCGGCCACGAGATACAGATCGTGCGCCACGGCCACGTCGAGCAGCATTTTCATCTGCGCCTCTGTCAGACAGGTGCCGGTGGGGTTGCCGGGATTGGTGATCATGATGGCCTTCGTCTTCGGCGTGATGCAGGCTTCAATGCGCGCACGGTCAGCGTAGAAATAGCCCTCCTCCGGCTTTGTGTGCAGCGGATGGATGACGCCGCCTGCGGTCGTGATGAACGTGTGATAGTTCGGGTAGAACGGCTCGGGGACGATGACCTCGTCGCCGTCGTCCAGCAGGCAGTTTGCCGCGATCTGCAGCGCTTCGCTGCCGCCGGTCGTAATGAGGATGTCGGACTCGTCCAGTCCAACGCCGATGTTTTCATAGTACTTCCGGATAGCTTCGATCAGCTCCGGGATGCCGGGCGAGGCCGCATAGGCCAGAACCGGCGTGCGGAAATTGTGGATCGCGTCGTACAGTGCGTCCGGCGTGTGGATATCGGGCTGGCCGATATTCAGATGATAGATTTTCTTGCCGGCTGCCGCTGCTGCCACTGCGTAGGGATGGAATTTGCGCATGGGGGACTGCCCGCATGCAAGTGCTTTGCTGGACAACTTCATAAGAATACCTCCTGTACCCGTATTTTCCGGGATGTCCACCCCGGTTCCTGCACATGCCGTGCATGAAAATTTTATTCATCATACCATATTCCAGGCAAAAAAACAACGGGAACCTCGGCACCGCAGGAAGTTTTTCTGCAGTGCCGCCCAAAATCCATACTATTGGTATGGATAATTTCCGTCCGAATCATATGAATTGTGTGTTTTATTCCGGCGCGGTATCTGATACGATAGAGGCATCGGGAGGGATGGATATGCAGATCAGACTTGCGGAAAATATCCGCGCGCTGCGCAGGCAGCACAGATTCACGCAGGAGCAGCTGGCCGAAAGCCTGGGCGTGACGCCCGGCGCGGTCTATAAGTGGGAGGCGGGGCTTTCCCAGCCGGAGCTGGCGATCATCGTCGAGCTGGCCGACCTGTTTCAGGTATCCATGGACGTGCTCATTGGATATGAGCTTCGAAACAACGACAGAGAAAGCGTCATTGAACGATTAAAGCAGTATGTTCATGACAGAGATCATGTTCATGGCAGCGATCCCGTTGATGCGATATCCGATATAGAAAAAGCGCTGCGGCGGTATCCGAACTGCTTTGAGATCGTCTATCGCAGCGCAAGGATCTACCGTGTAAAGGGGCTGTATCTGAAAAACCCCGCTTATTCCGAAAGAGCAATTTCTCTGTATCGCCATGCCTGCCTGCTGATCGGGCAGAATACTGACCCTGAGATCAGCGAGGTATCCATTCATTTGGAAATGGCGCAGGTGTATATTTCCCTTGGACAGACCGAAAAAGGTCTGGAGATCCTGAAGAAGAACAATCCCTGCCGGCTCAATCATCCGAAGATCGGGGAGGTGCTTGCATCTTCCTGTAATGACGCAAAAGGAGCGCTTCCGTATCTTTCGGCCGCACTGCTGGATCTGACCGTCACCCATATGCAGATCGTCATGGGCTATCTCAATCTATATTGCAAGCAGAGGGACTATGAAAACGCGCTACTTTTACTGGATTGGGCATTGGCGTTTTATCCAGGGCTGAAGTGTCCGCAGAAGCGAAGCTATCTGGACAAGAGCGAAGCAGCCCTTTGGGCGGTCCGCGCGGATGTGCTCTGGCGTTTGGAGCAAAAGGAGGATGCTGCGGACAGTCTCAGAAAAGCGAAGGTCGCCGCGACTGCCTTTGACCGGGAGCCGAATTACGATGCACGGAATATCCGGTTTGTTTCCGCAGCAGAAGCCGCAACAGCCTATGATGACATGGGCAGTACCGCCATGGATGTCATTGATACGATTCTTGCGGACAGCGATGAACCAATGCTGCTCACACGATGGATGAGGATTCAGAATGAAGAATAAACGCAGAGAATATACGGCACAATTTTATAAAAAGAATCATATCGCATTTGCGGCCGCGCTCCTTTCGTCCCTGCTCACCTCCGCGCTGAACCTTTATATCGCGTGGGTGCTCCAGCAAATGATCGACGCTGTGTCCGGCGTCCCCGGCTCCTTTGCATTGTCTGCTCTGCTTTGGTTCGTTCTCAGCGTCATTGCAGCGATCATCTTACTGAAGACTGCGAGTTACTTTTCCAAGCCGTGCTTTATGGAAAAAGCGATGAAGCAATATAAGAATTACGCATTCTGTAAGCTGACAAGAAAAAGCATCTCGGCCTTTGGTGCTGAAAATACCGCGAATTACATATCTGCGTTCTCCAATGATGCGGCAACGATTGAAAACAGCTATCTGGATGCGCAATTCAATATTCTGTTCTCGCTTGTCATGCTGCTCGGCGCTCTCATCATGATGATCGCATACAGTCCGATGATGACCGTCGTTGCCTGCCTGTTCTTTGTTCTGCCCATAGGCGCTTCCTATATCACTGGCAATCGCATCGAAAAAGCAGAGCGAAAAATATCCGAGAAAAACAGTGAATTAACAGCTACTTTAAAGGACAGCTTAAGCGGGTTTGCGGTGATCAAAAGTTTCAGAGCAGAAACCGCAATTTTCAAAATTTTTTCAAAGAACAATGCTGAAGTGGAACAGGCAAAATGCGAGAAGCGAAAGCAGGTAACGGTCGTCAGCACGTTGGCCGGAGCAGCCGGAGTCACCGCACAGCTCGGGACATTTTTAGTCGGAGCGTGGCTTGCTCTGTCCGGCCGGGGGATCACACCGGGTGTATTGATCCTTTTTGTTGACTTGACTGCGTATGTAATAACCCCCATTCGCGAATTGCCGGAACAGCTTGCATCCCGAAAGGCGGCAGCTGCACTGATCGATAAGCTTGCTGATTCCCTGGAAGATCATGTCCGGGACGAAGGTTCTCTCGTTCCGAAGCAGTTGAATTGCGGGATCACATTGGAACATATGACCTTTGGTTATGAAGTAGGCTGTGACATTCTGCATGATATCAATACCACTTTTGATGCAGGAAAGAAATATGCTATTGTGGGCGCATCCGGCAGTGGGAAATCCACGCTTCTGAATCTGCTTATGGCAAGCCACGGGAATTACTCCGGGAAGATCTGTTACGATGGGCATGAAGTGAAAAAGATCAGCAGCGAATCGTTATATGACATTGTTTCTATGATCCAGCAGAATGTCTTTGTTTTTAACGCTTCGATCCGGAATAATATCACAATGTTCCGTGAGTTCCCAACGGCAGAGGTGGATCGGGCCATCGAGCTCTCCGGTTTGTCGACGCTGATCGCCGAGCGCGGGGAGGATTATCTGTGCGGCGAAAACGGCAGCGGGCTGTCGGGCGGGGAGAAGCAGCGCATCTCCATCGCGCGGAGTCTTCTGAAGCATGCCTCCGTTTTGCTGGCCGACGAGGCCACCGCCGCGCTGGACGCGCAGACGGCGCATCAGGTCACGGACGATATCCTGTCCCTGTCCGGCGTCACACGCATTGTCGTCACGCACACGCTGGAGCAGGCGGCGCTGCGCCGCTATGACGGCATTCTCGTCCTGAAGGACGGCCGCATCGCAGAGTCCGGCTCCTTCGACGAGCTGATGGAACAGAAGGGCTATTTCTACGCGCTGTATACGGTGTCGCAGTAAGCTTTACGCACGAAAAGGCTCTCCCTTGCGCGCAAGGGAGAGCCTTTTCGTGTGTTCAGACTGACTCCGGTCATCTCAAACCGTTTCGGAATAGCTGCCGAGGTAGCAGATGTGTTCGCAGACGGATTCCAGCTCGCCGAGGAGCTTCGGCAGCTCCGGTGAGTAGACGGAGGCTTCGAGATCGAAGTAGAACCGGAACGTGTCGTCCGAGCCTGGAATGGGGCGGCTTTCCAGCTTTGTCAGGTTGATGCCCCGGCCATAGATGCGGGCCAGCACCTGATAGAGGCTGCCGGGTTCGTTGGCTAGCGTGACGAGCAGGCTCGTCCGGTCGGCGCCGGGATAGACCTCGGGCTTGGCCGCGATGCAGATGAAGCGGGTGTAGTTGCCATGCTCGTTCTGCACGCGCTCCTGCAGCGGCTGCAGGCCGTAAATTTCCGCGCAGGCGGGCGAGGCGATGGCGGCGAGATCGCGCCGTCCCGCTCCGGCGACCATGCGGGCTGCCGCCGCCGTGTTTTCGCAGCGGGTCACGGTCGCGTTCGGCAGCTGCTTCAAAAATTCGGAGCACTGCTCCAGCGCCTGTCCGTGCGAGACAACCTCGCGAATTTCGGACAGCTTTACGCCCGGAAGCGCCAGCAGACTGTGATCTACGCGCAGGCGGACGCTGCGGACGATGGAGAAATTGTGCTTCTGCATAAGGTCATACACCGCATTGACCGAGCCTGCCGTGCTGTTTTCCAGCGGCAGAACGCCGTACTGGCACAGGCCCTGCTCGATGGCGGAGAAGACCTTGTCAAATGTCGCGCAGAAAAACACACTCGGGTGCTGGAAGAGCTTGTCGCAGGCCTGCTGCGAATACGCGCCCTCAACGCCCTGGCAGGCAACGGCTGCTGTGGGCGGGAACATCTGCGGCGTCTGCTCCAGCGCCGCTTTGAGAAGCGCCGGAAGCGCCGTCTTTTCGTCCAGCAGATCGCGCTGGTAGCTGCGGCTGAGGGAGAACAGCAGCCGGTAGAGGCTCACGGCCTCCTCCTGCAGATCCTCCGGCGCGGCCTTTACGATCTGCGCCAGTTTTTCGCGCTCCCGCCCGGCATCCAGAACCGGCAGGCCGTGCGATTTTTTATACGCCGCGATCCCCGCAGCCGTCTGCATCCGCTCGGCAAACAGCTGCAGAAGCTCCGCGTCGATCCGGTCGATCTGTGCTCTGTAATCAGAAAGTTCCATAGCGATATCCATCCTTTCAGAAAATACAAACAAAAAACGCGGCACAGCGTAATCTGTGCCGCGTTGCGAACCTGACTTCGTTTCTGCGCATCACAAATTACCCTTACTGCAAGCCAGTAAAGGTAAAGAGAAACGCGAACATGGCGGAAACGTACATCATGGATAACCTCATTTCGAAGATGGCATCATGGTAGCAGAACGGGACTGGAATGTCAAGCCCTTGCGCGCAGCTTTTCCAGAAGCGCGATAAAATAGTCCGGCAGCTCGCAGGAGACGGTTACGAGCTGTCCTGTGCGCGGGTGCACGAAGCGGAGTTCCTTTGCGTGCAGGCATTGGCTGTCCTGCCCCAGCTCGGGCTTTTTATGGCCGTAGACCATATCGCCCAAAATCGGGTGTCCGCGATAGGCCATGTGGACGCGGATCTGGTGCGTCCGGCCCGTTTCCAGTTTGCACTCGACGAGCGTATAGCCGGAAAAGCGCTCCAATACGCGCCAGTGCGTCACGGCGCTGCGGCTATTTTTCTCTGTGACGGCCATTTTCTTGCGGTCGGCCGGGTGGCGGCCGATGGGCGCATCGATGGTGCCGGAATCGTCTTTGATCTTGCCGCAGACGATGCACACATACGTCCGGGCCAGACTGTGATCCTTCAGCTGCGCGGCCAGCGCGGCGTGCGCAAGGTCGTTCTTGGCCGCGATAATGAGGCCGGATGTGTCCTTATCGATGCGGTGGACGATGCCGGGGCGCTTTTCCCCGCCGATGCCGGACAGGGAGTCGCCGCAGTGGGCCAGCAGCGCGTTGACGAGCGTGCCGTCCGCGTGACCGGGGGCCGGGTGGACGACAAGCCCCTTGGGCTTATTGACGACGATCACGTCCGCGTCCTCATAGCAGACCTCCAGAGGAATGTCCTGCGCCGCGATGGGCGTTTCGTGCACCTCTGGAATTTCCAGCTCCAGCGCCGTCCCGGCGGGGAGCTTTTCGTTCTTTTTGACGGGCCTTCCGGCCTGCGTGACCGCACCCTGCTCGATCAGGCGCTGGGCCTGGCTGCGGGTCAGCTCCGGCACGAGGCGGCTGAGCGCGCTGTCGAGCCGTTCGCCGTCTTTGTCAAGCGTCAGCGTCATGCGGTTTCTTCTGCTCCTTCGGCTTGTCGGCCAGCAGCTCCTTGTCCTTCGTCAGAATATAGACCACAAGGACCAGCGCGCCGAACGTAATGAACAGATCCGCCACGTTGAACGTGGAGAACCACGGGATGCAGATCATGTCAATGACAAGGCCCGTGGAGATGCGGTCGATGAAATTGCCGATCGCGCCGCCGGTGATGGCTGCGATGCACCACAGCTCCGGCGTCTTTTTGAACCATTTTTTCACGAGCACGTAGATCACGACCGCGAGATACACCGCCGTCATGACCACGAACAGCCACCGCGCGCCGCGCAGAAGGCTCAGCGCCATGCCGTCGTTCGTGATGTAGTGCAGCTGGAGCCAGCCGGGGATGAGCGTGACGGTCTTCCCCACGAGATTGGCCGCAGCCAGATATTTTGTCAGCTGATCGACCGCGACAATCGCCGCCGTAAACAGCGCAAGCAGCAGATAAAGCAAAGCAGTTCCCCCTTCCGGTAAGTGGGAACATCATACCATATTTCTGTTAATATTGCAACGCCGCAAAACGGCACGCAGGCGCAGCGAAAAGCCCCGCCGCATAAAACCCGCTGTCCCTGCGGAGCAGGCGGCAGCGGGTTTTTCAGCGCTTCAGCGATTGACGACGTTCTGCGGCGTTCCGGCGAGGAAGGCACGGATGTTTTCTGCCGTGGCGTCCATGATCCGCTGGCGGCTCTCCTTCGGGGCCCAGGAGATATGCGGCGTGATGATGCAGTTTTTCGCGGTCAGGAGCGGATTGTCCGGGCGGATCGGCTCTGTGTAGACTACATCCAGCCCGGCGGCAGCCAGCTTGCCGCTGTTCAGCGCGTCGGCGACGTCCTGCTCCACGATCAACTGGCCACGGGCGTTGTTGATGAGGATCGCGCCATCCTTCATTTTCGCGATGTTCTCTTTATTGATGAGTCCGGTGTTCTCCGGCGTCAGATTGCAGTGCAGCGACACCACGTCCGACTGCGCAAGCAGCGTGTCCGGATCGACATACGCGCCGATGGCGCGCCCGGCGTCGTTCGGATAGACGTCATATGCCAGAACGTGCATGCCCATCGCCCGCGCGATGCGGCCCTCCGCCTGGCCGATGCGGCCAAAGCCGATGATGCCGATAGTCTTGCCCTCCAGCTCGATGAGCGGATAGTCCCAATAGCACCAGTCGGGATTCGAGGCCCAATTGCCCGCATGGACAGACGCGCTGTGATGGCCGATATGGTGGCAGATCTCCAGCAGAAGGGCGATGGAATACTGGCTGACCGACGCTGTGCCGTAGGCCGGCACGTTCACGACCGGGATGCCCTTTTCCCGCGCGTAGTTGTAATCCACAACGTTATAGCCCGTCGCAAGCACCGCGATCAGCCGGATATTCGGGCACGCGTCGATCGTCGCGCGGGAGATCGGCGTTTTGTTCATGACCACGATCTCCGCGTCGCCGATGCGCTCCGCGATCAGCGGGGACTCGGTATACGACGTGCGGTCATAGACCGTCAGCTCGCCAAGCGCGGCCAGCTCTGCCCAGCTCAGATCGCCGGGATTTTCCGTATAACCGTCCAATACTACAAGTTTCATAGCAGCTCTCTCCTGTTTATAATTTGCGTTCCGCGCATACGCGGAATTTCAGATATACCAGTCGCCATCCGGCTGTGGGAGCACCGCCTCGAGCGCCTGCGCGCCGTGTACGCGCGCGATCCACCAGAGGCCGTCCTCCGTCTGCCGCAATACGCCCGCATCCAAAAGTGCCTGCCGAAGCGGCGCGTCCGGAACTGCGGGAACATCCCGTCCCGCTTCCTCCGCAAGCCTGCGGCGGCAGTCCGGGAACGCTTTTTCCAACTCCGGTGACAGATAGAGGGTGTTTTCGGCAAAATAGGCCGGGTACGGGTGACGGCAGCGGCGGTACGGCGTCATGGCAAGCTCACAGCGGCTTGCGCTGACGCAGGATGCCTGTCCGGGCGCGGCTTCGGCAAAGGCGTCGATGGTGTAGGCAAAGTGAATGTCCCGGACGGCGTCAAACGCGGGAAAGGCCGCATTGGCGAGGCCGTCCGCGTCTGTCACGGCGGAAAGCCGGATCGGCGCCTGCTCCTGCGCAAGGGTATTGACCGCTCCGTCCTCCGTCCAGAACGGTACAACGCGGAACGTCATCTGCCGCCCGGCGACAGGACTTCCCTTGCAGGTCAGCCGCGCCGTATATGCGTTGCCGTAATGGCTCCCGTCCGCAGAAAGCACGCGTTCAAGAGACAGCTCACACCCCGCGGGAGGCGCACCGTCCAGCCGGAACAGATCGGCGGCGATCGCCATGCGCGTCTGCCCGACCGCGCTGTCCGCGCCGCAGTGGCCGAAGGCCGCAGCGCGTCCGTCCGGCAGCAGGCGGATGCACGGCTGATAGAGTCCGTTTCCCGCGCCCTCGATCACCGTCCATGTCTGGCCGAGATCGCCGGAGCAGCTGAAGGGCTTACCTCGCCGCGCACCGACGAGAACATCGCCCGGCAGGCACACGATGCTTTCCGGGACGAAGCCGCCCTGCGGATTTTTCGCAGGCTCTGGCGGGGCGCCCGCGCCGATGGGCAGCAGCGGCCCGTTGATGAAGCCCTGCGCCGAGCGGCGGACGAGCTGCCGCCCGACCGGCGTGCCCTGCACGTCGCCCGCCACGAACAGAAGCCGTCCGTCAGACAGCTCTGCCGCGTCGTACTCATGCGCGCCGATGCCCGGAAGGACATAGTGCGGCCCCGAAAAGCTCCGGCCGTCGGGACTATGGAGGAAAAAGGTCTGGATCTTATTGAGATACGTTTCGCCGGGAAGCATGGTGTTGCGCGTTGCGCGTTCGCAGCCAATGCCCCACGGCGTGCCGTAGAAGCTGGCAAGCACGAGAAGCGAGCCGTCGCGCAGGCGGCGCAGCCGCCAGAGATAGACGGCGCAGCCCTCCAGCAGACGGGCCGTTTCCGTCCAGGTACTGCCGCCGTCCGTGCTTTCCCGGACGGCAATATAGTCGCACCAGCCGGTGCGCGCGGCGTTGACGCGGCCCACGTCCAGCCCGACCAGCCGCCCGTCGGCAAAGCCCGCGTTCAGAAACGAGCCTTCGGCCAGCGGGCACCTGCCCGTCTCGTACCAGTGTTCCCCGCCGTCGTCGGAGGCCATATAGACGCGCTCCGAGACGGTATCCGCACTGCCGCATTCCGCCGAGCAATAGGACACCGGCGCGCCGATGGCCTCGCCCATTTCCAGTCTCGGCGGCACAAAGGCCGCGTCATGCGCCCGGCGGATCTCCTTAAAGGACAGGCCAAGCCGCCCGTTCTGATAGTCGAAGCAGTCCGTCCACGCCGTAAAGCCCAAGGCGTCCGCAGGCTCGTAGATCATGCGGTGCTCGGCATCCGCCGCGTGCGGGGCCGAAGATATGTCCATCATACCGCCTCCTTCCGCGTCAGTCAAGCCGGACGACGCTTCCCGTTTCATAGGCCCGCAGCGCGCCGGTGAGCAGCTGGTGGCTCAAAAGCGCCTCGTCCGGCCGGAAGCAGCCGAACGCGCACGGTTCGCCGCAGAGTTCGGCGATAAACGCCGCGAACATCTGCAGCATAGCGTCGGAAAAGCCAAACTCGAAAATGCCGCCGGTGATGACTGGGAAGAGCGTCCTCTGCCCCAGTATCAGGCGGCTCCACGCCTGCTCCCGGCCCTGATTGCGCGTGTACCAGACGGCGTTTGCGTCCTCTGTGGAAAATTTCGCAGAGCCGTCCAGCCCGTAGATCTCGTATTCCACCGTATTGGTGCAGCCGGGGGCCATGCGCTTCATTTCCATCACCATCGGGAACCGGTCGCCCGCCGCATTGTGCGCGCCGCAGAGCAAAATCGCGTTGTCATATGTCTCGCAGGGCGCAAAGCCGTCGCCGCAGGGCCGCTGCGGGACGAGGTTGGCCAGCTGCGCGCTCACGGAATCGACCCGGAAGCCGAGCCGGAACGGCAGGTGCTGGGTATGGATGCCGAGGTCGCCCATGCAGCCATACGCGCCGTTGGTCTTCAGCTGCCGCTTCCAGTTGATGGGCTTGCTCAGGTCCATATCCGACGCGTGCTTGATGGTGAAGCGTGCCTCGATCACGCGGCCGAAGAAGCCCTCCTGATACCAGCGGAAGAGCTGCTGCGCGGCGGGGTAATACGGAAATTCGCTCGAGCAGCGGACAAAGACCTGCGGATGCTCCCGCATGGCGCTCAGAATGCTCTGGCAGGCGGGCAGATCGATCCCGAACGGCTTTTCGGCCAGCAGATGCTTGCCGGAACGGATGATATCGGTATAGATCTGCGCGTGCTGGTCGTGCGGCACGGCGCAGTAAACGGCTTCGACCTCCGGATTTTCCAGAAGCTCGTGATAATCATGGTAAAAATACCGCGTGTCTGGCACGCGCCGGAACCAGTCGAGGCTTTTGTCCGTCCGGCTGCACGCGGCGATGATCTGTGGGCGCGGCAGGTCGGTCTGCAGATGCAGCCAGCGCATGGAGGCGCTTGCAAACTCCCGGCCCATCAGCCCGCAGCCGATGACGCCGAATTTGATGGTCTTCTCCACGCTCAGCCCTCCATTTCGGACAGGCACTGCTCCATCCACGCGATCAGCTTCCCCACCATCGGCTCCGTGACCAGCAGCGGCAGCTTTGTCAGCGCGACGGGGCGGCAGTTGGCCTTGTAGGTCTGGGCGCTGATGTCGACGCAGAACTCGCGGTTCATCCGCGCGGCGAAGGCCGCCGCGTCCGGCACGTGATGGAAGCACAGGGCGCTCATATGCCCGTCGCCCTCCGCGCCGCTGCAAAGCGCGGGATGGCGCGCGGCAAGCTGGCGCAGCGCATCGTGATAGGTCTTGCCGACCGCTTCGATATGCGCGCCGTTATGGCTGACAAATTCCATCGTGACGAGATACGCAAGGCTTGCCAGCTCTTCCTGTCCGTTGGTGACGAGCGCACCGAACTGGCTCAGGCAGTCGAACGCACCGCTGACCAGCAGGCGGCTGGCCGGATACAGGCCGCCGGGGAAGCCCTTGCCGATGGAGACGAAGTCCGGCTGCAGACCGTATTTGCGGAACAGGAAGAGCGTATCGTACCATGCGCTGGACTGGATTTCGTCGCAGAGCACGGGCGTGTCCGTTTCGCGGCACAGGCGGTAGGCCCCGGTCAGATATGCCTGATCCAGACGCGTACCGCTGTAATTCATCATGATCAGCTCGTGGCAGAAGCCCGCCGTCTTATAGGGCGGCGTGTTCCAGCGCTCGATGGCGCTGCGGAAGCTTTCGGGATCGTTGATCGCGACAGACTCGACGCGCAGCGCGTTTTTGCATTTTTCTGTGAGCGACGGCCACAGGCCGCGCAGCATCTGCGCCAGAACTGTCGTGCCGTGGTATCCGGCGGTCACGCCGCCGTCGTTATCCGCCATGACGAGGAACACCGGAATGCGGTCAGGATACGCGGGCGCGGAGCCGTCCAGCGTGTCAAACCGGCTGAGCATCATCTTGAGCGCCGCCTCCACTGCCAAAGAGCCCGTTTCCAGATTGAGCACGCGGTTCAGAACGCCGGGCTGCCGCGCCTGCAGAAGCGTCTGCGGCAGCGGCTCGTCCATGGGCCGGCCGTTGGCTGCGGCGATCAGGCGGCGTTCGAGCAGGCGCGTGATATATCCGCGCGTATTATTGTGTGTGGCGTTGGGAATGCCGAGTGCGCGAGCCTTGTCCAGCAGCGCGTAGCCCGGGAAGCCGTGGCCGAGCGGAATGTGATAGTGCTCGCTCTTTCCGGCAAAATACAGCCGTCCGTCCTCGCCGAGGCGGAAGCAGCCGAGCGCGCTGAGCGGCGCGGGGGCATAGTGCTGTGCGGCGGCAAAGCTATCGGTCGGCGCGCCCGGCTCTGCCGAGACGGCCTGCGCGGGCGGGCAGAGCTGCCGCCCGACCTGCTCCATCAGAATCTCCTGACGCGCGGCAAACGGATCCGGATAAAATTCGACCGGCTCCTGTGCGAGCTTCACAAGCGCCTGCTCCGATTCTCCGGTCAGCGCCGCGCGTGCGCGGCAAACGGCAGAGGTATACTCCGTGCCCAGAAGCGACTCTAAACTGCGGCTGAAATTTTTGATCATATCGGTTCCCCCTTATGCTCTTACATCTGTACAAATTCAACGTTCCAAAGGCGGCAGAACAGGCGGATGCGGTCGAGCCGGTCGCCCAGGACGAGCGCCTCGTGGTGTGTGCCGCCCTGTTCGAGCCATGCCGTCACGCAGCTGCGCACGCCGCTGTCCGGCCGGAAGAACAGATACGGCATATCCACGTGCAGCAGATCCGCGTCCGGCAGGATCTCGCCCGGCGCGCAGACCAGCCGGAAGCGGTCCGCCGTCAGATGCGTCAGCGACAGGATGCACGCGCGGCCCGGCTCCGGCGTGAAGATCGGCGTGGGCGGATTGGAAAGCCCGCCCTCGGACAGGACTCTGTTTTTCAGATACGGGCGGCGGTCGGCGCGGCAGAGCCGCCAGTTGCCCTCGCCCTGATGGCACATCAGGATCGCTTCGCGCTTGAAGTCCATCATGTACATTTCCGTAAAGCCCGCCGCGCCGCAGAGCGTCTGCATGGCCGCCACCAGCACGGCGGCGGTGGAATCGCCCTCGGCGGCGTAGCCATAGCCGTCGGCCAGCAGGTTCGACGCCGCAAGCAGCGGCAGCTGCGTAAAACGGCCATCCTCGCCGCATTCGCCGTAGTGCAGCGTATAGCCGGACAGGCCGCCGGACTGCAGATAGGCCCGGAGGCCCAGATACATCCGCGCCGCCTCTGCGTGCGTCGGCTCGTCCAGCGTGGGGTCAATCTCAAAAACGGCCCGGTCCGCGTCCATCTGTGCCCGCACCGCGTCCTCTTCGACTTCGGCGCAGAAGCGGCGGACGGTCCCGATAGAGTCATAGACCAGTTCCGGCCCCAGGAAGCGGTAGATCGCCATATCGTCGGTAATGACGTCCCCCATGCCGGGCAGCTTGCCGATCACGCCGATGCGCATCCGCTTCATGGCGCGCACGGTCATGGCCGCGCGGCCAAAATCCGCGACGAACCGCACAAACGAGCCGTCGCAGCGGTTCCCGGCGTAATAGACGCAGTTGACGCCCATGCGCGTCATGACGTTCGCCTGATCCTGACTTCCATGGATGCCCTGATTGACCGTATAGTCCCACTCGATAAAGTCCGGCCGGACGGTCTGCTCCGGCTGGATGAGGGCAAGGGCCAGCGGCAGGTGGTTCTCCTCCAGCGCACGCACCAGATACGCCCCCTGCGAATAGGTCAGCAGCAGGATCAGAATTCCATCCAGCTTCTCATGATTATATTGCGCCACGAGCGACTCGATCTGCGCCCGGTTCATGGCTGCGTGCGGGAAAACGAACTCCGCCGCGTCCCGCAGGCCGTCCAGAACCTCGTTTACATACGCCGTCTGCGCCCGGTCGATGCCAGGAAACAGCGGCAGATAGTCCTCCAGCATCAGAGCCAGAACGCCGAGTTTCGGTTTTTTCTGTGTCATGTCTCTCATCCTTTCTGCAAATACAGCGCCTCATAGACGCGCCGGTAGGCCGCGTAGGCTTCTTTATACGCATCGGCGGTTTCCGCCTGCGGCTGATAGACGGTTTGCTCCTCCGCGTCATGCAGCGCCCAGCCAAGCGCGCCTGCGGCCAGCATGGCCGCGCCGCGCGACGTGGCCTGCACCGTGGAGAGCGTGTGGAACGGGCGGCGGCAGGCATCCGCCTTGATCTGCATCCAAAGCGCGCTCCCCGCTCCCCCGCCGAGCGAGGTCACGGTCTGCGCCGTGCAGCCGAGCGCAGACAGCATATTCAGAAAATCGCGCAGCTGGAAGGCCGCTGCCTCCAGAATCGCACGGGCGCAGGCGGCTCTTGTGCTGGACAGCCGCAGCCCGTAAAAGCCGCCGGAGGCCTCCGGCAGATTGTCGGGATCGACGCACCCGGCCAGATACGGCAGGAATGTCACGCCCTGCGCGCCGGGCGGCACCTGCTCCGCCAGCCGGTCAAGCGCAGCATAGCCGCCGTCCAGATCGCGGCAGAATTCGTCGCGGAACCAGCGCAGGCTCATGCCGATGGTGTTGCTGATGGGAAGATACAAATACGCGCCCGGCATGGCGTGGCGGTAGATGGTCACATGATGGTCTTCGGAAAATTGCGGATGGGCCGTAAACGCGGCGGCGACCATGGCCGTGCCCGTCGTCTCGCAGAGCGTGCCCGGGCGGGTGCAGCCTGCGGCCAGCGCCGCGGCGGTCTGATCCATCGCGCCGGTCACGACGCAGGCAGAGGCAGGCAATCCCAGTGCTTCCGCCACCTCCGGCAGAACCGGCCCCACAATGCTGCCGCACGCAAGCGCCTGCGGCAGGCGCGTCCGGTCAAGCTCTGCCAGCGCGAGCGCCTCGTCCCAGTAATCGTCGCTTTGCAGGTCGAAATACCCGGTGGAGGTCAGCAGCGATTTTTCCGTGACTGCCCGGCCCGTGAGCCAAAGCATCAGATAATCCTCCAGCAGGAGGAATTTGTCGGTCCGCGCCCAGCTCTCCGGCTCCTGCTCCCGAAGCCAGAGCAGCTTCGCCAGCGGCAGCGCGCCGCTCAGCTCCGGCAGGCCGGTGCGCTCGTAAAAGCGCTGCCGGTCAAGCGCGGCGGCAAGCCGCGCCGCCTGCGCCTCCGCCCGGCTGTCCAGCCAGACGATCGCGGGCCGCAGGGCCTTTCCCTGCCTGTCCACGCAGAGCAGCGTTTCGCCCTGCGTCGTCAGCGCGACCGCGCAGACCCTCGCCCGCGCTTCGGCGGGCAGCGACAGGATGCACTGCGCCGCCGCATCCAGATACACCTGCGCCTCTGCCTCGGCGCACACGCCGCGCGTTTGCAGAGCATATTCCCGGCTCGTCAGCGCCGTCTGCCGAAGCTGACGGTCAAACAGGCAGGCTTTTACGGACGTCGTGCCGACGTCCAGCGTCAGAATCAGTTCCATATATGCATTCCTCACAGCAGAATATCAGTCAGACAATTCGTCTCAGCAGAGCGTTTTGCAGCCAGACAGCACGCCGCGCTGCGAAGTCCGCCGGAAAGGTCTGACGACGGCTTTCCGCCCGCCAGCAGGTTCATAAAATCCTGCGCCAGCCGCCGGTCGCCGCCGAAGTGATTGCCGCCGGTGGGCCGGATCCGGATCGTCGCGGTCTGGTCGAATGCATAGTCGTCATGGCGGATGACGCCGGTATAGAAGTCAAACTCGGCGCTGCCCTTCGTTCCGATGATGCGGCAGCCGCGTCTGGCCGCCGTGCGCTTGACGGTAAAGTTCTGATTATAGCTGATGATCGCGCCGCTTTCGCACAGGAACATGGCCGAGGCGACGTCCTCGTTGCCGGTATCCACGGCGAAGCAGCAGCAATCGCCCTGCACGTCCTCGCCGCGCAGCTTGCCGACGACATAGCTGCTCTCCACGCAGGTGCGGTAGTCGGGACAGTCGGGGCAGTGCAGCCCGGCGGGCCTGTCTCCTTTATAATAGAGCTTCTCGGTGTGCGCGAAGACACGCTTCGGCGTCAGCCCGGCGGCGTGGCAGATATAGTCGATATCATGCGTCGTTTTCTGCAAAAACAGCCCGCCGGTCAAGCTCGGGTCGCGGTACCAGCTGTGATAGTACACGCTGCCGTAGGGCACATTGTTGACGGCCTGCACCATGGTGACGCGCCCGAGCGCGCCGCTTTCGACCAGCTGCCGCAGGCGGACGGTGATATCCGCCACGCGCAGCGGGAAGGACACGACGGCCCGGTCCAGCTTTCCCTCTGCGGCCTCACGCAGCGTCCGGTACTGCGCTTCGCTGATGCAGACGGGCTTTTCCAGAAACAGCGGGATATCCCGCTTCAGGACCTCGACCGCCAGCGGCGTATGCAGCGGGCAGCGCGTGCCGATGAATACGCCGTCCGGTTCGCAGCCCCCCAGCAGCGCGTCCGTGTTTTCAAAATACCGCGCTTCAGCGAACAGCGGATCTCCGGCATTTTCCTCTTTGATCTGCTCCCAGCGCGGGTCCGCGACTGCGGCGACGGAAATATCCGCCTCGATCTCCCGGAAGGCCTGCAGCATGGTTTTCGAACGCAGGCCGTAGCCGAGAAAGGCAAGCTTCTTTGTCATATGCTTCGCACTCCTGTCTGCACGTATTGTTTTTTAAATATTACTAATAATATGCGAATTTTTTAGTCGTAAACGAATAATAATCCAATCAAATATTATGAAATGTGTCTATTGACTTGCATCGTTTCTGTTGCTATACTACTACAAAAAGAAGAAAATATCAATCCTTTTTTCTTCTTTGATCATTTCGGATTGGGGCGTTCCGCCCATTTCCTCATTTAATTATTACTAATTTTCGAAAGCGAGTGGTCCTATGCGTAATCCGCCTGACGTCCCCGGTGTCCGCAGTCAGCGCACCCGATTCCAGAAGCTGCTGGCCTATCTGAAGCGCTACTGGTTCTTATATCTGCTTGTCCTGCCGGGCTTTGTCTTTATGATCGTGTTCAATTACGGCCCCATGTACGGCATTCAGCTGGCCTTTAAGGACTATCACGCAAATCTCGGCATCTGGGGCTCGCCGTGGGTCGGTCTTGAGCATTTCCGCGAGATGATCGCCGACGCCAATTTCTGGCGCGCGGCAAAAAACACGCTGATCATCAACGGCTATAACATCGTATTCAAGACGACGTTCACGATTTTCCTCGCACTCATGCTCAATGAGCTGCGCCTGAAAAAGGTCAAAAGCTGCGTGCAGACGGCGGCCTATCTGCCGTATTTCCTGTCCTGGGTCATTTTTGCCGGTCTGGTGCAGGTGTTTCTGGAATACCCGTCTTCCTCCGGCAGCAGCGGCGGCGTGATCAATCAGGTCATCACGTTTTTCGGCGGCGAGCCGATCAATTTCCTGACGCGGCCCGATCTGTTCCGCGCGATCGTCGTGATCTCCAACATTATCAAGAACGCGGGCTACGGCACGATCGTCTATCTCGCGTCCATGTCCACGATCAACCCGGCTCTGTATGAGGCGGCGAAGATGGACGGCTCCAACCGGCTGCAGATGATGCTGCACATCACCATCCCCGCGATCCTGCCGACCATCGTGATTTTGCTGATCCTGGATCTGTCCAGCCTGTTCAGCGCGAACTTTGACCAGATCTACAATCTGTACAACAACTATGTGCTCTCCACCGGCGATGTGCTCTCCACGTATATCTACCGCATCAGCCTCGGCGGCGGCACGTCCTTCGAGCTTTCCACGGCGATCAATCTGGTTCTGCAGGTTCTCGGCCTGATCGTCGTGCTGATCACCAACAAGTTCGTTTCCAAGCTCGATATCATGGGCATTTTCTAATGGGAGGGCCGCGCATGAAAAAGAAACCCACTTCCCTGCGCCGCAGTATGTTCATGCGGCTGGGCTTTAACTTCTACGACGTGGCCGTGACGATCTTCTGCGTCGCGTTCGGCCTGCTGTGCTTTTACCCGCTCTGGTACTGCCTGGTCGCATCGGTCATGCCGTATGAGGAATACGTCAAGGGCGGTCTGATGCTCTGGTTCAAGGGCATCGATCTGCAATACTATATTCAGATCTTCAGCACCAAGGTCTATACAAACAGCCTGCTCGTCTCCGCCGTCAAGACGGTTCTGGCAACCGCGCTTTCCGTGCTGGTCACCTCCGCCATGGCCTACGCCGTCAGCAAGGTCCACATCCGCGGCATGAAGCTCATCAACGCGCTTGTGGTCTTCAACCTGTTCTTTGCCGGCGGCCTCATCCCGCAGTATATGCTCTACAAATCGCTCCACCTGACCGGGAACTTCTGGGTCATGGTCCTGCCCGGCACGCTGAATATCTCCTATTTCATCATCATGCGGAACTATTTCTCCTTCTCCGTCTCCCGCGAGCTGGAGGATGCCGCCATGATCGACGGCTGCAACGAGGTCGGCATTTTCTTCCGCATCGTCATGCCGCTCTCGCGCGGCATGATCGCGGCTGTGACGCTGTTTATCGCGGTCATCAACTGGAACGACTATTACAGCTACATGATGTTCATCGGCAACAAGACGAAGCTGCAGCCGTTCGCGTGGGTGCTGCACCGGATGCTGACGGACAAGAGCCTTATGAATCAGGTGCGCAACGGCGCGGCCAGCCTCGGCTTCACGCTGCCGCCTCCCATGGCGCTGCGCATGGCGACGATCATCTGCGCGACGCTCCCCATTATCATCATCTACCCGTTTATCCAGCCGTACTTCACGCAGGGCATGACGCTCGGCGCCGTGAAGGAATGATCTTGAAACTCTGCGCGGGAACCGCGCGGTTTTATAAAAACTAAGGAGGATCACAATGAAAAAGTACACCACTCTGCTCTGCCTGCTTCTGGCGCTGGTCATGGTCATGGCCTGCTTCACCGGCTGCGCCAAGCAGCCCGCGCAGTCGGACCCCGCCGACACCACGGAGCCTGCGCAGACAACTGACACCACCCCTGAGGATTCCACCCCGGCTGAACCCACCGACACGCGCGAAACGGTCAACATCCGCTTTGCCCAGTTCGGCAACAACCTCGACGATCTCGACGGCTATGCCAACGACCCCATCAAGGCCGCCATCGAGCAGGCCGTCGGCGTGACGCTGGAATATGACACCGGCACGGACGGCTTCGATGACCGTATGCAGACCGAGCTCTTCACCGGCAGCGCCCCCGATCTGTTCCCGACCTGGGGCGAGAGCGACAAGATCGCCAGCTGGGTGCAGGACGGCCTCGTCACCAACCTCGGCGAGATCGTCAACGCCGATCCCGCCCGCTATCCCACGCTCTACAAGATGATGAACAGTGAGGAATGGAAGGCGTACAACAAGCTCTACACCGGCGATGAGACCGCCTCCTACGCCATCTACTCCGTGGCCGCCTTTGCAGATCCCTCCTTCGGCGGCGTTCCCGTTTACAACCAGGCCATCCTTGACGAGGTCAACGAGGGCAAGGTCCCCGCAACGGTCGATGAGTTCCTGACCTACTGCGAGGCCGCAGGCTCCGCCGGTTATGTCGGCTGGTGGCCGCGCAACGACAAGCTCACCAATTGGAACGAGATCGACGCGACGCTGGCTCTGCCGCAGGGCACCAGCATCACCGTTCCCAAAGGCGCCGGCACCGGCACCATCCTCTCCGGCGAGGCCGGCACGGACAGCGAATACTGGACCGTGAGCGCCGTCTCCGAGCAGAGCAAGGCCGTCGTCAAGCAGCTGGCTGAGCTTTATAAGAACGGCGGTCTTGACGCCAACATCGGCGTCAAGGGCGACTTTGACGACGCGTATGCCGATTTCGGCAACGGCACGCTGGGCGCTGTGAACTTCGGCTTCGGCTATCCCGGCCAGTTCCGTGATTTCTTCAAGAGCGCATGGCTCGCCGTCCATCCGGACGCTTCCATCGACGATCTGGCCGTCGGTCAGGCTCTGACCTCCAACGGCAGCTACGGCAAGACCTACTCCACCGGCACGTGGATCAACTCCCACTACTTTATCCCCACCTCCTGCGCGTATCCCGACCGTGTTCTCGATCTGGTCGAGTTCCTTGCCTCCAACGCAGGCCAGGATCTGCTGCATAACTGCGTGAACGGCGAGTTCAACACCAGCGTCGGCTCCGACTACTGGTCCGCGATCGACGGCGCATACGGCTACGGCGACGGCCGCTGCAAGTACGTCTGGTTCAGCTATATGTTCAGCGGTGTCGAGTACTATTGCGACTTTGAGAACCAGAGCTGGTGGGACGCCGTTTCCCATCCCGTTGACTTCTCCAACTCCTGGGCGACCGAAGAGGACGCCGCGCTCGTCAGCAAGGCCAAGGACACCATCTCCGGCTTTGTCAACGAGGTCGTGCAGCCCCTGCCCGCCTATTATAACATGGTCGCGCTGCCCGCAGAGGCGACCGATATCATCAACCAGCTCACGACCATCACCAATGAGTATCTGACCCAGTTCATCGGCGGTCAGCTGGACATCGACGCTTCCTGGGGCGACTATGCCGCCGCTTATGAAGCTGCCGGTGCAGCCGAGCTCGAAACGATGATCAACGACGCTGTCGCGACCGCCCGCACCACCTACGGCGGCTAACCACATTCCATTTCCGATGTGCAGGGGGGCATTCCCCCCTGCACACCCGCGCGCATCCTGCGCCCGCACACGGGCTTTGACCATCAGAAGGCCGGCACGACGGCTGCCTGATGCCTATCCAAATTTCTTATCCACTATTTTTCCGCACTCAGGAGGTAATGTTCCATGTCCAACAAAACTATGCTCGGTGATGCATCCGGCCGCGGCGCCGTTGACGGCTTCCGCGTGACCTGCCCCGCCATGCAGCATCCCTATACAGAAGCAGAGATCGACGCAGTCGTCAAGGTCATGCGTGAGGCCTGCGGCCAGACGCAGGGCAAATACATGGTCGAGTTTGAGCAGGCCTTCTGCGCCTTTACCGGCGCGAAGCACGCCTTTGCCGTCAATAACTGCACAAGCGCGCTGAAAATGGCCGCGATCTTCTGCCATATCCAGCCTGGCGACGAGGTCATCATCCCCGCCTATACCTTCTGCGCCTCCGCGATCCCCTTCGGCGATCTGGGCGCGAAGATCGTCTGGGCCGATATCAACCCGGATACCTGGACCATCGACCCGGACGATATCGCCCGCAAGATCACGCCCAAAACGAAGGCTGTGGTCTGCGTGCACCTGCTCGGTATGCCGTGCGACATGAAAAAGATCGTCCCCATCGCAAGAGCGCACGGTCTGAAGGTCGTGGAGGACTGCGCGCAGGCTCTCGACTGCCGCATTGACGGCCAGCACGTCGGCACGTTCGGCGATTTCGGCTGCTTCAGCTTCCACTCCGCAAAGACCATGACGACGCTCGGCGAGGGCGGTATGTTCGTCTGCGCAGACGACGCGGACGCCGCTGCCGCGCCCGGCATCCGGCACAACGGCTGCTGCGCGTATCCGGCTGACCGTGAGCGCTACTGGTCCCCGGCCATGAGCTGCGTCGACAGCTTCCTGGACGACCGCTGGCCGCAGAACTTCTGCATCGGCGAAGCGCAGTGCGCGCTGGGCACGGAGGAGCTCAAGAGCGTCATCGCCAACAACAACACCCTGATCGAGCAGGACCGCAAGATCCGCGAAAAGCTTGCCGGTCTGCCTGAGATTTCCTTCTCCCGCTGCCCGGAAAACGGCCGCTATGTCGTGCACCAGTACATCATGCACTACGACGGCAGCGCCTGCGGCAAAACGCGCGATGATCTGCTCGATCTGATGACGAAAAAATACGGCATCCGCTGCATCGTGCAGTATTATCCCCTGTACCGCTATCCGCTGTTTCAGCGCAAGGGCTGCGGCGAGTTTGACTGCCCCGTGCTCGACAAGTGGTGGGACGGCTCGTTCTCCTTCCCGTGGTGGTGCGGCATGGACGACACTGTCATCGACACGCTGTGCTCCAGCCTGATCTCCGCCGTTGAAGAGCTGCGCAGCTGAGCGCCGGGAGGAAGCGGATTTGGCTGATTTTACAGCGCTTCGCGGGATCGTCTGCCCCGTTGTTTCGCCCTGCACATCGAATGAGGGCGTCGATTACGACAGCCTGCAGGAAAATCTGGCGCGGCTGCTGCGCGCGCCCATCACCGGCTTTTATGTCTGCGGCGGCACCGGAGACGGCAGCCGTCTGACGTTCGCCGAGCGTTGCAGGACGGCGGAGCTGACCATCGCGCAGACAAGGGCCACCGGACGCAGGACCATCGTCCATGTCGGCCAGACGCTTCAGCGGCACGCGCTGGAGCTTGCGGAGCACGCGATGACGCTGGGCGCGGACGCGGTCGCGTCCGTCCCGCCGCAGGGCGGCTGGAGCGAAACGGTTGCGTATTACACCGCGCTGGCCGCGCAGGCGCCGGTCTTCATCTATTACATTCCCGGTCTGACGCACGTTTCGGCAGACTATGACCAGCTGCGGCAGCTGCTGGATCTGCCCGGCGTGGCCGGGATCAAGGTCAGCGACTGGAACATCTTCCTGATCCGCCGCATCAAGGCGGATTATCCGGAGAAGATCGTCTATACCGGCCTTGACGAAATGGTCGTTCCAGGCCTTCTCTACGGCGCGGACGGCTCCATCGGCACGTGGATCAATCTGCTGCCGGAGTTTTACTGCAAGCTCTGGACGCTTGCGCAGGCAGGCCGCTGCGCGGAGCTGAACCGGCTGCAGACGGCCTATACGGAGTTTTTGCGCAAGGGCTGGCAGTTCGGCATTCTGAACGCATTTCAGGAGCTGATGCGCAGTCTCGGCTATGCGGAAAAATGCTTCCGCGCCCCCGCCGTCTGGCAGCCCGGCTCCATGCCGGAGCCGCTGCTGCAGGAGCTGCTGGCCGATCTGGACGGGCTGAACGCGCTTGCCGCGTCCATGTCCTGACGTCTCTACTTTCACTGGAGGAACCTGTTATGCAGTTTACAACTTTACCGGGAACCGGCATTTCCGTCTCCCGTCTGTGCCTCGGCACCATGACCTTCGGCAGCCCCGTCGCCGAGCCGGACGCGATCCGGCTGGTGCATGACGCGGCGGAGCTTGGCGTCAATTTCATCGACACGGCCAATATGTACGAGGGCTACAACCGTTATGCGGGCAGCGCAGGCGGCGTGGCGGAGGAGATCGTGGGCGAGGCCGTGGCACACCGCCGCGGGGATTATATCCTGGCCACAAAGGTGGGCATGAAGGTGGGGGAGGCCCCGGAGGACGAAAATACCAGCCCCGAGGCCATCCGCATTCAGCTGCGCCGCAGCCTGGTGCGTATGCGCACAGACTATGTGGATGTTTATTACCTGCACCGGTACGACCCCGATACGGAGCCGCATGCCGTCGCCCGCGCAATGGGGGAAGAGCTGCGCGCGGGCACCATACGCGCCTGGGGCGTCAGCAATTACACAGCGGCTCAGCTGGCCGCGCTGCTGGCGGCGGCGGCGGACGAGGGCGTTCCGGCTCCGGCTTTGTGCCAGCCTGCCCTGAGTATGCTGAATACCGGCGCGCTGGAGGAGCTGCTGCCGCTGTGTGAAAAAGAGGGCGTGGGCGTGGTGCCGTACCAGCTCCTGCAGGGCGGGATGCTGACGGGCAAATACCGCCGGGGACAGGAAGCGCCCGCGGGCAGCCGCCTGGCGGAAAAGCCGGAGTGGATGAAGCCTTTCACCGACGAAACCTATGATGTGATAGAGCGCTGCGCGGCCGAAGCCGCGGCAGAGGGTGTGACGATGACACAGCACGCGCTGCGCTGGGCGCTGGCACAGCCCGGCGTGGTGAGCGCTCTGGTGGGCGTCAAGCGTGAAGAACAGATCGACGAGGCGGCGGGCGCGGTGCGGTGACGCCGGCCCCAAAAAAAATGCGGCGCGCACAGG
>ENA-OUQH01000697-OUQH01000697.1-human-gut-metagenome-genome-assembly--contig:-NODE-697-length-23921-cov-7.885821_pt1 | contig 23921 bp, 20 predicted proteins | sample MGYA00237948_ERZ548828 | MGnify/ENA primary metagenome ERZ548828 (study PRJEB26490, sample SAMN05194711) | human gut metagenome | biome: terrestrial biome; feature: human-associated habitat; material...
GTACACGCCGCTGCGCCTCTCGGCGACAGCTTGTTTATCTTACCACACGCGGTTCGCTTTGTCAAGAACTTTTTTCAACTTTTTTCGGAAGTTCGTTTCGTTCGTGACGAGCACCCCTCGCGTGTTTGATAATATAGCACTTTACAGGGGCAGTTGTCAATAGTGTTTTTAAACTTTTTTGCGACATTTTTTCGCGTATCCATATGTAGCGGAGATGCAGCGCGGCATCCCCTATTTTGTGGTGTAACCGGACACTCAGGAGCAGAAGCGATGCTTACCGATGACGGTGATGAGCGGGCGCGACCAGATCCACGCGCTCGTGGCCGTCGAGGGATTGAAATAGTAGATCGCACCGCCGGATGGGTCGACTCCATTGAGCGCGTCGCGCGCAGCGCGGTAGGCGCTCTCCGCGACCGGCTCGTTGAACTGCCCGTCCGTGATGCAGGTAAACGCCCCGCTCTGATAGATCACGCCCGAGAGCGTATTCGGAAACGACGGATGCCGGATGCGGTTGAGCACGACCGCGCCGACCGCCACCTGACCGGAATACGGCTCACCGCGCGCCTCGGCGGAGATGAGACGCGCAAGCAGATCGACCTGCGCACCGGTCATGCCGCCGGAGCCGCCGGAATTTCCGCCGCTGTCCGCCGGCAGTCCCAGCGCCTCCAGTGTCTGCGCACCGGCTTTCCCGTCGGCTGTGAGGCCGTTTTTGCGCTGAAAGGCGCGCACGGCGCGTTCGGTCGCGCTGCCGTAGATCCCGTCTACGTCTCCGGCGTAGTAGCCCCAATTTTTGAGCTTGGTCTGGATCTGCGACACGACAGCGCCGCTCGACCCCTTTTTATACGTGGCCGCCTCAGCGGCCGGAATGAGCGCTGCAAGCAGCGTCCCCGCAGCGATAAGCGCCGCGAGCGCGAGACACAGATGCCGAAACCGTTTGTGCATATAGAAAACTCCTTCGCAGACGTTTGGGTATAGTCTGCGAAGGAGTCGGTCTTCTTATGCGATGCTATGCAAATTTCAGCTCTTGCGGGACTTCACATCCGCCTGCAGGCGGGCGATGAAATCGGCAAGGCTCTCGACGCTCTGCTCACCGGAGAGCGTGCGCACGGAGATGGTGTCGTTCTCCGCTTCCTTGTCGCCGAGCACGAGCATATACGGGATCTTCTGGCTCTGCGCCTCGCGGATCTTGTAGCCGATCTTCTCGTTGCGCAGGTCCGTCTCGACGCGCAGGCCTGCCTTCTCCAGGCGGTCGGCGACGTGCTTGGCGTAATTATTCGTGCGGTCGGTGATGGGCATGACCTTGACCTGTACGGGCGCGAGCCACAGCGGGAACGCACCGGCATAGTGCTCGGTGAGGATGCCGATGAAGCGCTCGATCGAGCCGAAGCACACACGGTGGATCATGACCGGGCGATGCTTCTCGCCGTCCGCGCCGACATACTCGAGGTCAAAGCGCTCGGGCATCTGCATATCGAGCTGGATCGTGCCGCACTGCCAGGTGCGGCCGAGGCTGTCCTCGAGGTGGAAGTCGATCTTCGGACCGTAGAACGCGCCGTCGCCCTCGTTGATGACATAGGGCTTGCCGAGCTCGTTGAGTGCGGAGACAAGGCCGTCGGTCGCGGCCGCCCACTGCTCATCCGTGCCGATGTGATCCTCCGGCATGGTGGACAGCTCCATGTGGTACTTGAAGCCGAAGAGCGAATACACGTCGTCAATGAGCTTGGCGACGCCCTTGATCTCGTCCTTGACCTGATCGGGTGTCATGAAGATGTGCGCATCGTCCTGCGTGAAGCAGCGGACGCGGAACAGACCGTGCAGCGCGCCGGACAGCTCGTGGCGGTGCACGATGCCGAGCTCGCCCACGCGCAGCGGCAGATCACGGTAAGAGTGCGGCTGGGACTTATAGACCAGCATGCCGCCGGGGCAGTTCATCGGCTTGAGCGCAAACGGCACATCGTCGATGACAGTGGTATACATATTGTCTTTATAGTGATCCCAGTGACCGCTGCGGTGCCAAAGGTCCTGATTGAGCATGATCGGGGTCGAGATCTCGACGTAGCCGGCCTTCTTGTGGATCTCGCGCCAGTAATCGATGAGCTGGTTTTTGAGCACCATGCCGTTGGGCAGGAAGAACGGGAAGCCTGGGCCCTCGTCCATGAAGGTGAACAGACCGAGCTCCTTGCCGAGCTTGCGGTGGTCACGCTTCTTGGCCTCTTCGATGCGCGCAAGGTACGCGTCGAGCTCGTCCTTCTTCGGGAAGCAGGTGCCATAGATGCGCTGGAGCATCTTGCGGCTGCTGTCGCCGCGCCAGTAAGCGCCGGTAACGCTCGTGAGCTTGATGGCGTTGCCCTTGACGCGGCCGGTGGAGTCCAGATGCGGACCGGCGCAGAGATCAACGAATTCACCCTGACGGTAAAACGAGATAACGGCGTCCTCCGGCAGGTCATTGATGAGCTCGATCTTATACGGCTCGTCGCGCTCCTCCATGAACTTCAGTGCTTCGGCGCGCGGAAGCTCAAAGCGCTCGAGACGCAGCTTTTCCTTGCAGATCTTGCGCATCTCGGCCTCGAGCTTCTCGAGCACCTCGGGCGTAAACGGCTCAGGGCTGTCAAAATCGTAATAGAAACCGTCCTCGATGGCAGGGCCGATCGCCAGCTTCACCTCGGGGTACAGGCGCTTCATGGCCTGCGCAAGAATGTGGCTGGTGGTGTGACGGTAGGTGTCCTTGTAAGTCTTGTTTTCAAAGGTGTACTGATCGTCCATAATGTCTCCTCCTAAACTAAAAACACCCCTGCGCCTTGCGGCACAGGGGTGCTGAAATCACACGGTTCCACCCTGAGTTTCACTCAGTTGGCGCTGTAACGTGCGCCGCGCGGATCGCCTTACTGCGGGTTCGGGCAATCGGCTCGGGGAAGGTCTGCGCCGGAGGGGTGCCGCAGGCGGCTCACAGCCTATGACCGCCATTCTCTGTCCGTCCTCACTCGGGTGCAAGTCCCGTCATTGCCTTTGCAACGGTATCATCCTAACACCGACCGTTACCCCTGTCAAGCACAATTTCATACGAAAGCAGGATGAAAAATCCGCCGTTTGTGCATAAAATGCTGCACAGAACGATTGCCAAGTGCGGAAATACATGCTATACTGAATTTGGAAAAGCAACCAGTAACAGAAAGGAGCACACGACCATGACCATAGGCGATAAATGCCCCTACTGCGGCAGGGAATTGCTCTCCGGCTATCTGCAGAGCGCGCGGCAGATCATCTGGAGTCAGGAGGAAAAGTCCATATCCTTTCGCGCGGACGAGGAGGGCGACCTTGTGGTGAGCCGCGGGATCTGGAACGGCAGCTTTGCCGATTGTCGATACTGCGCCGACTGCGGCGTCTTCCTGCTGGGGCGCCCCGTGCAGCCGCCGAAATTCGGCGAGCGCCTGCGCGGAACGTTTGGCCGTGCGCACGGCGGCGACACAACGGAATAAAACAGGGAAAGACCGCGCGCGGCGTTTGCCGTGCGCGGTCATCTGTTTGCAGTTCAGACGTTGAAGCGGAAGTAGATCATGTCGCCGTCCTTGACCACGTACTCCTTGCCCTCGGAGCGCAGCAGTCCCTTCTCCTTGGCGGCAGCCACGCTGCCGCCGCAGGCCATCATCTCGTCAAAGTTGATGGTCTCGGCGCGGATAAAGCCGCGCTCGATATCCGAGTGGATCTTACCGGCGGCCTGCGGCGCTTTCGTGCCCTTTTTGATCGTCCACGCGCGGCACTCGTCTTTCCCGTAGGTCAGGAAGGAGATTAGCCCCAGCAGCTCATACGAGCACTGGATCAGGCGGTCAAGGCCGGACTTCTCAATCCCCAGATCGGCCAGAAACATTGCCCGCTCCTCCGGATCATCCAGCTCGGCGATATCCTGCTCGAGCTTGGCGCAGATGGGCAGCACCTGTGCGCCCTCCTGCTCTGCCAGCTCACGGACACCCTGAAAATATGCATTGTGCGTATAGTCGGCAAAGCCCGCCTCGTCCATGTTGGCGGCATAGATGATCGGCTTCAGGCTCAGCAGATCCGCCGTCTCGACGATGGCGCGCTCCTCATCGTCACACGCAAAGGTGCGCGCGGACTTGCCGGCATCCAGATGCGCGGCGAGTGCCTTGAACACCTCGGCCTCGCGCAGGAACTTCTTGTCGCCCTTGGCGGCCTTGGTCGCCTTCTCGATGCGGCGGTTGACCATCTCCAGATCGGCCATGATGAGCTCCAGATCGATCGTGCCGATGTCGCCCAGCGGATCGACCGGTTCGTTCTGGCTGGCGTCGGCCACCACGTGCATGATGTTCTCATCATCAAAACAGCGCACCACATGGACGATGGCATCGGTGCGGCGGATGTTTTCAAGGAACTTATTGCCCAGGCCCGCGCCCTTGCTGGCGCCCTTGACCAGGCCTGCAATGTCGACAAACTCGATCACTGCGGGGGTCTTCTTGTCCGGCTCATACATCTCCGCCAGCTTATCCAGCCGCGCATCCGGCACGGCCACTACGCCCACATTGGGCTCGATGGTGCAAAACGGATAGTTCGCGCTCTCGGCCCCGGCGTTGGTAATGGCATTGAACAAAGTGGACTTGCCGACGTTCGGCAAGCCGACGATACCTAATTTCATAAAGGAAATCCTCCCTTTTTATTTTCAACAAAGTATTGTATCATCCGCAGGCGCAAAGTGCAAGCACGATTCTGCGACAACATTACGGCGCGCAAAAACAGGGCGGGGACATCCCCCGCCCTGTTCGGCTCAAAACTCATTCGGTTTTCTCGCCGCCGTCCGGCGTGTCACCGTCTGCCGGCTGCGTCTCCGCTTCCGGCTGCGGCGCAACAGGCGCCTCATCCATTCTGCGGATAACCTTTGCGGGCGGCTCGATGGTGTCATCCGGGTGGATGGGCATCTGACCGTGCTCGCAGTAGTAGCGGAAATCGTCACCCTCGATCGTCTCGTGGATGAGCAGATACTCCGCAAGGCCGGTCAGAAGATCGGCGTGCTCGCGCAGCAGTGCCTCGCACTTGGCATACGCCTGATCGAAGATGTGCTTGACCTCTTCGTCGATCGTGGCGGCAGTCTCCTCGGAGTAGCTCTTCGTGGTGCCGAAGTCGCGGCCGATGAAGATGCTGTGGCTCGAATCGTCAAACGAAATAGGGCCGAGCTTTTCCGACATGCCGTACTTCATGACCATGTCGCGGGCGACGTTCGTCGCCTGCTGGATATCGCCGGACGCGCCGGTGGAGATATCGTCGAGAAACAGCTGCTCGGCAATGCGGCCGCCGAGCGCGGAGACGATGCTGTCGAACATCTCGCCGCGGGAGGTAAAGTCCTCCGCGTCCTCCGCCTTGCGGTACCACGTGAAGCCGCCGGCCGCGCCGCGCGGGATGATGGTGATATAGTGCACGGGATCGGAGTTTTTCAGGAAGAACGACGCGATCGCATGACCGGACTCGTGGTACGCCGTCAGGCGGCGCGCGCGCTCGGACACGATGCGGCTCTTCTTCTCCGGACCCATGACGACCTTGAGGATCGCCTCGTCGATATCCGCCTGCATGATGAAGCGGCGCTTGCTGCGCGTGGCCAGGATCGCGGCCTCGTTGAGGAGGTTTTCCAGATCCGCACCGGCAAAGCCGGCCGTGCCGCGCGCGATGCTCTTGAGATCCACATCGTCGCCCAGCGGCTTGCCGCGGGCGTGGACCTTCAGGATCTCCTCACGCCCCTTGATGTCAGGCAGACCCATATACACGCGCCGGTCAAAGCGGCCGGGGCGCAGCAGCGCGTTATCGAGGATGTCGGCGCGGTTGGTCGCCGCCATGACGATGACGCCCTCGTTGTTCGTAAAGCCGTCCATTTCGACGAGCAGCTGGTTGAGCGTCTGCTCGCGCTCATCGTGACCGCCGCCGAGACCGCTGCCGCGCTGACGGCCGACCGCGTCGATCTCATCAATGAAGATGATGGCCGGAGCGACCTTCTTGGCCTGTTCAAACAGGTCACGCACGCGCGATGCACCGACGCCGACATAGAGCTCGACAAAGTCCGAGCCCGAGATGGACAAAAACTGCACGCCTGCCTCGCCCGCGACCGCGCGCGCCATAAGCGTCTTGCCGGTGCCCGGAGGGCCGACAAGCAGCACACCCTTGGGGATGCGCGCGCCCATCGCGGTATAGTTCTGCGGCCGCTTGAGGAAGTCCACGATCTCGGACAGCTCCTCTTTTTCCTCTTCCGCACCGGCGACATCGGCAAAGGTGACCTTCTTGAGGTTCTCCTCGCCGGTGCGCGTGTGCGCCTTGCCGAACTTGCCGACGCCCGGCGCACCGCCGCCGCCCGACTTGTTCATAAGCAGGTACCACACGCCGATAAACAGCACGACCGTGATCAGATACGGCAGGATGGACATCCACCACGGCGCCGTCCAGCCCTTGACGTAGTCATACTCCGTCAGCACGCCGCTGGCGGTCTGCTCGTCGATGAGATCACCCAGATCCTCGCGGAACCAGTTCGGGTTCGGCAGGGTCTTTTTGATGGTGGTGTTGCCGTCGCTGTCAGCCGAATAGAGGTTGAGCGTGAGCTCATCGCCCTCGAGGCTGAAAGACTTGACCTTTTCCTCCCGGAACAGGGTCTCGATCTCGGAATAGGTGTATTCCTTCTGCTCCACCGGGGTCGTCAGATAGAAAACGACGGCGAGAATGATCACGCCGATCAGCATATAGAACCCGATGCCTCTGGCACGGTTCTTGTCCGGTTTCAAATCAAATCACATCCTTTAGGAATCCGCATCGGGCTCAGTGGGAGTAGACCTCCGGCTTGAGCACGCCGATGAACGGGAGATTGCGGTATTTTTCCGCGTAGTCAAGGCCGTAGCCGACGACGAATGCATCCGGCACTTCAAAGCCGGCATACGTCGCGTGGATCGGCGCTTTGCGGCGCGCAGGTTTGTCCAGCAGCGTCGCAATGGTGATCGACGCGGGACGGCGGACACTGAGATAGTCCGCAAGGTAGTGCAGCGTAACGCCGCTGTCGAGAATGTCCTCGACGAGGATGATGTCGCGTCCCTCGATGTCCTGGTTCAGATCCTTGTTGATCTTCACCGCACCGGTGGTCGTGGTCTGGTTTCCGTAGGACGATACGGCCATGAAATCGACCGAACACGGAATGGTCACGCTGCGCATCAGGTCCGCCATGAACACAAAGCAGCCCTTGAGCACGCCGACAAAAAGCGGCTCGCGGCCGTCAAAATCCTTCGAGATCCGGGCACCGAGCTCCGCCGTGCGCTTCTGGATATCTTCGGCGGACAGCAGAACGGACGCAATGTCATCTCTCATATCGCTCATAGTATTCTCCCCCATATGTTTGGATCTGTTCCATCCGGATGCAGACCATGGTTTGATCCGGCACCGCCGCCCATTGCTCGGCGACGCCGAAGCCGGCGATGGCCACCGGCACATCCGCCGCGCGGATGATCGGTACGCGCTCGCGCGCGTCCTGCGTCAGCCCCCGCTCTGCAAGCAGGTCGCTCACGCGCTTGGTACAGCCGCGCCCTGCCAGACGGATCCGATCGCCCGGACGCCGCGGCGTAACAGATAGTTTATCATGGATAATCGCAGATTTAAAGACAAAAGTGGTGAACGCGCTGTGAATTTCACGAAACGGTTCCGGCATCCCCACCGTGAAGCGCATGCCGAGCTCCGGGATCTCCGTCGTCTGGCCGGGGATGAGCGCATACGTCCCGAGCGGCGGCCGCCGCTGCGCGCCGAAAAAGAGCCGTCCCTGCTCGCGCGTCACGCGCAGGCCGGGCATGTCGGCATAGCCGAGTCCCTCCCCGCCGCACAGCTGCTCGAGCGCCAGCAGATGCCGCCGTGAGAGTTCGCGTCCGGCCGTCTGCTGCAGCACGCGCACGCGCACCGGGCGCGGCAGCGCCAGCAGCTCTGCCGTCGGGATACCCTCCGCCGGCGTCTGCCCAGCGAGAAACTCCGCCGCCAGACCGCCGAGAAACCGCTCATCTTCGCGCAAAAGCGCCGCCGTATCGGCCGCGTGCTGCACAAAGGCCGCGTTCACACTCTCGAGCGCCGGCACGGCATGGTGCCGGACGCGGTTGCGGGCGTAAGCGTCCGATGCGTTCGTGCTGTCTTCCACATGCGCGATGCCATGCGCCGCCAGATACGCCTCCGCTTCCGCGCGCGTCGTGTCCAGCATCGGGCGCAGGAGCTTGCCGCGCTGCGGCGGGATACCGGTCAGGCCGCGCAGACCGCAGCCGCGCGCGAGGTTGAGCAGCAGCGTCTCGGCGTTGTCATCCGCCGTGTGCGCCGTTGCGATCCAGTCATAGCCGTGTGCAGCCGCGCAGTCGGTCAAAAACGCATAGCGCAATTGCCGCGCAGCGCCCTCCGTGCCCATGCCGCGCACGGACGCGACGTCGCCGCGCCCGGCGTAAAACGGTACGCCCAAATGTGCACACTGCGTGCGCACGAACGCCTCGTCGCGGTCGCTCTCTGCGCCGCGCAGGCCATGGTTGAAGTGCGCACAGCCGACCGTAAAGCCGCGCTGCGCCGCCAGCTCCGTCATCCGGTGCAGGAGGTACATGGAGTCCACCCCGCCGGACACGGCACACAGCACGCGCGCACCGGGCGTGATCGCATCAATAGTCATCGTCGTCGTACTTCTTCTCAATGGCCGCAAACGTCGTGTATTCGGGCAGCCACATCAGCTCGAGCGTGCCGGTCTCACCGTGGCGGTTTTTGAGGATGATCGCCTCGGCCAGGTTCGGGTTTTCGCACTCTTTGTTGTAATACCCGTCGCGGTAGAGCGCGAGCACGATGTCCGCGTCCTGCTCGATGGCACCGGATTCACGCAGGTCCGAGAGCATCGGGCGCTTATTCTGGCGCGCTTCATTGGCACGCGAGAGCTGCGAGAGGCAGATGACCGGAACGTTGAGCTCCTTGGCCATGATCTTGAGCATACGGCTCATGTCGGAGACCGCCTGCGTGCGGCTCTCGTTCGACCAGCCGTGGCCGCTGCCGGCCGACTGCATGAGCTGCAGGTAGTCGATAACGACGAGGCCGAGATTCGGGATGCGGCGGCACTGGGCGTTCATGTCCGCAACGGAAAGCGACGGATTGTCGTCGATGCGGATATCGGTCGCGCTGATGGTCGTGGCCGCAGCGCCGACGCGCCGCCACTCGTCCGCCGAGAGCTTGCCGGTCAGCAGCTTCTGGCTGTCGACCAGACCCTCACCCGCGAGCAGACGGGTCGTGAGCTGCTCGCGCGCCATTTCGAGCGAGAACACCGCGACCGTCTTGCCGGACGTCTTGCCGACGTGCAGCGCGATATTGAGCGCAAGGCTCGTCTTGCCCATGCCGGGGCGCGCGGCGATGAGGATCAGCTCGCCCGCGTTCAGGCCGAGGATCGTCTGGTCCAGATCCGGCAGACCGGTCGCCAGGCCAGGGATGCCGCCGCCGCTGCTCGCCGCCTCGGAGAGGTTTGCGTACACGCGCTGGATGACCATGCTGATCGGCTGCAGGCCGCCGACATTGCGTCCCTGCCGCAGCGCATAGATCTTGCGCTCGGCCGCCTCGAGCATGGCGTCCGCACCGCCCGATCCTTCAAAGATCATGGTGTTGATCTCATCGGCCGCGGTGTGCAGGTTGCGCAGCAGTGCCTGATCGCGCACGATGGCCGCGTACTTGAGCACGTTTGCCGCTGTGGGCGTGACCTGCATGACCTCCATGAGATACTGCTGGGTCGTATCCTTAAACACGCCGCGCACCTTCATCTGCTCGAGCACCGTGACCGCGTCTACGCTCTGCCCGTAGGAGAACATGGCGAAGATGGTGTCAAAAATATCGCGGTTGGCCTGAATATAAAATTCGTCGGACTTGACCTTCTCGATCACATCCGGGATGCAGCTCGGGTCGATGAGCATCGCGCCGATGACTGCCTGCTCCGCCGGAGCGGAATGGGGCGCCTGTCTGCCAAGCAGCTCCTCCATGACGGGTCCCTCCCTCGCCTGCGCGCGGTTTATTTGTCTTCGATGACCAGCACGTGGATCGTGCCGGTGACTTCATAGCCGAGTTTGCACTTGACTTCATACGCGCCGAAGCTCTTGATGGGCTCGGCCTGTACGATCTTCTGCTTTTCGATGGTAAGCGCAAACTGCTCGTGCAGCGCGTCGCTGATCTCCTTCGAGGTGACGGAGCCGAAGAGCTTGCCGTTGCTGCCGGCCTTCGCCGCGATCTTCACCTGGATCGCGCCGAGCTTCTTGGCGTTTTCCTCTGCCTCTGCCTTTTCGCGGGCGATCTGCGCGGCCTTGGCCTTCTCCTTGAGGCGGAAGGCGTTGAGATTGTCGGCCGTCGCCTCCGTTGCGAGCTTGCGCGGCAGGAGGTAGTTGCGGGCATAGCCGTCGGAAACTTCCTTGAGCTCACCCTTTTTGCCCTGACCCTTTACGTCTGCATTCAAGATTACTTTCATAGCAAGATACTCCTTTGCTTAATTTTCCAGATTATCGTCGATCGCCGCGCGTGCCATCTGCACCGCCTGCGCGACCGACACGTCGTGCAGCTGCACAGCCGCCGACGAGCGGCTGCCGCCGCCGCCGAGCGCCTCCATGACAAGCTGCACATTCAATTCACCGATCGAGCGCGCGGAGATGAACACATCCCCGTTACCCATCGGGTAAATGACCAGTGACGCCGTGACCCCCGCGATGTTGAGCAGCTCGTCCGCAGCCTGCGCCGCGACGATGCGGTCCTGCGGCTCGGTAGGCGCGGCAATGGCGATGTCCGCGCGGTAAATGGACGCCGTCTGCAGGATCTTATAGCGGGCGACCGTGTGCTCCATATCCGTCTGCAGGAGCTTTTTCACCTCGGAGGTGTCCGCTCCGGCGCGACGCAGGAATGCCGCCGCCTCAAACGTGCGCTCGCCGGTGCGCACGGTGAAGTCCTTTGTGTCGAGCATGATGCCCGAGAGCATCGCCTCCGCCTCCACGTGCAGGATGTCCGGTTGCTCGACCAGCTCCTCCAGAAGCTCCGCCATCAGCTCACACGCCGACGACGCATACGGCTCGTGGAAGCTCATGGTCGCGTTGGAGATATAGTTTGCCGCGCGCCGGTGGTGGTCGATGACCGCCACGCGGGTGCAGGCCTCGAGCAGGCTCGCATTTTCCACCTGATCGGGCCGGTTGGTGTCCACCACGACGAGCAGCGTGCGGCTGTCGGCGAGCAGGAACGCCTCCTGCGGCGACAGGAAGGCCTTGCTGTATTCCGGCGCGCTGAGCATCCGGTCGCGGAGCTGGCCGGCCGCCGTCTTGTTGGCATCCATGACGATGCGGCAGGGCGTGCCGAATTTGCGCGCGATGCAGCACACGCCGGCAGCAGCACCGAGCGTGTCCAGATCGGAAAATCTGTGCCCCATGACGTAGACCTTGGACGAGTCCTGAATGAGCTGACTGAGGGCGTTTGCCATGACGCGGGATTTGACCTTTGTGCGCCGCTCGACCTCGCCGCCGCGGCCGCCGAAGAACTCAAACGTGACGCGGTTTTTCACAACGGCCTGATCGCCGCCGCGCGAGAGTGCCATCTCGGTGCCGAGGATGGCAAAGTTGTAGTTTTCATCAAGGCTCTCCCCGTCGCGGCCGACGCCGACGCTGACTGTGGCGCGGATGCCGCTGGGGCTGGTCACGCTGTGGACGATATCGAGCAGGGACGCAAACTTGTTCTCGCGCAGCTCATCAAGGTGCCGCTCCTCGAACACGTACAGGTACCGGTCGCGGTCATAGCGGCGGAAGAAGCCGCCCTTGCCCTCGCACCACTGCAGGAGCTTATCCTCAATGGCGTCGCGCAGCTCGTTGCGCTTGCGGTCGGTCAGACCGCGGATGAGCTCGTCATAGTTATCAATAACGATCACGGCGATGATCGGGCGCGAGGCGTAATACTCCAGCCGGATCTTCTCATAGTCCGTCACGTCGACCCAGTAGGTGATGCCCATGTAGCTCGCGGCGTCGTCCGGGTTCGTGCGCACGAGGTTGCCGTGGATCTGGTACTTGCGGCCCTGATACTCCAGCAGCTCGGGACACTGGGTGTTTCCCTCGAGCAGCCATCGGCCGGAAAACTCCGGGATCACGTCTGTAATGCGCATATCGACCGACGGCTTGTGCCGGCCGCAGATATCAAAAAAGTTCTGATTGGCCCAGATGACCTGAGAGTCCGCCGGGCGAAAGACCGCCATCGGCAGCGGAAAATTCTGCAGGGTATTATTTCGCGCAGACTCCGTATCATAGGTGACAGATTCGATATACCGCTCGAGCGTGCGGCGCTTGCGCGCGCGCATGATGACCGAATAGATAATGAGCAGCAGAATGATGACGCCCTCACCGATCGACAGCCAGAGCCGGTCGGAGAAGAAGAACGTGAGCACTGCAAACACGATCAGAAACAGCAGAAACATCCGTGAATTGGGCATCAGCGCACGCTGCAGCTTGGATTCATTGGGTACATTGCCGGTTTTGGGATCCCGCATCGTCATACCTCCTTGCACCCCGTGGGCAAAACCTATTGCCCCCATAATAATCAATGATTATATCATCTTTCCCGAACGTTGACAATACACTTTCCCACCGAAGATTTGTGAAAGGAGCGTGCGTATGAAGGCAATTTTGCTGGCCGGCGGTCAGGGCCGGCGGCTGCGCAGCATCACGGGCAAGCTGCCGAAGCCCATGGTACCGCTCGTCGGCGTGCCGGTGCTTGACCGGCTGCTCGAGCTGCTGCGGCGCAACGGCTTCACGGACGTGTGCGCAACGCTGTGTTACCGGCCGGATGCCATTCAGGAGCACTGCGGCGACGGCAGCAGCTACGGCGTGCACCTGCGCTACCGCATCGAGACCGAGCCGCGCGGAACGGCGGGCGCCGTGCGCGCGTGCAGCGACTTTTACGGCCGGGATGATTTTCTCGTCATCAGCGGCGACGCGGCGTGCAGCTTTGACCTGCTGCAGCTCTACCGGCAGCACCAAAGCTCCGGCGCCGCTGTGACGGTCGCGCTCTACCCGGACGCAGAGCCGCTGCAATACGGGCTCGTTTTGCAGGACCGGCAGGGCTATGTGCGCCACTTCATCGAAAAACCGGACTGGCCGCACGTTGTGACCGATCTCGTCAACACCGGCATCTATATCGTCTCCCCGCGGGCGATGACCTATGTGCCGGAGGACACGCCGTTCGATTTTGCCAACGACCTCTTCCCGCTGCTGCTCGCGGCGGACGAGCCGATCCTCGGCGTGCCGATGGACGGCTACTGGTGCGACATCGGCACGCCGCGCGCCTACTACCGGTGCTGTCTGGATGTGCTCGACGGGCGGCTGAGTCCGACACCGCAGGAAGCCCCGGAATCACCGGACGCCCCCGCGCAATGCACAGACCCGCTCCGGCGCAGTGTCCCCTGCCGCGACCGCGCGCACCGGATGCGCACCCTGTCGGAGGCGATGATGGAGGCCGGCGCCGACTTCACCAACGGTCTGCATGTGCGCGACGGCAGCTGGGAGCTGACCGTCCGGCCGGATGCGGAAACCTCCGCCCTGCAGGTGGAGGCAAACACTCCGGACGCCGCCGCAGAGACCGCGCGGCTGCTCGAACTGATGGAGCAGCACGGGCAATAAAGACGCAAAAACCGCCGCATCGTTGGATGCGGCGGTTTTGGAGACTGTCAAAAAGTATTACTTTTTGACAAAGGGGTGGGCTGCCTGACCGCAGCGCACGCGCCGTCCGCCCAAGGAGGACGGCGCGCACGTTTGCAGGCCGAGAAGTATTTTCTTCGCCGCGCATGTCGCCGAAGAAAATGATTGGACTTTCTTTCGCCGCACCGGCGGCGAAACTCTACGAGGTTTTTTTGCAAGCTGAAAAACCGCCGCATCGTTGGATGCGGCGGTTTTGGGATACGTTATTGCTTATAATGGTGTGCATCCTCGAGGACCATTTCCTTGACCTTCATCAGGCGCACCTTGGTCGAACTTTCGTTCTCGTCCAGCTTCATGGAGATGTAACGAATGTTCTGCTCCAGCTCCGGGATCATCACGTATTCGAGCGCGTTGACGCGGCGGCGGGTCTTTTCGATCTCCTGCGCGAGCATCTGCGTGGTCTTTTCGACCTGCGCAAGCTCCAGCATATCCTTAAACACCTCCGCCAGCTTCTCGAGCGCATCGTCCAGCTCGCCGGACGTCTGCGCGAAGCCGTACGGGAAGATCTCGGACGGGTCGCTGTTGCGGGTCTGGAAATCGTAGACCGGCACGTTCACGCTCATGATGTTCTGATAGGTCATGCCCAACTCGACGCTCTGCCGCGGGTAGAGCAGCGACTGCTCGAGCATTTCCGGGGACATGATCGCGGACGCGACCGACAGAGAGCCGAACGCCTCCGTGAGTCCCTGCTCGACCTTTGCACGCAGCTGTTTGTTCAGGCGCACGTTGTCGAGGAACTGACGCATCAGCTCGTCACGCTTATCCTTGAGGAGCTTATGACCCCTGCGAGCAGTCTTCAACCGGCCCTTGAGCTGGTTGAGCACCATTCTTGTCGGGGTAATCGCTGTGTTTGCCATCAAATCACCTCACTTGGTAAGTCTGCGGGACGGGTGCGATCAGGTCTCGGGCATATACTTTTCAATCAGCTCGGGCTTGATACGCTTGAGCTCGGTGCGCGGCAGCAGGCTCAGCAGCTCCCAGCCGAGGTTAAGGGTGTCCTCAATGGTACGGTTGGTGTTGTTGCCCTGATTGACGTAGCGCTGCTCAAACGCGTCGGCGAACTTCGCAAACTGCTTGTCGTCGTCCGACAGCGCCGCCTCGCCGAGGATGGTCATGAGCTCCTTGGCGTCCTTGCCGCGGGCATAGGCCGCAAACAGCTGATTCATCGTGCCGGAGTGGTCCTCACGGGTCTTGCCCTCACCGATGCCCTTATCCTTCAGACGCGACAGGCTGGGCAGCACGTCCACGGGCGGGATGATGCCCTTGCGGTAGAGGTCACGGGAGAGGATGATCTGACCCTCGGTGATGTAACCGGTCAGGTCGGGGATCGGGTGGGTCTTGTCGTCCTCGGGCATGGTCAGGATCGGGATCATGGTGATCGAGCCAGACTTGCCGATGCGGCGGCCTGCGCGCTCGTAGAGCGTGGCAAGGTCGGTGTACAGGTAGCCGGGATAGCCGCGGCGGCCGGGGACTTCCTTCTTGGCCGCGGAGACCTCACGCAGTGCCTCGGCGTAGTTGGTGATATCGGTCAGGATGACCAGCACCTGCATATCCTTCTCAAAGGCCAGATACTCGGCCGCGGTCAGCGCCATACGCGGGGTCGCGATACGCTCGACGGCGGGGTCGTTGGCAAGGTTCGAGAACACGACCGTGCGGTCGATGGCGCCGGTGCGGCGGAACTCCTGAATGAAGTACTCAGACTCCTCGAACGTGATGCCGATGGCGGCAAAGACGACGGCGAAGTTCTCATTGTCGCCCAGCACCTTCGCCTGACGCGCGATCTGCGCGGCAAGGGCGGCGTGCGGCAGGCCGGAAGCCGAGAAGATCGGCAGCTTCTGGCCGCGGACGAGGGTGTTCAGGCCGTCGATGGTGGACACGCCGGTCTGAATGAACTCTGCCGGGTAGGCGCGGGCCGCCGGGTTCATCGGCAGACCGTTGATGTCGCGGTGCTCCTCGGCGAGGATCGCCGGGCCGCCGTCAATGGGCTCGCCCATGCCGTTGAAGACGCGGCCGAGCATATCCTCGCTCACGCCCAGCTGCAGCGGGTGGCCGAGAAAACGCACCTTCGACTGCGCGAGGTTGATGCCCTGCGCGCTCTCAAAGAGCTGCACGACCGCATGATCGTCCTCGACCTCGAGGACCTTGCAGCGGCGGACTTCACCGTTCGGGAGCTCGATCTCGGCCAGCTCGTCGTAGGTCACGCCTTCGACATTCTTGACGATCATCAGAGGGCTGGCGATCTCCTGGATGGTCTTGTATTCTCTAATCACTGCTCCTCACCTCCGGCGATAATCTCTTTGATCTGTGCAGTCATATCCGCCGCGATCTTGGCATAGACCTGCTCGTACTCGTCGCTCGGCACGCTCTTGGCGCGGCCGATATCGACGCGGGCGGGAATGGCAAAGAGCTTGTGCATCGGCGCGTTCTTCTCGAGCGCGTCACGGCACTCGGCGTCATAGTGCAGGATGAGGCCGAGCAGCAGATACTGACGGCGGTACTCGGAGTAGCTGTCGATGTCGACGAAGGCATTCTGCTGCAGGAAGTCCTCACGGATCATCTTGGCCGTCTCCATCGTCAGGCGGTCAGCCGGGGACAGCGCGTCCTGACCGACGAGGCGGACGATCTCCTGCAGCTCGGATTCCTGCTGCAGGATGCTCATGGCCTTGTCGCGGTTGGCCATATATTCCTCGCCGAACGTGGCCTCATACCACGGCTTGAGCGAGTCGACATACAGCGAGTAGGACGTCAGCCAGTTGATGGCCGGGAAGTGGCGGGCATAGGCAAGGCTCGAGTCAAGCGCCCAGAACACCTTGACGATGCGCATGGTCGCCTGCGAGACAGGCTCGGAAATGTCGCCGCCCGGAGGCGAGACGGCGCCGATGGCGGTGACAGAACCGCGGCGGTCGGCATCGCTGCCGATGCAGCGGATGCAGCCGGCACGCTCGTAGAACTGCGCGATGCGCGATGCGAGGTAGGCCGGGTAGCCTTCTTCGCCGGGCATCTCCTCCAGACGGCCGGACATCTCACGCAGCGCCTCGGCCCAGCGGGAGGTGGAGTCAGCCAGAACGGCGACGTCATAGCCCATGTCGCGGAAATACTCCGCGATGGTGATGCCGGTGTAGATGGACGCTTCACGCGCCGCGACCGGCATATCGGAGGTGTTTGCAATCAGGACTGTGCGCTTCATCAGGGGTTCGCCGGTGTTGGGGTCGTGCAGCTCCGGGAACTCCATCAGAACGTCAGTCATCTCGTTGCCGCGCTCGCCGCAGCCGATGTAGACGACGATATCGACGTCCGACCACTTTGCCAGCTGGTGCTGCACGACGGTCTTGCCCGAACCGAACGGGCCGGGGACGGCGGCTGTGCCGCCCTTGGCCAGCGGGAACATGGTGTCGATGATGCGCTGACCGGTCATAAGCGGCTTCGAGGGGGTAAACTTCCGGTCATACGGACGGGCCACACGCACGGGCCACTTCTGCATGAGGCTTAAATTCTCTTCGCCCTTTTCCGTTTCCAGCACGCAGACCGTCTGCTCGACGGTAAATTCGCCGGATTTGATCTCCTTGACGGTGCCCGCCATTTTGGGCGGCACCATGATCTTGTGCAGAACAGCGCTCGTCTCCTGCACGGTGCCGAGCACATCGCCGCCGGAGACCTTGTCGCCCTTCTTGACCGTGGGCGTGAAGGCCCACTTCTTTTCACGGTTCAGCGCCGGGACCTGCACGCCGCGGGCGATGGTTTCCCCGCAGCGGTCGCGGATCTCGGTCAAGGGGCGCTGGATACCGTCGTAAATATTTTCGAGCATACCGGGCCCAAGCTCGACGGAGAGGGGCATACCGGTCGTCGTGACCTCGGCGCCGGGGCCGAGGCCGCTCGTTTCCTCATAGACCTGAATGGAGGCCGAGCCGCCCGTCATATTCAGGATCTCACCGATCAGCTGCTGCTTGCCGACGCGGACGACGTCTGCCATGTTGGCGTCTTCCATCCCCTCGGCAACAACAAGCGGGCCGGATACCTTTACAATTCTACCTGACATTTCATCGAATCCTTTCTATATTCAAGGATGCTGTTTAAAGAATATTCGAGCCGACCGCGCGTTCGACAGCGGCGTTCAGCGCGTTCATGCCGAGGCCTTTGCAGCCGCCTGCGCCGGGGATCAGAATGACCGCCGGGGTAACGCTGGACGCGTATTTTTCGATCTGCGCGTGCAGCGCCTCGGCATACGTCTCGGTCACATAGATGATCGCGTATGCGTCGGACTGCCTTGTGAGGCGGTGGAAGACCTCCGCCGCTTCCTCGGCGGAGTCCACGGGGAACACGGCGAGGCCCAGAGCCGCAAAGCCCATGACGCTCTCGCGTTCGCCCAGAACTGCGATTTTATACATACCGCTCACCTCGCTCATTGATACAGATCCCGCAGCCGTGCGCGGATCGTGTCGGCGGGCAGCCCCGCCTGCAGGCCGCTTATGATCATGCGGGCCGCTGAAATTTCATTTTCCAGCGCACAGAGATAGGCGATGACGACCTGCTCCCCGAATACGACCGACTTTGCCTTGGCGAAATACGCTGTGAGCGTGTTGTCGCACAGCCGTTCAAACGCAGTCAGAGAGCCAGACTGCGACTCGTCGCCCGCCTGCGCGGCGGCGAAGAGCGCAGTGTTCGCAAACAGCGGCGCAAACGGCTCGTCCTGCGCAAGCACCTGGCAGATCTCCTCCGCCGGAACGCTCCCGCCGGGAACGAGGACGCTCTTTAAAAACGCAGCGTCCTTGTGCATACGCCGTGCACGCACGGCGGCGCGCAGATTCGCGCTGTCCGCCTGCAGCTGCGCATAGCCCATCAGGAACGCGCTTCCGACCTGCGCGGCGGTTTCGTGATACTCGGCAAAATACGCGCGGTCGAGGATCAGATCGGCCAGCTGCGGGTCGGCGCTTCTCGAAAGCGCGTCGCGCGCGGCCTGCATTGCGGTCAGAACGGCCTGCGGGACGCTTCCGGACTCGCCGGTTTCATAGGCAGTTTTGAGCGCCTGCGCGTCTGCGCGGCCAGCGCCGGAGAGCAGGGGAGCCGGGTCTATCCCGACGGCCTCGGCCTTGACGATCGTCTTGGCGTTGTGATAGTCATAGCGCATGCGGAACAGCGACACAACGCCGTCCTTCGGCGCAAGCGCCTCCACCTCGGAAAACACGGCGGCGCGCCGGTCGCTCAGCGCCTTGTCAAGCCCGACAGCCAGCACATCGGCATAGCCGCAGCTCTCCAGGATCCGCGCCGCCTCCTGCACGGAGGAGCCGAGCATCCGCCCGGTCTTCTCCGCGTTGAGCAGCTGCGGCTCCTTTGCGCGCAGATACGCCGAAATAAACAGATACTCCGTGTCCTTGCACGCTTTTACTTTCTTTTTTTGTTCCGTCACGTCAGCCTCCCGGCCTCAGCCAAACAGGCAGGCCGCAACCTTGCCGGAAAGCGCGGGCCGCAGGCCGCTTATCATTGTGCCGATCGAGCAGTTCGTCTCGACCAGCCCGTCCTTCAGCACCACGCCGCCGCGCATCGGCCGCGTTTCGGCGGAAAGCGTCAGCTTTGCTGCCTTCCCGGCCTTCTGGAGCAGCGCGTTCGCCTGCTCCGCGACGGCCTGTCCGACCCGCGCGCGATCCTCTTCGCAGAAGATCAGCTCCTCGCTGCCGGACGTGCTCGCCTGTGCGGCCAGCTGCGCGCAGAGCTTTGTGTACTCTGCCGTGGGGAGCGAAAGCAGCTGCTGCTCCGCCTGACGGAAGGCTGCGTCGACGAGCGACTGCTTCGTCTCGAGCAGCTGCCGCCGCGCGGCCATTCTGGCCGCACCCTGATCGCGCTCGAGCTGCTTATCGGCCTCGGCCTGTGCTTCCGCCGTCAGCCGCTGCTGCTCAAGCTCGATCCTGCGGTCATAGTCCGCGCGGAGCTGCGCTGCCTTTTCCCCGGCCTGCGCGCGGATCGCGGCGGCCTCGGTCTCGGCGTCGGCAAGGATGCGCGCGGAGATTTTTTCAATTCCGTTCATTGTTTCACCCTCTTCTGCGGGGTTACTTGCTGATATTGATGATCATCAGCATGGAGGCCAGCAGGGAAAGGATCGCGTAGAACTCGACCGTGACGCACAGCACCATGCCCTTGGACCAGTGGTCGGGCTTCTTAGCCAGCAGATTGATGGACGCGCAGGCCACGCGGCCCTGTGCGATCGCGGAGATCATGCCGCCGAGCGCCATAGGAAGGCAGGCGACAAAGTACTGCAGGCCCTGCGTGATGCTCAGTTCGGGCAGAGCGCCGGACAGCAGGCCCATGCGGAAAATGGCGAAGAACCAGACGACGAGGCCGTACAGGCCCTGCGTGCCGGGGATGACCTGCAGGATCAGGACCTTGCCGAACTTTGCCGGATCCTCGCACAGAAGACCCGCGCCGGCCTCACCGGTCATGCCGGTGCCCTTTGCCGAACCGATGGCGCACAGCGCCGCCGCAAGACCCGCGCCCAGAAGCGCCAGAGCCAGACCGCCGAAAGCGTCAAAAAATGCTTGCATGATAGAGTTCCTCCTTAAGATTGAATATCCACGTATTTTGTATTGATTGCCAGAGGCTTGAACGGCCTGCCGCCGTCCTTATAGAATTTGCCGAAGTATTCCAGACACTGCAGACGCAGATCGTGGACGTAGCAGCTCAGCAGGTTCAGCGCGAAGTTGAGTCCGTTGCCGAGCATCGACACGATCAGGAAGATGACCACGTTCCCCGGGATCGCGCCGAGCGTATTGAAGACCGAGGCGATGACAGAGCCTGCCAGCATCAGGGTCATCAGTCTGGAATACGAAAGAATATCGCCGAAGTAGCCCGTCACATGGTTGTAGACCGAGCCGAAGATCGCCGTGACCTTGCCGAAGCCCTTCGCGCTCCAGCCGGAGCCGACCACGACCATGCCGATGCCGACGTACAAAACGATGTTCGTCACGCCAAGCGCCATGCACGCGATGCCCGCGAACACGACCCACCAGGTCAGCTCTTCCCAGATGGCGTCCATGATCTCGCCCTTCTTGAGCTTTTCAACGAAGCTGATGGCCATGCCGGTCACGATCTGGACAAAGCCGAGCGCCATGGCGCCGATGAGGATCGTGATCGTGTCGTCAAGCGGGGTGAAGAGCGAGGGGAGCGCCTTGAACGTCGTATTGGGGTTGATGATCCCCGCCAGCTGCGGCAGGAAATCGCCGAAGAAGCCGCCCGTCAGCGCACCCATGATAAATGTGCTGATGCCGCAGGAGAACATGAGGCCGAACATCTGTCCGCTCGTGCCCTTGGGCCGGGACTTTTTCGTGATGATGATGGAAGCCAGGATCATCAGCAGTCCATAGCCCATGTCCGCCATCATGATGCCGTAGAACAGAATGAAAAACGGCGCCATGAGCGGGTTCGGGTCCACGCCGTCATAGGCGGGGAGGGAATACATCTCCGTGACCATGTTGAGCGGCCATGTCAGCCTGTTGTTCTTGAGCTTGACCGGCACGTCCGGATATTCCTCCGGCGACGGGTCCTCCAGCTCCCATGCGCAGCAGAATTTCTCCAGCAGCGCCTCAAGCTTCGGTACGTCCTCACACGGCACCCAGCCGTCCAGACAGAAGGTCCGTTCTGAGTGTGCCAGCCGGTCTGCGGCCTGCGCCTTCGAGATCTCCTGCGTGCAGCGATCGGCTGCCAGCCGGATGGCGGGCACGTCGCCCGCAAGCGCTGTGAGCTTGTCCGTCAGACGCTTGTCCTCCTGCTCGCAGGCGGCGAGCTTTTCGTCTGTCAGGCGGATGTTCTCTTCCGCCGTGCCCGACGCGCCGTCGAAGCCGGCCGGCGTGAAGCCGTATTCGCGCAGCGCGGACGCTGCGGCGTCATACGCGCCCTTGTGGACGATCACCAGCAGATACTGGCTCTGCAGGTCGGCACTGATGCGTTCGACCTGCGTTTCGCCTGCGGCTCCGTAAACGGTCTCGCGCAGCGCGTCAAGCTCTGTCTGCGCCGGAACGGTACCGAGCAGCACGCGCGCGTGCTGCGTCCCGCCTGTTTCCAGCGGCAGATCGAGCGTCCGCCACGGCACGAAGCTCTCGCGCAGTGCCGTGAGGCGGCTCTTTTCCGCCTGATTGCGGCTGCGTGCGTCCTGCGTGTCCAGCGCCTCCTGTGCCGTCTGCACAGCCGCGCGGTACGCGTTGTCGTCAAACAGCTCGCCGAGCGTCTTTTCCGGCCGGGCGGAGAACATCCCGCCCTTTTTCGTTTCATAGTGCTTGAGCGTTTCCAGCGCGGAGGCGAGTGCGGCGGATGTCTGGCTCAGCGCGTCCGCGCCTGCGCCGTCTGCTGTGCGGAACAGCTGCGTCTGCTGCGCTTCGGTCAGCGCCTCGGGCGAGCCGATCTCGACGCTTCCGAGCAGCTGCAGCTCACGAATGAGCTGATCCTGTTCCTCCGCGATGCCGCACAGCCGAATTTTTTTCATTTTTAAGATTGCCATTCGCTGTCCCAGATCCTCTCTACGATCATTGCCGCCGCTGCGCCGGACCGGCTGGCTGCCGCCTGCTCCAGTGCTCGGCACTGCGCGGCTGTTTTGCTGTTCAAATCCGTTTCAAATGCCGCTGCCTGCTTTCCGGCCTGCCGCTTCGCCTCGCGCATACGCTCCTGCGCGCCGGATATCACGGCGTTCAGACGGGCTGTGCCGTCCTTTTCGGCCTGTACGGCCAGCTCGGCGGCCTCCGCACGTGCCTGCTCGCAGATCGCGCGGGCCTGTTCCTCCGCTGCGGCGATCTGTGCGAGCTCCTGCATCGCCATTTCCATCACCTCCTTCATGTACACCCTGCGGCGCTGCTTTTTCCAAGCCAGCGCCGCATCATATTTTCCAGAACAATACAGAAAATGCTCTATATATTATGTACAGAATGTACTCGATTTTGTAATTCTAGCATAGCCGTTAAGAAACTGCAATAGATATCGATAAAAAAATGCCTAAATAGGCGTTTTCGACAAAATCCATAATTGGCTCTGGTTTTTTCAAATGTGTGCGTATATAATAAAAAATTGCATATGGAGGGACTGGCATGGAACAGATTCTGAGCGGCTACTGCCGCACGATCGACGCTTCAAGAATGGTTCTTGTGGAGGACGGCGAGGCAGACTGTGATTTTGAAGCCTGCGCCTACCGCGACGTCTGCCAGATCGGGCAGCAGATCGCGCAGCTGCAAAAAACGGAGGAACGGACATGAACATTTGTCTTTACGGCGCGTCAAGCCCCGCGCTTGACCGCGCATATTTTGACGCGGCGGAGGAATTCGGCCGCCTGCTGGCAAAAAACGGCCACACGCTCGTCTACGGAGGCGGCGCGCAGGGCGTTATGGGCGCTGCAGCACGCGGCGCTGCGGACGCGGGCGGAAAAATCACCGGCATCGCGCCGAACTTTTTAAATGTAGACGGCATTCTGTTTGACCGCTGCACCGAGTTTATCCTGACGGACACCATGGCCGAGCGCAAGGCCGCCATGATCGCCCATGCAGACGCATTCGTCATGGCCCCCGGCGGCTTCGGGACGCTGGAGGAGTTTTTCGAGGTGCTGACGCTCAAGCAGCTCGGCCGGCACAACCCGGCCATCGCCATTCTCAACACGAACGGCTTTTATGACAAGCTGCAGGAATTTGTTCTGTCCGCCGTGGAGCAGCGCTTCATTCGCTCCGCCTGCCTGAACATTTACGCTCTCTGCCCCACACCGGCGGATACGCTGACGTATCTGGAGCAGTACGACCCAGCTGTCCTCGACGTGCGGCATCTGAAGAACATCTGAGCGCCCTGCGCCTGTACGCAAGGCGGATATGGATCAAAATAACGGGAGGAATCGCAGCATTCTGCGGTTCCTCCCGTTCCATTTTCAAAAATCCGGGTTATGCCTTTGCCATCAGCTCGGCGGCGGGCAGGACGGCGCTGACGTCGGCCTGCGCCATTTTGCCTTCGTCAAACAGGGAGGCGATGTCCGGATTGATCGGCAGGCGCGCGAGGACCGGGAGCGAGAATTGCAGCGCCAGCTCATCCAGCCTGCTTTTGCCGAAGATCTCGACGCGTTTGCCGCAGTCCGGACACTGGAAATAGCTGTAGTTCTCGACAAAGCCGTAGACCGGAACGTTCATCATCCGCGCCATGTTGACGGCCTTGGAGACGATCATGGACACGAGGCTC
>ENA-OUQH01000702-OUQH01000702.1-human-gut-metagenome-genome-assembly--contig:-NODE-702-length-23812-cov-6.062508_pt1 | contig 23812 bp, 11 predicted proteins | sample MGYA00237948_ERZ548828 | MGnify/ENA primary metagenome ERZ548828 (study PRJEB26490, sample SAMN05194711) | human gut metagenome | biome: terrestrial biome; feature: human-associated habitat; material...
AATAGGAATAGGGCATAATCACGCCTACGATAAAATGCTTGCGGTCAGAAGGTTTCCGGAGCTTTTTGAAGTGGTGGGTTATGCCGAGCAGGATGAAGAATGGATAAAAAAACGCGGAAATTTTGAAAAATACGCGGATTTAAGACGAATGTCGGAGGATGAAATAATTGAAAAAAGCGACGCGGTGTTAATTGAGTCTGATGTATGGAACTTAACTTCGATTGCACAAAAATGCGTGGACGCTGGTAAGCACATTCATATGGATAAGCCTGCAAGCGGAACGCCGGAGGAGTATAAGCGTCTTTTGGACACGGCGAAAAAAAAGAAGCTTATTGTTCAGCTCGGATATATGTACCGATATAATCCCGCGGTAAAAAAATGCATCGAAATGGTAAAAAACGGCAGCTTGGGCGAAATCTATTCCGTGAATGCGGAAATGAGCACTTTTCACAATACGGATTATAAACGCTGGCTTACAAATTTTAACGGAGGAATAATGTACATATTGGGCAGTCACATGATTGACTTGATTGTGTATCTTCTTGGCAAGCCGAAAACGGTAACAAGCTTTTTAAAGCATACGAAGCTCGATGATATAGATTTTGCCGACAACAATCTTGCGGTTATGGAGTACGAAAAGGCTTTGGCGAGAGTGTTTGTATCATCGGTTGAGGTTAACGGATTCGGAAGGCGCCAGTTTGTTGTTTCGGGAAGCAGAGGAACGGTTAATATCTGTCCTTTGGAAAGACCGATAACAATGAGCTATTCCGATTTGGATATTGCCGATCAGGCGTATGAGGACAGAAAAATAATAATACCGTTTGAGGATAACACGTTAAACGGCAGATATGATGAAATGATGAAGGAGTTTTATGCGTATGTTACGGGAGAAAAGTCAAATCCGTTCACTTATGAGCACGAATATGCCCTTCAGGAAGTATTGGATGAAGTTGTGGGCGGGGTGAAATTTTTCAGATAAGAAATAAGATAACGTGAAAAAGCACGGAGTTTATCGCGCCGCCGGCAATTTGCTTCATAAGGGAGGCAGACGGAGATACGTATAATTTCCGTTATACGCCTTATCTGCCCATGATAAGAGCGTGTATATTTTTTAAACAACCGTTTATGGGCAGAAAGGATATGTGAATTAATATGAGTAAGACGGCATTTATTACGGGAGCAGGAGGTTACATAGGCCGTGAAACGGCATTAAAGCTTGCAAAAAACGGCGTTAATATTGCGGTTTGCGATATCAATGCGGAAACGGTGGAGAAAACCGTTTCGGAAATAAAAAAAATTGGAGGCTCCGCAAAAGGCTATATTGCCGACGTAACAAATCCGCGTGATGTTGAAAATACGATGAATAATGTCGTAAAGGATTTCAACAGTCTTGATATCATGGTCCATGTTGCGGGAGGAAGCGCGAGAATAGCCGGCGCAGGCGCCGAATACAGAAAGCTTTGCGATCAGGAGGATTATGTAATTGACGCGGTATTAAAAGTCAATTTGTACGGAGCAATTTATACAAGCCGCTCCGCCGCCAAAATAATGCGTGAGCAGGGAACGGGAGGTGCGATTGTACTTTTCTCCTCCGTTGTCGGTGTAAACGGCCTTACGGGCTGTGCCGAATATGCCGCCGCAAAAGCGGGAGTTGTAGGTCTTTCAAAAAGCTTGGCAAAGGAGGTAGGCGAATATAAAATTACCGTAAACTGCGTTTCTCCCGGAGTTGTATTGCGTCCTGAGGAGAAAGAAACGGAGCGTGCGTTTAACACAAATTTTCTGAAAAGAAAATGTACCGCGGAGGATATTGCAAATCTCGTGAACTTTTTATGCTCGGACGAAGCAACCTTTATAACGGGACAAAATTATATAATAGATGGCGGAAGATGCCTTGCAATGAAAGGAAGCGAATAATTATGAAAGCAATGCTTATTAACGAAAACAGGGATTTGGTTTGGAGCGAGGTTGAAAAGCCTTCGCCGAAGGAAGACGAAATACTTATAAAGATTTATGCATGCGCTCTCAACAGAGCCGATTTGCTTCAAAGAAAAGGAACGTATCCGTCGCCGAAGGGATGGCCGCAATGGATGGGGCTTGAGGTTTCGGGTGTAATTGAGGATATGGGGGAGAAGGCAAAAAGCGAAAGCGGAATGAAAATTGGCGACAAGGTTTGCGCGCTTTTGGGCGGAGGAGGATATGCGGAGTATGTGTGCGCTCCCTTTGGCATGGTAACACATATGCCGAAAAATCTGTCGTTTGAGGCTGCGGCAGCCTTGCCGGAGGCTTATGCGACATGTTATCTTAACTTGTTTTATGAGGGACATCTGCAGGAGGGACAGACCGTGTTTGTGCCTGCCGGCGCATCGGGTATTGCGTCCGTTGCAATACCTATGGCAAAGGCTTTCGGCGCAAGAGTAATCACCTCGGTTTTATCCGATGAGATTGCAGATAATATTAAAAATCTCGGCGCCGATATAATTATTAATTCTACAACGCAAAACGTTGCGGAAATATTAAAAAAAGAAGAAGAAAACGGACATCCCGTAAATGTGGCAATGGATTGTCTTTGCGGTCAAACGCTCGGAGACAGTCTTCCGTACATGGCAGAGGGGGGATATTGGGTTATTATTTCAACCCTGGCAGGGACGGAAACAAGTATTAAATTAAGGCCGGTGCTCACAAAGGGTCTGCATATTGTAGGCAGTATGCTGAGAAAGCGTTCCTCTGACGAAAAGGCAAAACTGTTAAAAGAATTGACCGCAAAGCTCTGGCCGAAAATCGAAAGCGGCGATATCACGCCGTCCGTTTACAAAATACTCCCGATAACAAGGGCGGCAGAGGCTCATGAAATTTTGGAGAAGGGCGAAAACATAGGAAAGGTTGTTTTAACCGTATGCAAAGAATAAAGGACAAGCGGGGGCGAAACGCCGTTGTTTTGCCCATTGCTGTAATGATGCTTTGGGGGTCGCTGTTTCCTTTTATTAAAATAGGATATAAAGCTTTTGAAATTAATACGGAGAGTATACCCGATGTTTTGATGTTTGCCTCTCTCAGATTTGTTGTTTGTGGTATTATCGTATGCCTTATCGCATATTTTATGAAAGCAAAAATTGAAACACCGAAGGCGCGGAGCATATTGAGTATTTGCCTTATGGGGATCTTCAGTATCGTTTTGCATTACGGATTTACATATGTGGGGCTTACGAAAACCGACAGTTCAAAAACAGCTATTTTAAAACAGATTGCTCCGCTTTTGTTTGCCTGCTTTTCATTTGTGTTCGTCAAGGACGAAAAATTTTCTCCGGTTAAAATATTGGGCGCCGCTGTCGGCTTCGGCGGAATTGTCAGCATTAATGCCGGGACAGAGCTTCGCGGCTTTTCATCGGGAGATACAGACATTATTTTGGCATCGGTCTGCACCGTGATTTCCATGATTATAAGCGGTAAAATCGTAAAAAGTACGTCCGCTTTTTGGGTTACGGGAATTTCTCAGCTTTTCGGCGGTCTTATTTTACTTATTATATCGTCGGTATTCGGCGGAAATGTTCATTTTATTAACATGAAGGCAGTTTTGGTATTTGCTTATATTTGCGTCGCTTCAATAATCGGATATACATTATTTTATTATGTTCAGCGTACGGCGGAGCTTTCAAGGCTTTTTATTATAAAATTTGCAGAACCGTTATTTGCGTGCATGTTCGGTGCGTTGCTTCTTGGCGAAAATATAATGAAAATTCAATATTTGATTTCTATTATCCTTATTTCGACGGGTATTTTTTTGGGAAACGCGGCAAAGAACACATAAATATCTAAAAATATGCAATGTTTATCGAATAATATGCAAAGTATTTTTGGTTGATTTGATGTATAATATTACTATACATCGGAAAAATGCATTGCCTACCAACAGACAGGAGGAGAAGTTTTATATGAAAAAAACGCTTTCCGCATTTCTTGCGGCAACAATGCTCACGACTCCGCTTTGCGCCATTGCCGAGGTTGACAATACGGTAACGGTTGAGTATGTTGTATCCAAAAATTTTGAGAACGAGGAGCTCGGAATTGCACCGTCTCTCAACACGGTGCCGGTTCATACGGAAAACAAGATTTATGTTGCGCAGGAAAACGGCAACAAGTACGTGCGCTATGAATCTAACAATGAGGGCTGCTTTACGCAGACCTCCGTGGGGGGAACGCTTGACGGAAGCTTTGTTCTTAATGTAAAGCTCAAAATGATGAACAGAGGAGACGGCGTTTTCAGAGTAAGCATGTTCGATGCCGAAAATGTTGAAGCGGGACTCTTCCTTATAGATAAGTCAATGAATCTATGCTCTAAATTCGATACGCCGATAATGGCGCTTGATGTCGGAAAAACATATGAAATCACGGTGGCCGTAAACCAGGACGCAAGGGAATATGATATATATGTAAATCACAGAAAAAGAGCGGCGCACTGCCTTATAACAAAACAGAATTTTCAGCTTGTGTCGCAGATGAGATTTCATTCTTATATGGTAGGCACGGGAGAAAAACCGATAATTTTCATGGACGATTTATACATTTACACCGCGCCAAAGCCTGTATTTGTTCTTGAAAACGAGAGAAAAACGGTTGTGGAAAAGGTCGCGGATACAAGCGTTAATACATACACGGCAACGGACGAAGAGGTTGCAAAGTACATGAAAGGCTCGGTCAGCCTTTTTGCGGGCAAAAACAAGATAGCCACAGACGGCGAGATATCCTTGCTTGACCCCGACAACCCCGAGGTTTGCGCTTCGATTGTGAATAACAGAACGCTTGTTCCGGCAAGATTTGTGAGTGAGGCGCTCGGTGCTTCGGTCAATTGGGATGAGACCGGGGGCACAGCGGTTGTAGAAAATAAAGGCGATATTATCACGATTAAAAACGGCTCGGACAAAATGCTTGTAAACGACAGGGAAATTCCGCTTGATTCACCTGCCTCGATAATTAACGGCAGAATGATGATACCGCTTCGCGCCGTGGCGGAGGCAATGGGGAAAAAAATCACATACGATCCAAGCGGACTTATTGTAATTGCAGACAGAGAAAATTATTTTACAATGCGCAGCGATTTGGGGATTTTCAGAAAGCTTACGGGAAATCTTGTGTTTGAAAATCCGTCTTCATCCGATATTGTTTCGTCCGTAAAACAAAGATTTCCGAACAAGGCTCATCCGCGCGTAATGGCCGACAGCGGCAGATTTGCGCAGATTAAAAATAATATTCTGACAGATGAGTTTGCCGCAAAGGGATATGAAGCCGTCAAAGCTGCGGCGGACAAAGCGCTTGATGCCGACTGCATAAAATACAGCACAAGCAGTCCGGGCTCCGGCGGCACATCGATTTTTAACGCTGCTTCGGGAGTGAAATACAGAATAGGCTCGCTCGGAATCGTATATAAAATGACGGGAGAAGCAAAATATGCCGAACGCGGCATAAAAGAGCTTCTAAGTGCATGTGACTGGCCCGACTGGCATCCCAAGGCGTTCCTCGGCACGGCTGAGATGATATGTGCTGCGGCGATAGGTTATGACTGGTTCTATGATTATATGACCGAGGAGCAGCGTGCGTCTGTGAGAAAAGCGCTTTATGATAAGGGCTTTATGCAGGCGATGGATGATTTTAACAATCTTCCCAGGGTGCGCAGTTATACATGGACAACGGGTAAGCCCGACAACTGGCGCGTTTACTGTGACGGCGCGCTTATAACCGCGGCGATAGCCGTTTGTGACGAGGAGGACACAGCCGAGCTTTCCGAGGTTATTCTTGATAACGCAATGGTTCATATTCAGCCCGCGGTAAGCCTTTACGGGCCTGACGGAGCATGGTATGAGGGTACCTCCTACTGGAATTTCTGCACGGTAATTCTCGCGCAATGCTTTTCGACGCTTGAAACCGCTTCGGGAAGTCTTTACGGCTTTATGGACGCACCCGGAATGAAGGAAACGGGCTATTTTGTAACGGCGCTTACGGGACCCATGGGATCGTTTAACTTCCATGACGCAACGCAGGAATACACAGCCTCGGCGCCTATGTGGTACTTTGCGGATAAGCTCGGAAATAATGAGCTTGCGTTAATAGAAATGAACAACAGAATAAATCATAATCTCAGCACGACGTTTTATGATCTTGTATGGTATAACCCCGTTTCCGACAGCAATACCGAGCCGAATATAAAGCGAGACTGGCTGTTTCGTGACGCGGATGTCGTAACCACACGTACCGACTGGAGCGACAGCGCCGTATTTGCGGCTATACATGCCGGAAAGGTAAACGTTTATCATGGTCATATGGACATGGGGGAGTTTATCATAGACGGATACGGCACAAGATATGCCGCGGCGCTCGGCAAGGACAGCTATGATGCAGGCTTGTGGGATGTTTACCGTAACCGTGCCGAGGGACATAATACCTTGGTTGTAAACCCCGATAAAACGGGCGGTCAGCTTATGACGGGAGATTCAAAGATAGAGCGCTTTGAAGCTAACGAAAACGGAATTATAGCGACGCTTGATATGACAAGCGGTTACAAAAAACAGCTGAAAAAAGCAATACGCGGCATGATGACCTTCGATAACAGACAGAGAATAATAGTTCAGGACGAGATAGAAGCTTTTGAGCCTGCCGATGTTTACTGGTTTATGCACTCGTCCTGCGAAATCACTGTGCTTGATGACGGAAAAACGGCAATTCTCGGCGGCAACGGCAAGGATATGGTCGCAAGGCTTACGTGCACAGATCCCGACGCGGTATTTACCGTGATGGACGCAAAGCCGCTTGAAACATCGCCGGCAAATTCGGCTCAGGCGTCAAATTCGAATTTTAAAAAGCTTACGGTAAAGCTTGAAAAAGCAGAAAAAGAAACGATAACGGTCGAATTTTCTTTCGTTTCCTACGGCGTGGACGAAACAAGGGAGAAAAGGGCGGTGACACCGATTTCCGAATGGAAGCTTGAAGAAGCAAGGCCCGCTGCGCCCGTGCTTTCGTCAATAAGTATAAACGGAAATCCCATCGAGAGATTTTTGCCTAATAATTACTTCTATGAATACAGGCTCGGAGACGAAGAGTCCATTCCCGAGATAACCGTGCGGGGCGATGCCGATACCGAAATAATATATCCGCAGAATGTGCCGGGCTATATAATTGTAAGAGCCGCGCGGAAAGATGATAAAAGCATTTACAGCGAATACATAATAAAGCTCAAGACAAATATACTCACAGCAGACGAAAATGGGGTGCTTAATCTGCCGGAAAATGTTGAAAGGGTTGAGATTAAGGGGGTTTCGGCAAGCGATGTACCTGAAATTGCCAATCCGCCCGAAAATACTATTGACGGCGACCTTAAAACAAGATACGCTGCACAGGGTGCACCGACAATAACATTTGACCTCGGAGAAGAAAAAACGGTAAAATATGTCGGAATTGCGGTATATCAGGAAAAAAACGATAAAAGACGGCAGAAATTCAAGGTATATACATCGCTTGACGGAGAAAAATACGATCTTTTGATAAAGGACGGGGAGACAACCGGTACGACGCTTAATGAGGAGCTGTTCAAAATTCCCGACACACGCGCAAGATACGTTATGATAAAAGGCGGAGGCTCCAACATCAGCGATTGGAACTCCATTACGGAAGTCGGTATTTACGGTTTGAAAGAGGGAGGTGATGATAATGTTAAAGATTAAAAAATTTATTGGAATTACAATGGCAGTGCTGCTTACCTCGGCGCTCTTTTCCGCCCCGTCTTTTGCGGATATCAACGACATTGACAGTGACGTGCTTGAGTTTCAGGATTTTGAAAATTACAGCGGCTCGCTCGGCGCGCCGTGGGAGTATTGGGGCGGTGGCAGGATAGAGATTGTTGAAAGCAGATACGGCCGCTGTGCAAAGACGGTATCCTCGAGCGGGAAAAGGGTGGAAATGATAAAACAGTTTTTGCCCGGAGTAAAGAACGAAAGCGTTAAAATCATGTATTCGGCAATGTTCGGCGATTTTAATTCCACAAGGTCGCTTTTCATGAAGGATGACGGTGCAAACGAATATTACCTTTATACTGTTGGCAAAGACGGTATTACAGTCTTTTCTGGCGGCGTATCGACAGGGTTGAAGCTTAATATGAATGTGTGGTATGCGTTTACTTTAGAGTATGTCCCAATGAGCGGCAGCCTTTCGCTCACAATAAGCAAAGACGGAAATGTGTTATACAGCGGAAAAACCGCAATTTCAATAAAAAACGTAAAAGCGTTTACGAGAATCGATTTCCTAAACGGCGGCACTTCGGGAACGGATATATCCGAGACGTATTACGATAACGTGGCTGTTTATTCCTGCCCGCCGAAAGCAGAAAAGCCGAAGGTAAATACCTTTGAGGATTTTATTTCGGCACAGAACGGGCAGATGCCGCCAAAAGGCTTTGCTCTGCAGGGAGCACTTGAAGGCAGCAACGGACTGTACGGCGAGGAGGTTGCGGATTCCGGCAGAGGTAAAAGCGTAAAAATACAAAGCGACGGTCAGAAAAATTTTGAAGTAATAGACAACACTCTGAAGTTTTCGGGTAAGGACTGTTATGAGGCGGACATTCTCGCAAAGGATATAGGACAGATTAGCTTCGGCATACGCGGTACGGACGCTTCGGGCGGATATGTCGGAGCGCCGACGCTGTTCTCTTTTAAGGAGGGAGGGCTTTATTTAAACAACATATACATATGCGATGTGTCAAGCGATGTATGGTACAAAATAAAGCTTTACCTTGATTTTGAGGCGGGTGAATGTGAGCTTTCTCTTATCGGAGATGACGGAAGCGGAACCGCAGAGCCTGCTCGCGGCACAATACCAGGCCACGTCATAACTGTTTCAAATGTGCAGTTTATGGCACTTATGAATAAAAAGACGAATGCCTTTTATTTTGACAATGTGGCAGCTTATCCGTGGGGTACGAGCTTTAATGTGACAGATAGCGAGGTCATGGATACGGTGGATATCCTGCCTGATTTTACCGAAATGACATTTGATTTCACAAAGGAAATCGACGTAAAAAAGCTTACTGCGGAAAATGTTACGGTAAACGGAACATCCGAGCTTGTAAAGGAGCTTGCGGCAGACGGCGGCAGACTTACGGTAAAGCTTGAAAAAGAGCTTGATTTTAACACGCATTACAGTGTTAGGCTCCGTGATATTGCGGATAAAGACGGAAACACATGTAATTACCGCACGGACTTTCTGACAGCTCCGAAATTCGTTATATCCGACTTCGGGTTTTCAAAACAGGTTATCGAAGGCGGCGAGATAGAGGTTTCGGCAAATGTAATGTCGCTTATGCCGCAGGGACAGAACATGACGTTGATTCTGCTGATAAAAAGCAAAGAGGAAAATAAATATATAAAAGGTGATTATGATTTTTGCCGTGCTGACGGCGCGGTAAAAACGTTAAAGGCTAAGGCAGCTGTTCCCGAGGATGCCGAAAATTATATTGCTTATGCATATATCTGGGATTCCTGTCTCGGCATGGATACATTAATCACACCGATTAAATTAAATTAACGGAGGTAATCATTTATGAAGAAAAAGCTAACGGCAATTATCATGGCGGCAGCTATGCTGGTGACAATGGCAGCGATGACAACAGCAGTTTCAGCAGCGGAAAAGTATTTTTTCAATTTTGATTTTGACAGCCTTACGGAGGCGCCGTGGAATTTCAACGTCGGAGACATGGGCAACGGTCTGACAAAATCCATTGTTGCGGATCCTGAAACAAATTCAAAGGTTATGAAGCTTTCGGGAGGCTCAAACGGCTGGGACAGAATGTATCTTGCAACCTCGAACAATTCCATGAGCAGCTCAAGCGATGCACAGGCTATTGAACTGAACTTTGACTTTAAAACCGGTCTCGTCAATTCTTTTACTATGGAGTACAAGCATACAAATTCCGAAGGGACTACAAGGTACCCGTTTCAAATATCGGCAGGCAAAGCAAAGGTTGCATATGATGTAACCGGCAAGGAAATAATGCAAGGCGTATGGTATAATGTTAATATAAAAACAGACTGCGCAACAGGGAAAACGCATACCGTTGTAAAAGCTCTTGCGGACGGCGATGTGGCGCTTGACGGCTTTACGGCAGGACAGGCATCGGCGGATATGCTTAATCTGGGATTGCCGCTTGCAATGCTCAGCTGGGGATTTTACGGTGCGGACAAGGAAATCTATATGGACAATGTCTATCTTAAGGAGATTGACCCCGGCAAGGTATATGAGCAGACCATAGTGTATGATAATTTTCAGGATGTTGACCTCAGCGCCGAAAATCCCAAAAGCAAGTGGGATTTAAGCCCGAAGAGCACAAACGTTACGGCGGGATATGAAACGGACGGCGGCAATATCGTGGCAAAGCTTATAATGGCAGGCACCGGCGGCTGGACATATGCGCAGCCAAGGAGAATATGGGGAGCAAACACCGCGCGCTGCTACAAGTTTGAATTTGAATTTAAATACAGCAACAACAGCATGCCTCCGCTTGTTTTCCAACTCGCGGAATCCGGCGGAGAAAGCAGCAAGGATTATTTTACGGCGGCAACAATGAATTTTGCTGCGGATACGATTAAAACCGGAAGCACAACAGAAAAATTCACATTTGAAAAAGATACGCTTTATAAATTTAATCTTTATTATGTTCCTGAAACCGGCAAAACACGCGCAGAGGTTACGGACGGCGTTACGTCGGCAATGGCGGTGGGAACGGTTGAAGCAAAGAGCAGTGTAGTTGCGGCAAGGCTTTCCATGGCGGCAAATATAGGCGCTGAGGAATGGGTTTTCCGCTTTGACAATTTCGGTGTACACTCCGTAAGCGCCTCCGACGCAAACCTTAATGTGTCGTTTGACAATCTTACTCTTGACAAAACCGTTATTGAGGAAGGTACGACGACAGCGTCTGTAGACGTTGTTACAAACGCGCAGTTTGAAAACTATACCTCCGGCGCCGTTGACTGGCTGATAGCCGCAAGCTATAAAGACAACAGAATTTCCGATATAACGCTTGCCCCGATAAATCCGTCAAACGGCACTTGCAAAGCGGCTGTTGACGTTTCGGCGGACGACACGAGAGTTGCGGCATTTGTTTGGGGAAAGACTGCGCTTAATCCGATAGACATGGTTGAGATAACGAAATAACGCATTTTATTCAGCGCCGCTGAAACGCTCCACTTAATGGGGGGCAGACAATTCGGCAAAACTGTTATATGCGAGTGAAAGGTTTAAAACAATGAAAAATAAAACAGTGCGTTTAACCTTAATAAGTATAATTATTTGTGCGCTTTTAGGGACAAATGTATCGGCCGATGTTACTATCATACAGGCAGAGATTGACGGCAAAACCGACAGCCTCATACTTAAAGGCAAGGTGTCTGAGCCGATGAAAACCGACAGGGTAACGGTGGAAATCTTAAATCCGCTAATGGGTATTTCCGATATAGAAAATCTGACTCCCGAGACGCTCGGAGATGTTTTTGATAATATTACCGAGCTTAAAACGGACGGAGACGGAGTTTTTTCGGAAAAAATGAAAATAAAAGGGCTTTCGGGGTTTTACGGTATAAGAGTCAAAGAAAACAACGCGGAGGACGCCGCTTTTTTTGAAAACTGCTTTTTCTATTATTCAAAAGCGCAGGCGGAAGATATTCTGCGCCTTATAAACGGCGCTTCCTCTTACGAAACGCTTGAAAAGGTGCTTGATAATAACATACATTCCCTGTATGTAAACGCCGAAATGTATAAAAAGCTCTCAAAGGAAGAAAAGCTTGAGCTATGCAGATTTATTATAAAGTCAAAAGACAACGGCTTTTCGTCGGTGGAAGACGCCTGCGAGTGTATAAGCTACGCGCTGCTTTCCGATGCCCTTAAAAAGTGCGTTTCGGAAAATGAGGCGGAAGCTGTGTTTTACGATAATTCCGAATTTATCGGATTTAATGAAAAATCGCCGCTTTATATGCCGTTTTACGAGATAATGTCGGAAAGCGGAAGAAAAGAAACCGTCGGAATGCTTGCCGCAAAAGCTCCGTTTGAGAGCAGGCAGGATTTTCGGGAAAGCTTTTGCAGCAGCATAATTCTCAGAGGAATTAAGCTTTGTTCAAATCATTTGCAGGTCGGGGAGATACTTATATCCAATGCCGATTTTATAGGAAAAGGTATAAACGCTTACCTGGATTATACGGATAAAGCGTCCGTAAACAAAAGCCTTGTCGGAAAGAGCTTTGATTCGACAGAGTCACTTCTTTCGGCGATAGATTACGCAATGAATAAAAAAGAGAGCGGCAAAAAAAGTGCCGGAGGCGGAGGGAGCGGAGGCAGCGCTACGGTGCCAAATACAAAAACGCAGCCTCAGCAAAGCCCCGCTCCCGAAAACAGCGAGCCGTTTTCCGATATTGTGGATTACCCGTGGGCGAGGGAGAGCATAAATTCTCTTTATAAAAAAGGGATTATTTCCGGCAAAGGAAGCACTTTTTTTCACCCTGCGGACAATGTGACGAGAGAGGAAACGGTAAAAATGATAGTTTCCGCTTTCTTCGGCATCGAGGAAGGCTGCAAAGCAGATTTTACGGATGTCCCCGAATCCGTGTGGAGTTATCCGTATGTCGCGATTGCCGTAAAAAAGGGTATTGCAAACGGAAAAGGCGGAGGATATTTCGGAGCGGCAGAGAATATTACAAGAGAAGATATGGCTCTTATGCTTTTCAGATGCATTAAAAACCGCACGCCGATAAGCACGGGGGCGGCGCCTGCCGATATTGGCGCCGTTTCTGAATATGCGAGAGAAGCCGTGGAATATATGTACGCAAACGGAATTATAAAAGGTTACGGCGACGGCAGTTTTGCGCCGAAGGCATATACCACAAGGGCAGAGGCGGCCGTGCTTATTGCAAGAATCGGTGAAATTACAGAGTAGGAGGAAGTTTTATGGCGGGAATTTACAAAAAGATAATTTGCTTTTTAATGTCGGTGACTCTCCTTATGAGTTTTTCTCCTGCTTTTGCCGAGAGCGAAACAAATGACGATTATTTTCTTCATGCATTCGGAATTTTGTCTCAGCTCGGCATTGCGGACGAAGGTGCTGCAAGCGAAATTTCCGATGACGATAAAATATCGCGCGGCGATTTTTTGAGGGCTGTAAACATAATTACAAATCTCACGCCGCCCTCCGATGATGTCGGGAAGATTTTTGCCGATGTAAACAAGCTTAACAAGTATTATGCTGATGTGAGACTCGGCTGTTCACTCGGACTTATCGCAGGCACGCCCGACGGGAAGTTTTTGCCGAACGACAAAATAGATTTTTTTGCGGCGGTAAAAATAATTATGTGTCTGCTCGGATGGGACGAGGTCTGCAAAGCGGAGGGAGGATACCCGAGCGGATATATTCAGAAAGCAAACGAAGCAGAGCTTTTTAAAAGAATTACGGTAAGCGACGGCAAGATTACAAAAAAGCTTGCATATAAGCTTATTTACAACGCTTTAAATGCAAAAATGCTTGTTGCCGGCAACATTTCGCAAAAAGCCATACGTTATGAAAACAGCGGAATAAAAGTTCTTGAATACTACAGAGGCATAAAAAGAATTGAAGGAAAGCTCATGGGCAATTACGCTTTGAGCATGACAAAGTCCGCAGAGCTTAAAGATAACGAGATAATAATAGGCGATACCGTTTTCAGAACAGAGCTGCAGACAGACAATCTGCTCGGCAGAGTATGCGAGTGCTGGTATGACGCGGAGGAAAATGCGGCGGCAATCTCCGAAGCGTTTGCAAAAAACAAGAGTATTGAAATTGCTTCATCTGAAATTATCGGCTTCAGCGATAATGTATACAGATATATGCCCGGAAAAAGTACCGTGATGCTTACGGCGCGTTTATCGCAACAGGCGGATATATGCTATAACGGAAGAATGCTTTCGCCGTACTCAAATTCGTGTATGCTGCCGCAAAACGGCTCTGTAACGCTTGTTGATAACGATGCGGACGGTATTTACGATTCGGTTATTGTTTACAGCTATATTGACATATGCGTAAAAGGTACAAACGCCGATACAAAAACCGTTTTTGATTTGTACGGCACAAGCGGCATATGCCTTAATGATTACGAAGCTTATTCCTTCCGCGATGAGCTCGGAAATCTACTCGATGTTACGGATCTGATTAAATTTGACGTTATCTGCGTTGCGGAAAGCTGCGACAAAAAATATGCCGAGATTATAAGCAGCAGCAGGGAAATAGGCGGCAGGGTACAGGAAACCGTAAACGGGAAAAGCATTGTTATAAACGGTACGGAGTTTGCTGTTGCGGACTGTGCAGTGCAGGCCGTAAGCGGTATATCGCCAGGAGACGATTGTCTGTTCATTCTCGACATGGCGGGGCAGATAGCGTCGGTGCAGAAAGCCGATGAAATATTCAGCTTCGGTTATATTATGGGTTTTTCCGAATCAAAATCACTTGCCGGGAAGACCGAAATTAAAATTTTCGGATATGACGCCAACATTTATTATTACAAAGTGGATTACAGCATTATTCTTGACGAAAATACCACGCCGGCGGAAAAACTGTACGGAAAGCTTAAAGAGAGATACAGCCAAAACCGCGGCGTTGTGAGTTTTAGAAAAAACGGAGACAAGCTTTTGGAGCTTGACACAATGCTTGATGAATACTATAAGGGGTTTGACGATGAGGGCAACAAAATTCAAACTCTCAGATGGCGTCCGAATGCCGGGGTGTTCGGAGGAAAAGTGCCGGTAAACGCAAAAACAACCGTATTCAGCGTACCTGCGCCCGGAATAGCCGCCGAGGACGGAATGTATACCGTTGGAAAGCTGTCCGATATGTTCATTTCGGATAACAGCTATGCCATGAACGCATACAGAAAAGACCGTGAACGCCATTTTGCCGATGTGCTTGTGATTTACACACAGGATTCGGAGCATACAGTTTCAAATACGACGGCCGCCGCGGTTGTGCGTGAAATAACAACCGCGATAGCTGATGACGGATGTGTCGGATACAAGATAAAGGCATATTCTGGGAAAAAGGCAGCCGAATATTTTGTTGCGGACAAAACGCTTGTTGACAACCTGCCGTCGCTCGACGAAACGGGATATCATACGCTTGAATGCGGAGATATCATAAGGGTTGCAAGGGGATTTTATAACAGAGTGACGCAAATAGAGCTTATATACGAAAGAGAAAGCGGACTTATAAAGGGCAAAAGCTCCTTGGGTAACGGCGGAGGTTCAACCGCTTTCCGCGCGGTAAAGGCAAAGGCCTACTCCAGAGACGGAGAAAACCTGTTTATAACACAGGCAAATCTTAAAGGGACATCAACTGAGGTACCCATGACAGAAATTGAGTCGTTCTCGGTTGACAAATTTTATTCTGCGTGGAAATGCGTATACGAAAAAGGGGAATACGTTCTCAAGCCTGCGGTCGCGGCGGATGTGTTTGATTATAAAAGCGTGGGTGAAAATTGCTCGGAGCTTGTTATCACAACAAGCTGGGGCGACCCGAGACTGCTCTTAATCTATCAATCAAATAATAATTAAACCGGCGGGCTGTCTTGGCAATGCGCGAAAGGCAGCCCTTTTCGGGTGATGAAGGAGAAAAGTATGCACAAAAAATTTATATCGCTTTTAACGGTAACAGCTGTTATTTTTGCGTGTATAATTCCGCTTGATATTCTTGCTTGTGAAAACGTGATATTTGCGGATGACTTCGAAAGCTACTCGGAAAATGTAACGGGCGGATGGCGCGTTCAGCCATCGGGAACGGTGGCGGCAGAGAATACATCAAAAGGCAAAAGCGCAAAAATAGTAAACACGGATTCGTCAAGATGCGAGCTTATAAGGGAGTTTACAAAAACATCTGCAGATGTGCGGTGCGTTGTGTTTTCTTTTTCAATCTATCTTTGTGACAACAGCGCGTCAAGAACGCTCCTTTCAAGAAGCGAAGAGACGGGCGAGCTTTTTCTTATGACATTTAACATGGGTAAAAACACCGTAAGCATAAACGGGAGAGAGGTGCCGGAGACCGATTTTTCATACGGAACGGAGATTTGGTATAATGTGCGTTTTTCATATAATCTGAATAACGGTGTAATCAAGGTAGAGCTTACGGATGATTCGGGTAAAAAAACCGTGCTTTTCGGCAGCGGAATTGCAGGTATTACGGGAATTGAACGAATAAATTTTGCTTCATTTGCGTCATCCGCGCGGCAGGCGGTGTGTTATGCGGATGATGTAAGCGTTTGCGCGGGCGAGCCGTTTGAAAGACCTTTCGGTTTTAATGTAATAAACGAAAATTTTGACAGCTGCGGCGAGGGAAAAGGCATTTACGGATTTGATTGCGATATAATGTCAAATATATGCGAAAATCCGTTTAATACGGTTATAACCGACAGAGGGAAAAGCGCTTGCGTGACAGTATGCGGAGGCAGCAGCCTAAGGCGCAGCGCCGCATATCTTAAGGGTGAGAAAAATATATATTTCAAAGCTGCACTGAAATCACGCGGCGATGTAAACGTCTCCTTTTACATTGACGGCGTCACGATTGCGGGGGCTGATTTTAAGAACAAACAAATTGCCGCAGGCGCCGATACGGCGGCGGCAGATATAAAACAAAACGAATGGGTGGAGCTTGAAGGGGAAATAAATACGGAGCAAGGCATTATAAGCCTCAATGTTACGCAAGGGGGCAAAACCGAAGGTGTTTTGTCCGATTACGGCTTCGGCAGCTTTGAGCCGTCGGAATTTATAATAACTGTCAATTCGGAAACGGAGAGCACGGTGCTGCTCGACAATCTTGTGCTGGAAGGATTTGTTTTTGAAAAAAACGTAAAGCCGCCAACCGAAATTCCCGTTATATCAGATAAAACGGAAGAGGAAATTTACAAAGCCGATTTCACTTCATATACCGGCGGAATCCCGGCGGGCTGGGGATTTCAGAATTATTTTAACGAGGCGTCTCTCGCTCCGGGCGAGGGCTGCATGAAAATATCGGGCGGCGGTCGCGGATGCCGGCTTTCAAAAAGCTTTAAAAAAGAGGACGCGCAGAGAATGGAATGTCTCAGGTTTGAATTCAACTTTAAATTTGAAGATGTTTCCTGCGAAAGATATATAGCGCTTAACGGCGATGATGGGACAGACTTGTATTTTATTGAATTTTTAAAGGATTCAAACAGAATTAAGTTTTTCGGGAAAAACATACCGGAAAGTCTGTTTACATACAATGCTGATACACAATACATTGTCACGGGCGAGTATAATATTAAAACAGGCGGCGCAAAGGCTGTTATATCACATGACGGCGTAAGCGATACTGTTGACGGCTCGGCTGGTGCGGCGCAACAGATAAGAAGCGTGATATTCGGTGTTTCGGGAAGCCGCTCCGATTCATCGACACTTCTTTACGGCGCGTCGTTTTACAACGTATCACAGCTTATTAAAGAAGAAAAAATAAACCGCCTTAATGCAGACGATTTTGAATATTATAACAACGGTGTGCCTTCGCGCTTTACCGGTACTTTTACGGGCGGAGGCAGAGTATGTGCCAAAGACGGCACTTACGGAATATGCGCCGCGCTTATGTCAAAGCTCGGCGGAAGCTGTACGCTCTCAAAAAAGGCAGAGGGCATTTCGGGAAACGCTTTTTATACCGGGATATCCGTATACTCGCCGGACGGATATTCCGACGGTGCGCTTTATGTCCGTGTGAACGACGGCGACGGTTCAAACCCGAGGGATATATCCTTAGTAAGCTTTTCGGCTGACGGGATTAAAATAGGAAATGCCGCAACGGGGCTTGCTTTTAATAAAGAAACATGGTATAATGCGGATATTCTGTGCGATACTTTGCACGGTACGGTAAAGGCAACGGTAAACGGAAACGAGTTCAATGTGAATCTGAGCGATCTTCGCGGGAACGTGTCATCGTATTATATAAAAAGCGTCGGACGCACCTTGGAGGAAAGCGCTTTTTATATAGATAATGCGGCTTTTTGCGGCGGAGGTTTTTACGGGATAGAAAACGCGGCGTCGCTTCGCAATCTGAGTGCGGACGAACAAAGTTTCACGCTTAACTTTACAGAGCCCGTAAGCGGGTGCAGGGTTCTCATAAACGGCGCCGATTCGCTTGTGAGAGATGTGTCGTCAAACGGATGTAAGGTTACCGTAAGTCTTAAGCCGCTTGAAAAAAACAAAAAATATGCATTTTCGTTCTCGAATGCCGAGGACAGCCACGGCAATATTTACAGCGGTAATTTCAGATTTACCGTATCTGGCAGCGATGTAAAAATTGTCAGCAGCGCAATAAAGAACGAAAACGGCACAAATTACATTTCAAACGGCAGACTCACCGCATATGCGACGCTGAAAAGTGAGACTGAAAAAGAGGTTCTTGTATATATTTGTGTGTATGACAGAGAAAAAGAGCGCCTTCTGGCAATAAAAACAAAGAGCGTATTTGCCGGAGCGGACGGTACGGATATAGAAGAGGTTATAAATATTCCCGGGAATTGCCATGATTATTACATAGGATATTACATATGGGATAAAGAGACAATTTCACCGATAAAAGAAAACAATGATCTTTTACCGTACAATATTCCCAACGGCGAAACAATAATCAGGCAGATTGACGAAAAAACAGACCGAGTGCATCCGCGCCTTCTTGCAAATAAAAATGATTTCAACAGGATAAGGGCGGAAATATCATCAGGCGGTGCGGCGGCGGGAGATTATTTTAATCTTATTGATTCCGCAAATGATATAATGCGCAAGCCTCTTACAAAATACATAATGTCGGGAGTTACGATGACGACATCGGGTGCCTTGCTGTCGCGTATAAAGACTCTTGCCATGGCTTACAGAATAAGCGGCAGCGGCGCATATGCGGAAAGGGTTTATCGGGAGCTTGAAAATGCCGCGCTGAATTTCGGGGATTGGAATTCGCAGCATTTTCTTGATACGTCAAATATTATTATGGCGTTTGCCATAGGCTATGACTGGATATATGATTATATTTCAAGCGATGCCTCAAGAAAAGCGATTATTGTAAATGCCATGAAAAACACAGGCTTTAATGCGGTGCTTGACGATTACCTCGACCGTGACCGTTACCGCACCAACAGGTGGCTTTATATTTCCACTCCCGATAACTGGAACATATATTGCAATTCGGCGGCGCTTACGGCGGCAATGGCATTTTCGGATGATTTGCCGCAGGAATGTGCCATGATATTTGATTACGGATTTAAGTATATTCAGACGGCAATGCGGCAATTCGGCCCCGACGGCGGCTGGTTCGAAGGCGTGGGTTATTGGGATTACCTTATGAATCCGCTTGTAATACTGCTCGGCAGTATGGAAAAAGCAATCGGCAGCTTTTACGGACTTACAAATGCGGAGGGCTTCGGAAACACGGCATACTATCTCATCGCTATGACCGGCAGCAGCGATAGGATTTTTAATTTCCATAACTGCCTTGATGAACGTATATATGCAGGAGAGTTGTTTTACCTTGCAAGGCTGTACGGAGATAAAAATATATACGCGTTCATAAACGGATTTTTGAAAAGAAACCGCACTGCCGTGCCGTTTCAGGCGCTTCTCTGGAACGATTATGAAGATGACGGCAAGTATAGGAATATGCCGCTTGACTTTATTTTCCGCGGCACCGAGGTCTGCTCCATGAGGAGCGGCTGGGGTCAAAACGATACCTTTGTCGCTCTTCATGCCGGAAAAAACGCGCTTGTACACGGTCATTCGGATGTGGGTGAATTTGTCTTGGATATGCAGGGCGAGCGCTTTGCAATGGCGCTCGGCAAGGATAATTACGAGCTTGTAACGCCGATTTGGCACGGCTTATACCGTGAACGTGCCGAAGGGCATAACACGATTGTATTAAATCCGGGTGCATATCCCGACCAGTCTAAGACCTCAGACGCTTTAATCGACAGATTTGAGTCACACAGAGGAGAAGCATTTGCCGTTACCGATATGACAACGGCATATAAGGATAATGCACGCTTTGCAATACGCGGCGTTAAACTTACCGATAACAGACGGGTGGTTATTGTAAGAGACGAAATAGAATGTTTTGAAGGCTCCGATATTTGGTGGTTTATGCATACCGATGCAAATATCAGTCTTTCGGATGACGGAAAAACAGCCGTTCTTGAAAAAAACAATAAAAAAATAAAAATGAGCATACTCGGAAGCAACGACCTGAAATTTGAGATTAAGGACGCTGCGCCTTTCCCGTCGACGCCGCTTCCGACAAACGGAACGCAGAATCCCAATACGGGAATCAAAAAGCTTGCAATACATATAATCGGAGCAGAAAAAGCAGATATCACGGTTGCGGCTTCGCCTGAAAATTATACATTAAAAGAAAGCTATCTTGAAAATATAAACAAATGGTAATACGGAGGAGAAAAATGCTGAATCTGAAAAAATCACTCATTCCAATGCCGAAGGAGCTTGCCGAAGGAGAAAGCGGCGTTTTGACTGCGCAATTTGCAGAGCCCTTATACAGTATTGAGACACACGGAGACAACGCGGGAAGCGAAGAAGCAAAAAAACTTATCGAAAAAAAGTTTTTTGACATTGCGGCAATCGTAAATGCCGAAGGCGACTATAAAATAATAATAAAGGAAGATCCCGAAAACGACAAATTCGCGGATAAAAAAGCGGAAAGCTATTTTATTGAAATAAAAGACAGCTATGCTATGCTTTGCGGATATGACCCGGCAGGTGTGTTTTACGCCGCAGTAACATTTACGCAGATGCTTTATAAAGAGGGCGATAATATATACATAAAAAAAGCGGACATATACGATTATCCTGATTTTTCGTGCAGAGGTCATTTTATAGAAAGCAGATACGGTACTGAGTTTTTAACGTTGCAAAACTGGTATGATTTTATTGACTATATGGCGCTTATGAAGATAAATCAGATAACAATAGGCGTTTACGGATGCTGGGGTTATCAATATGACGGCGCTCATGTGGAGTATATGTATATACCGTACAAGAAACAGCCGAAGCTGAATACCCCTCAGACAATAAAATACTATTCCGTAAAGGAACAAAAATGGATATACAAGGCAGATACCGTGCCTTATATGTTTGAGCAGGATTATTTTGGTGATGTCATTGCATACGCAAAGCGCAGAAACATCACGGTAAAGCCGCTTGTAAACAGTCTCGGTCACAACACTTTAATGCCGCGCATGATACCCGAAATTTCGGCAAAAAAGGAGGACGGCACACCTGCAAACCGCGGTTTCTGTACAAGAAACGAAAAAACGTACGAGGTTATTTTGGGCTTTTACGATGAGATAATAGACAGATATTTAAAGCCTAACGGAATAACGGATTTTCATATAGGTCTTGACGAAGTCGGAGAAAGCTATGTCTGCCATTGCGAAAAGTGCGCGGGTACGCAGCAGTGCGAGCTTATGGTGGAATATATAATTGAGCTTTGCAAGCATCTTAAAAAAAGAGGAATGAAGCGCATATATATCTATCACGACATGCTTTATCAAATTTTCGATACAGTAAACGAGGAGCTGCGCGACCGATTTATAAAAGAAGGTATTTACGACGCGGTTGTGCTTGATTGGTGGACATACGAAGACCCGGCTCATCTTTTTTGGGACAAAGCCGACGGCGTAAACAATCTATTTCACAGCGTAATAAAGCCGGACACGGGATATTACAATTGGGTGATACCCACCGAAAACAACGAAAATATCCGCGCTTGTGCGAAGAAGGCAAAGGAATTGTCCTTTGAAGGAATAGAAAGCTACAGTTCTCTTGAATATTGCTATGACAAAAATTATTTAACGCTTGCCGACGTCGCATGGAATTCGGACGGTATTGACGGCATTGATGAATTTAACGAAAGATATGCATACCGCAATTATCCGGAAAATGCCGCAAAAGCGGCAAACGTGTTTAACGGTTTATTTGACATAATGAGGGATGAAACGGGCGAATGCTATATGAACCGCGTGTGCTGGAAGTTTGAATATTATTTCTACGGCTACAGACGCGGCGAGCAGCATACATTGCAAAATTTTCCGGGCGATGCATATAAACTGTTTTCCGGGGACGAAAAGAAATTTACGGCTTATTTTGAATATTTGAAGCAAAAAGCAATGCCGGCGGTGGAATTTTTTGAAAACAGCGGCGTTTCTTCAAAGGAAAACGATATGTGGCTGCTTACATCAAAGCATTATTATACGATTGCCGACGAATATCTCACGATTTACGGACTTTATAAATCGTATAACGCAAACGAGGCTGACGGATATGAGGTTATGCGCGAACTCGACAGGCTGATTAAGCAAAGGGAACAGCTTATGCTGCTTGCGGAAAATGTCAGAATCGAGGCAACACAATATACATATCTGCGCAATATGTCGGTCTTCCGTCAGTTTATGCTGGATTTAATAAATTACTTCAAAAAGGAAATATCATGCGGAAGAAAACCGGAATTTAATATGCTGAACGCGGATTATGTGACGGGGAAAGCATTTGACTTTTTAAGATGACAGAAAAAGGATTAAGCGCATTGGCTTAAAAGGCAGAAAAAGCACGGAGCCGCAATGACGCTGCCGATAATTAAAAGGAGAACTAACATGTATGACAAAAATTTTAAACGGAATTTCATTACCCGATATGCCATGGGAGGATAAGCCGAAAAACTGCGGCGAACCGGTATGGAGATACTCAAAAACCCCATAATACCGAGAGATTTGCTGAAAAGCTCAAACAGCATTTTCAACAGTGTCGTTGTACCGTATAAAGAAGGGTATTTGCGGCAGTAAATGCGATATTCTTTTTATTGGCGGATAGCGGTCCGGGCGAAGAAAACGAAAAGGGGCTGATTGTACCGAGGTTTGGAAACAAGCCGGAAAATCATGTAGCAGTCAGTATGACCTTTGATTCGCTCAGCGAATTGCTGTTAATGACTAAAACTCATTATGAGGCATGGCTTTCGGCATATTATGCTGCTGCATTTAAGCCTCAATCCAATTCTAAACCGAGACAGACTGCGGAAAGTCCGCAATCGTTCGACTCGATTATATAGTGTACCTGTTTATACGAATGACGGCTTGAAATACAGCCGTCATTTTTATGTGTCGAATTAAATGTATGATATTTTGCAATAGCTCTTGACAAATGAAACAAAATGTATTATAATTAACCTGAAAGTTAATAACTTAAAAGTTAATTATAATACAGAGGTGATCTTGTGTTTATAGGCAGAGAAACTGAACTTGCAGACCTTAATGATATGTATAATCAAAATAAATTTCAGTTGTTTGTACTGTATGGGCGCAGACGCGTAGGAAAAACAACTCTTATAAATAAATTTTGCAAAAACAAGGATGCTATCTTCTATTCCGCAGAGCAAAGCAACAACAAATTAAATCTTGAAAAGTTTTCCGGTCAGGTATTTCAGTTTTACGGCGAAAATACGCTTGAACCATTTTCATCCTGGACGAATGCACTGACATATATTAATGACAGGCAGAAGGATAAAAGACTGATTATTGTTTTTGACGAATTTCCGTACTTGGTAAAAAAGAATAAGGCATTATTATCCGAGCTTCAGCATTTAATTGATCATAAGCTTCAATACGGAAACCTTTTTATAATACTTTGCGGCAGTTATATGGGATTTATGGAGAAAGAAGTGTTGAGCAGCAAAAGCCCGTTGTTTGGGAGGAGAACAGCTCAGCTTCATATG
>ENA-OUQH01000704-OUQH01000704.1-human-gut-metagenome-genome-assembly--contig:-NODE-704-length-23777-cov-5.873282_pt1 | contig 23777 bp, 33 predicted proteins | sample MGYA00237948_ERZ548828 | MGnify/ENA primary metagenome ERZ548828 (study PRJEB26490, sample SAMN05194711) | human gut metagenome | biome: terrestrial biome; feature: human-associated habitat; material...
TGTATAAGAGACAGGGGTCGCCCCTACAGTACATTATTGAGAGAGGCAGGAAAGGAGCGGAAAATGGCAGATTTACTTTTTGACAATTTGGGCGATATAAGCGGAGCGGAAACAGAGGATATTCTTATAAGGCTTTACAAAACACTTGAGGTTATGCTGACGTCTCTAAACTCGAGCAACGTAAAGAAACTGGAGACGGACAAAACAAAAATATCTTCCTCCGACGGCTGCACGGAAATTGACGGCGCAAAGCTTATAATGCGCGATGGCAGCGGAACGGAAAGGCTTTCTATAGGAGCGGAGAAAAACGGAACATTTGTGTTCAGGCTGAATAATGCCGCAGGGCAAAATTCCATTAAGCTTTCATCTTCGGGTGACGCGGTGTTTTGCGGAGATATCGAGACGGAGAAAAACGCTTCCGTGGGAAACAACCTTTTTATAGGAAAAGACGAAACGGATGCCGGCGAGAAGATGATTAAATTCTACGAGGACGCGGAGGACGATTCAAAGCAGGTGCTTATACGCGCGGTGAAATCGGAAAGCGGCGTGACGGAGCTTGAGATAAGAGCGGAAAAAATTAAGCTTAACACATTAAGCGGTGTGACGGATGCCGGTGGATACTATTTTGTTACAACTTCGCCGTACAGCGCATATGTGGTTATTGACGGGACGGAATATCCCGTTAAATTTCGATAAAAAGGAGGAAAAACTATGGCAGTGCAGGTAAGAAAGATTCTGGAAAACCTCGGACACCGCGTCGGCTACGACCCGGAAAGCGGCGGCGTTTTGGTGCGCGGCGGGGACGGAAAGGACATAAACATAGGCTCGGAGGGATTTACGCTGCGCGACGACGGCAGATATTATGCCGACAGTGAAAAAAGCGTTTACGACGCGCTGCAAAAAAACGGCATTGCGGCGGGAGACGGCTGGAGCGCCGTGAGAAATTCTCTCGGAAAAAGCGAGAACATCGGCTACAACGGCAAAACGGGGCAGCTTACGGTAAACGGGCGCGACTACAACGTGGACGGGCAAAGTCTTGTGAAAATAGGCGACACGGTGTACGGGCGCGATTCGTTTTTAAAGGGACTTAAATCGGAACGCTGCGAAAATGATCTGGAAGGGCTTGAAAGCCGCGTTCTTCAAAAGCTTTTAAACCGCGAATACGGCGGCTATAATCCTGAGGACGATGAAAATTTAAAGCTTGCAATGCAAAGCTATGTTAAAAACGCGAAGGCGGATATGGGCGCCAGAGGGATAACCTCGGATTCGCTTATATCGCACTATGCCTCGGAGGGCGCGGCAAAGCTTATCCCGAAATTTGCCGAGGAGGATTACAGACGTTTTACGGACGAAAACGAAAAGCTTGAAAGCGTGCTCTCGGCGCTTGACAAAATTTCGGACGGCAGAAGAAGCGATTTTGAGACTAACCGCAAGGCGGAAAACGAGCTTGCAAAGCTTCATGCGGAGCGCGAGCAAAGACTTCTTGACGAGAGGAAAAACGACTTTGACGAGGCGGCGGAAAGAAGCCGCATTACGGGAAATATTTCCGAAAAAGACGCTTATCTTCTCGGAGAAAGCGGCGAAACGCTTGAAGCGCGCGAAAAACGTGCGGCGCGGGAGTTTGAACGTGATGAGGCGGAGAAAAACCGAACTTTTAAATCAAATGAATCCCAAAAGCAGAGGGAGTTTGACTCGGCACAGGTTGACAAAAAAGCGGCGAGAGAAGCGGAAAACATAAGGCTTCGCGCAATGGTTGAGAAGGAACAGGAGTGGCTGCGCGGCTTCCTCAATGCAAGCACCGCGAAAATCTCGGCAAACGCGAAATTAAACGGAGGCATAAGCTCTGCAGATGAAACGGAAAGAATTATGCAGGATCTCGGAGTGTCTTATTCAAAGGCGAAATCGCTTTACGAATCAATTTTCGGATAGGAGGGGGATTATGAAAACAAAAGGTTTTTTGTGCGCAATGTGCGCGGCGCTGGGTGGTGCGGCAGAATTCTTCTGGGGCCCGTTTTCGTATGACCTGGCGTCACTTATGGTTTTTATGGCTATTGACTACATAATGGGAATTATTGTTGCGGCGGTATTCAAAAAAAGCCCTAAGACAAAAAACGGCAGGTTAAGCTCGGAGGCATGTTTTAAGGGAATTATACGAAAGGCCGTGATGCTTATGTTTGTTGTTACGGCGCACATGCTTGACGGAATTCTGGGCGTAAACTTCATACGCGGCGCGGTGATAGTCGGCTTTTCCGTAAATGAACTTATCTCAATTGTTGAAAACGCGGGTCTTATGGGAATCACCTCGCCGGCAATAGAAAATGCACTTGAAGTGCTGAAAGAAAGAATGGGAAAATAATTTCGGGAGGGTTCCGGTTTTTGGGGTTGACATTCATAATCTCCTGTGCTATACTTTGTATCGGTATATGGAATATATTTTGGCGAAAGGGGATAAATCATGAATAAACAAGTTTTGCTGCCGCGCAAAAGCAGCGGTATGAATTATTACAAAGCAAATCTTCACTGTCACTCCACGCTGTCTGACGGAAGCTGTACGCCGTCGGAGCTTAAAGAAATCTATAAAAAGCACGGCTACAGCATTATTGCATACACGGATCACGATGTTTTTATTCCTCACAACGATTTGACGGACGAGGAATTTCTGGCGCTCAACGGCTTTGAATTTGAAATATTTGAGCGCAGCGGCGAAAAAAACGACAAAACATGCCATTTGTGCTACATAGCGCTGGACAAAGATAACGACAAGTCCATTTGCTATCACAGAAGCAAATATCTTTTTGCAAATGCCGCAAATCAGAGACATCTTTTGAAGTTTGACGAAAACGAGCCGGATTATGAGCGCGTTTATACGCCGGAATGTATAAACGACATGATAAAAAAAGGCAGGGAAAACCGCTTTTTTGTCACATACAACCACCCGACATGGTCTCAGGAAAGCTACCCGGAATATATGAGCTACTGCGGCATGAACGCGATGGAAATTGTAAATTACGGCTGCGTTACGGAAGGGTACGACGATGTTAACGGGCACTGCTATGACGACATGCTGCGCGGCGGAAAGCGGATTTTCTGCACTGCGACCGATGACAATCACAACCGCTTTGGCGAGAATGACAAAAGGTGCGATTCTTTCGGAGGATATACCGTGATTGCGGCGCCGTCTCTTTCGTATGAAGATATTACAAACGCGCTGACAAACGGTTCATTTTATGCAGCGTACGGAAATTCACTTGATGAAGCGCCCGAAATTAAATATCTTGAATATGACAGCGACAGTCACACGGTTTTGACAGAATGCTCGCCGGCGGAAAAAATAACGCTTATAAGCGGAGCGCGTGTATGCAAAGTGGTTTACGGGGCGGACTGCGCGGAATTTAAGCTTGACGGTGATGAGAAATATTTCAGACTTGAGGTTTTTGACAAGTTGGGGCACAGGGCATTTACAAACGCCTACTTTATATAGTGACGGAGATGTTAAAATGCTTCGATGCGCAGAAAAGTATTTGTGTTTTGGAAATGCGAAGCACTGATATTTCCGCACACCAAACAGAGTAATAAAAAATGGGTTGTTTTAAAAATTAAACAACCCATTTTTTTTATTTAGTTCTAATTAATGATACGTCTTGCACAGTAAAGCGTTCTGTTCATATTGTCTACGCTTACCGTTCTGCCTGTCTGCGGAGCGTGTATGTATTTATTGTTTCCCACATAAATTCCAACGTGACCGCCGCTTCTGAACACTACCAGATCTCCCGGCTGAAGCTGCTCGCGCGTTACGGCAGTGCCGACATTCATCTGAGCGTATGATGTTCTCGGAAGGTTTACGCCGAAGTGAGCGAAAACGTATTTTACAAAGCCGCTGCAGTCAAAGCCCGAAGGTGTACTGCCGCCGTAAACATACGGAACTCCCAAAAAGTTTTTGGCATATTCCACAACCGAGCCGCCCTTGCCCGAATAATCAACGGGGAGCGCGTCCGCGGTTTCGGCGGAGGTAAATACCGACGCCTGCGCCGCCGTGGGTTTTGTGCACGAAACCATGTCGCCGCGCACAAAGCCTGTAACACCCCAGTAATAAATTTTAAGCCATTCGCCTTCTCTGCCTACAACCGTGAGCTCATCTCGGTATGAAGCCTGTCCCAAAACTGAGGACGATGTTGAAGCGGAACTTCTGATATTGAGCAAATCAACCGTTACATATACACATTCTTTTGAGGCGCTTGCGGTTGAAGAAAGAGCAGTGGGTTTGGAGCACGAAACCATGTCGCCGCGTACAAAACCCGTAACACCCCAGTAATAAATTTTAAGCCATGCGCCTTCTTTGCCGACAACCGTTAAGGAATCCTGGAATTTTGCCTGACCCAAAACTTCACCGGCAAGGGAAGCGGAACTTCTGATATTAAGCGAGTCAACAGTTACATAAACACATTCGTTTGACGATGATGGCGCGGCGCCCGCGGGAACGGAGCAGGAAACCATGTCGCTGCGTACAAAACCCGTAACACCCCAGTAATAAACCTTGAGCCACTCGCCTTCTCTGCCCACAACGGAAAGAGAATCTTTAAACTTTGCCTGACCGAGAACACCCGAAGACGTTGAAGCGGAGCTTCTGATATTCAAAAGGTCAACGGCAACATAAATCGTTTCGCTTGATGAAGCTGACGCGGAAGCCGCACCCGGCTTGGAACATGAAACCATGTCGCCGCGTACAAAACCCGTAACGCCCCAGTAATAAACCTTGAGCCACTCGCCGCTGTGACCGAGCACCGTGAGCGAATCGCCGTGCTGAGCCTGACCTAAAACGCTTGAAGACGTTGAAGCGGAGCTTCTTATATTGAGCAAATCAACCGAAACATAAACAACATCATCTGCGCTTACTGCTGCCGAAAGCGACAGCGTTAAAATAAAAATAACAGTTAAAACCGCAAGTATTTTCTTTGACATAAATCTGCCTCCTTTGATAATCAGAGTATTTATCCGCATGGGAATTTAATCATTCCCGATTCTGTTTTTAAATCAAATAACGTGTTTATTATAACACAATCTGCTTCTTTTGTCAAACTTTTTTAATAATTAAAACATCTTTTTGACGAAAAAACGCCGAAATCCTTGAAAAATGAGAATTCCGGCGAATGTAAAGTTTTGTAATAATTTGTAACATTTAAAAAATTCTGCGTGCCGCGCATACTTCGCGGTTCAAAGGGTCTATCGATACGTTTCTGCCTGTTCTCGGCGCGTGAATATATGTTCCGTTGCCGGCATATATTCCGACGTGGCTGCCGCCGTTGAAGAAAAGCAAATCTCCCGCGCGGAGCTCCTGACCCGTAACATCGGTTCCGCATGCCATCTGCTGATAAGAAGTTCTCGGCAGCGAGATACCGAATTTTGCGTACACGTATTTTACAAATCCGCTGCAGTCAAAACCCGAAGGGGTGCTGCCGCCGTAAACATACGGTACTCCGATAAATCCTTTTGAGTATTCCAAAACGTTTTCGCCGTTTTTTTCCGCTTTTTCTTTTTCCTCTTTGTATTCTTTAACGTTTTCTTCCACGGTATTCTGCCAGTTATCCGAAACGTCTCCGGAGTAAACATAAGCATATTCGCCGTCTATGTCAATTTTATACCAGGAATTTTCTTCTGAAACTATGGAAACAATTTCGCCTGCCGAGAGTGTTTCAACGGCTTTGAAATTATCTCCGGCGCCTTGTCTTGCGTATGTGGCGTCGGCGGAAACAACACCGGCACTGTCTGCCGAAGCCGCTGCCGCAACAGCCGTAATGGAAAGCGTTACAAGCGCTGCGCCGATAAATTTTTTCATGTAATGATTCATCCTTTCTGTCTCATGACAGGTTAAATTATAACACAAAAAATATAATTTGTCAAACTTTTTTAACATTTATTTAAAATTTATTAACAAATCTTTTTAACATTGCTGTAATGAAAAGTGCAAAAACCGCGTTGTTATGCGTTTTTAGAGGTAAAAATATTTTTAAAAAATGAAATAATAAAATAAAAAGTTTTAACATTTTTTTTATTGCAAGATTTGTAATAATTTGATAAAATAATAAGAAAGGATGTGAAACAGGTGAAACTTATTCTCGGAATAGAATCCTCATGCGACGAAACGGCGGCGTCCGTTACGCTGGACGGAAGAAAAGTGCTGAGCGATATAATATGTTCCCAGGCGGATCTGCACAAGATTTACGGCGGAGTTGTGCCGGAAATTGCCTCGAGAAAGCATATGGAAGCTATAAATTATGTAATAGATGAAGCACTGAAAACCGCGGGGGTTACAAAAAACGATCTTGCGGCGGTTGCGGTTACGAACGGACCCGGTCTTATAGGCGCGCTGCTTGCAGGTCTTTCGGCGGCAAAAGGATATGCATATGCCATTAAAAAGCCGCTTGTGCCGGTAAACCACATTGTCGGTCACATAAGCGCAAACTACATCGCGCACCCGGAGCTTGAACCTCCGTTTTTATGCCTTGTGGCATCGGGCGGACACAGCCACATTGTGTATGTTTCGGACTACGGCAAATATGAAATTCTGGGCGCAACGCTTGACGACGCGGCGGGCGAAGCCTTTGACAAGGCGGCGCGCGTGCTCGGGATAGGATACCCCGGAGGGCCGCAGCTTTCGGCACTTGCGGAAAGCGGAAATCCCGACGCAATAAACTTTCCGCGCCCCGTAAACGGACTGAATTTCAGTTTCAGCGGCGTGAAAACTTCGGTTATAAACTATGTTCACAAAATGGAGCAAAAGGGAGAAGAAGTGCCGCGCGCGGATGTTGCGGCTTCTTTCCAGAATGCGATTTGCTCGGTTTTGACGGAGGTTACGGTTAAAGCAGCGCGGGAAAAAGGCGTTTCGAAAATTGCGGTTGCCGGCGGTGTTGCGGCAAACCGCGAGCTGCGCAGAAGGCTTCATGACGCGGCGGAGGAAAACGGCTTTGAATTTTTCCTGCCGCCTCCTAAGCTTTGCACCGACAACGGTGCCATGATTTCATGCGCCGGGTATTACGAATTTATGATGGGGCACACGGCGCCGCTTAATTTAAACGCCGTTGCAACACTTCGCATGTAGGTGCGGCATGGACTGTGAAATTTTAATTGCGGACGGTTTTCCCGGTATCGAAAAAATAAAAACCGGACACCGTATAAAAAGCGTGTGTCTGCAAAATCTGCCGCTTTCAATGCAGCGGCACGCCGATTTGCAGATTTGCATGACGGGGGAGAGAGAGTTTGTATGCTGTCCGGAGTGTTTTGACTATTACAGCGAAAACCTGAAGCCTTATAATATTGCAGTGTACCGCGGTACAAAAAGCGTCGGCGGCACGTACCCCGAAGACTCGGCATATAATATAGGCGTGGCAGGCAATACGGTTTTTTTGAATGAAAAAATCTGCGATAAAAGGGTGCTTGAGCGGCTTTGTATTAATAATAGGAAGATAATCCGTGTAAAACAGGGATATGCCGGCTGCTCGGCGGCATTTGCCGGCGATAAAGCTTTGATAACGGCGGACCGAGGAATTGCCGCGGCGGCGGAAAAAGCCGGGTTTGACGTGCTTTTGATTTTGCCGGGATATATAAATCTTCCGGGGTTTGACTACGGATTTATAGGCGGCTGCTGCAAAAAAATCGGAAATAAATTTTTTGTGTCGGGCAGTTTTAAAAATCATCCCGACAGGCATAAAATATATAATTTTTTGAAAAAATACAACACGGAGCCTGCGGAACTTTCGAACGGTGTTCCGCTTGACATAGGCTCTTTTTTGGCTGTGCGATAAAGAAAAGTATGAGAGGCGGAGGTGCAAGTTGTACAGAGTATCCGTTACGGGCGGCGCGCTTGACGCGACCGATATACCCAAACAACGAAATATAAAATGCGATTTACAGGGCGGCACAGCGGTTTTTTACACCGAAAATGACTGTGACATGAAGCTTTTCAAAGAAGCACTTTCGGAAAAGCTTGCCGAAATTATATGCAAAAAATACACCGTGCGTTTTCTGAAGAAAAAAATTCTGAACACATGTGACGATATCAATGCGGCGGACGTCGAAATGATAGCCGCAAAAACCGGAGACGATGCTCTGAAACTTTTTTCGGAGGATATAAAAAAACAAATTTTTGATTTTCTCGATGTGTCCGAGACGATTTCGCCGGAAGGTTTTTTGAATTTCAGGCTCGGTGAATACAAAAAAAGCGTTGAAGGCACGCTCGGCAATGAAATTGAGCGCTTTCGGACGGAGCGCGATTTTGACGATATTACAAGCCTTCTTTCGTGCTACGTTGCATCGCAGCCGCAAAAAGAAGAAATTATCCATCTGGTGGTAACGGGTTCGGGCGGATATAAGCTGCTTGACAGGTATGAAAAAAATATCACCGAGAGCGCCGTGGCGCAGATTGTGCACGAACTTGACATACGCGATTTCAGCTTTGACGATTTGCTTTTGAGCGTGCTTATCTCGCTTGCGCCGCGCAGACTTATCATACACGGTGCGGAAAATTTCAGAAGCGAGAATACAAGGCATACGCTGCTGAGAATTTTTGACGGCAGCGCGGTTTTGTGCGGAGGATGCGGTATATGCAATTCTTGACTTCGGAAAGCGTTTTTTAAGTTTTGAATGGGCTGTTTAAACAGCCCATTTATGCTTTTTTTAAAGCTATTTTCTTTTGTACAGAATATGTGCGAATTTTATTCCGTTATTCTCGTTTTCGCCAAGCAGCGTGCAAGTATATTTTCCCTTGTCAAAATCGGGGAAGAAAGCATCGGCATCGCCGCACGAAGCGTCAACCTCGGTGAGATAAATATTGTCTGCCGACGGAAGAAACGCTTTGTAGACGGATTCGCCGCCGATTATGAAAACCTCGTCCCCTTCGGCTTCTTTTAAAGCTTCTTCGGGTGACGGTACGGCTACGGCGCCGGGTGCTTCATAGTTTTTGTTTGAGGAAATTACAATGTTTTTTCTGCCGGGCAGCGCTTTCGGGAGAGACTCAAATGTTTTTCTTCCCATTATAATGCATTTTCCCAAAGTTGTTTTTTTAAAGAATTTAAGATCGTCCGGCAGGTGCCATATAAGGGAGTTGTTTCTGCCGAGTTCCATGTTTTTGCCTGCTGCGGCTATCATTGATATTTTCATAATTTGCTCCTTTTTTATTTTTATCCGCTTTCAATATTGTACCGTGCGGGCGATCGTGAATCGCCCGTTTTATGTTCCGAAACACCAAACGGAAAAACATTCACTGTGCGATGGGAAACGAAATTTTCCCCATATGCTTGTAGTTTTCAAGCTTTACGTCCTTGCAGTCGCGGCTGTTATCAAACTCAAAAAAGTCATGAACCGCTGGATTTAGCCAAAGCTTCGGCGCGGGATAGTGTCCGTTTTTGTCAAAGCGCGAAATCTGTTCTTTTATGCCGTCAACCTGATTTACATAGATATGCGCGTCTTTTATGCTCCAGTCAAGCGTGCCGGGCGCAAGGCCTGCGGTGCGCGCGAGCATATAAAGCAGCACCGCGTACTGCGTTACGTTAAAAGGAAGACCCAGCGGCACATCGCAAGAACGCTGGTGAACCCATGCGGAAAGCCTGCCGTCAGTTACATCCCACTCGCTGCTCCACACACAGGAGGGAAGCACGGCTGTTTCGAGATAATCGTTTTGCCACAGCGTCATTATCATGCGCCTGTCCTCGGGGTGGTTTTTTATTTTGTCTATAAGCTCCTCGGTCATGTGAAACTTTTTAACTATGTAGCCGTAAGCCGTGCCGATGGTGTGCGCCCATTCTTTGCCGAAAAACTTTTTAATCTGCTTTTTCTGCGCTTTTCCGTTTTCAAACACTGCCTGTTCGGCATTCCAGCAGCCTTCTTCGTCAATCTCCCATTCGTTCCAAATATTTACATCTCTTTCGCGCAGCCATCTCACGTCGTTTGACTGTGCCTGGTAAATCCACAGCATTTCAAGAATTGCCTGGCGGATAAAAAGCTGCTTTGTTGTAAGAATCGGAAATTCTTCCGACAAATCAAGACTGAAATGGTGCGACGGGATTTTTATTGTGTTTATTCCCGTTCTGTTTTCGGCTTCAAAGCCCGTATCAAGTATTTTTTTGCATAAATTTATGTATTCCACATCCCATTTGGACATAGCATTCACCCCTTTCCTGTTATTATACAATATTTAGCAAAATATATCAACAATTTTAAAAAAACTCTTGAAAAAAAACAAATAATATGATATACTAAAGAAAATGCTGAGAACAAGAGAGTAGTGCAAAAGCCTCTTTGAGAGAGAGCGCCGCCGCGGCTGGAAGCGGCGCAGAGAGATTTGCGTGAAGACCGCTTGGGAGCAGCGGCGCGAAAAAGCTTCGGGAATGCCCGGGCGCAAGTGCCGACGTGTGCCGCGCGTTATGCGGATAATGAGTTAAAATCAAGGTGGAACCGTGCTTTGTGCACCCTTGATATATGGGCAGTCCCATGTATCCTGGGTGTTTTTTAGTATTCGGCAGGCAGACCGAAACCGATTTTTAAGTGAGATTTTATGATATTGAGAAAGGAGAACGGATATGAAAGTTATTTATCCGGACGGAGAAGTTAAAGAATGTGCAAAAGAGGAGGAACTTCACGTACTCAGGCACTCTGCGGCGCACATTATGGCACAGGCCGTGCAGAGGCTTTATCCGCAGGCAAAATTTGCTTACGGCCCGGCAAATGAAAAGGGGTTTTACTATGACGTAGACCTGGGCGGCGAAAAACTCACGGAGGAATCTTTGCAGGCTATTGAAGCCGAGATGAAGAAAATCTGCAAGGAGAATCTTCCTATTAAACCTTTCATTCTTCCGCGCGACGAGGCTGTAAAGCTTATGCGCGACAGAGGCGAGGACTACAAGGTGGAGCATATAGGCGACCTCCCCGAAGACGCAGTTATAAGCTTTTATCAGCAGGGCGACTATATCGACATGTGCGTAGGTCCGCATATAACATACACAAAGGCTTTGAAGGCATTTAAACTTATGGGCGTTTCCGGCGCGTACTGGAGAGGCGACCAATCAAACAAAATGCTCACACGTATAAACGGAACGGCATTTCTCACAAAAGATGAACTGGAGCATCACCTTAAAATGCTTGAGGAAGCGGAAAAGCGCGATCACAGAAAAATAGGCAGAGAGATGGAGCTTTTCATGATGTGCGATGAGGGCCCCGGATTCCCGTTTTTCCTGCCGAAGGGAATGGCGCTTAAAAACGCGCTTATAGACTACTGGCGCGAGATTCATTACAGAGACGATTATGTTGAGGTCTCCACGCCGCTTATCATGAACAGAAGGCTGTGGGAGACAAGCGGTCACTGGGATCACTATAAAGACAATATGTATTCCACGAAAATCGATGATGAGGATTATTGCATAAAACCCATGAACTGCCCCGGCGGCGTTATGGTTTACGCTTCGAAGCCTCATTCGTACCGCGAGCTGCCGATGAGAGTCGGAGAGCTCGGTCTTGTGCACCGCCACGAGATGCGCGGCGCTCTGCACGGACTTTTCAGAGTTCGCTGCTTCACACAGGATGACGCGCATATCTTCATGAGAAAAGATCAGATTCAGGACGAAATCATGGGCGTTGTACATCTCATTAACGAGGTTTACGAGAAATTCGGCTTTAAATATTTCATTGAGCTTTCAACCCGTCCCGAGGATTCCATGGGTTCTGACGAGGACTGGGAGGCAGCTACAAACGGCCTTCGCGGCGCTCTTGAAAAACTCGGTCTTCCTTATATTATCAATGAAGGCGACGGCGCTTTTTACGGCCCGAAGATTGACTTCCATCTTGAAGACTGTCTCGGCAGAACATGGCAGTGCGGAACGATTCAGCTCGATTTCCAGATGCCTTTAAACTTCAATCTCGAGTATGTTGACGAGCACGGCGAAAAGCAGCGCCCGATTATGATTCACCGCGTTTGCTTCGGCTCTATAGAAAGATTTATCGGTATTATAACAGAGCATTTTGCCGGCAAATTCCCGGCATGGCTTGCTCCCGTACAGGTTAAAGTTATACCGGTTTCGGACAAAACTTTGGATTACTCCGAAAAGGTTTACGCGGCTATCAAAGCTTCCGGCGTAAGATGCGAGCTTGACGCGAGAAACGAAAAAGTCGGCTACAAAATCCGTGAAGCGCAGCAGGTTGAAAGAGTGCCTTACATGCTCGTACTCGGCGCAAAAGAAGCGGAGAGCGGAACTGTTTCCGTCCGTAACCGTGACACGGGCGACACGGAGGAAATGAGCCTTGACGCGTTCATGAGTTTTATTTCCGAAAAGATTAAAAACAGAGACTGATAAAAAGCGACTGATAATAGGTAATAAGTAACGGTGAATAGTGAAAAGGTGATGGTTAAAACATTTTTGACGTGTTTGTTCCTGACCTTTTCATTATTCACCGATGTCTTTTTCGCGGTAAATTAAGAGTTTTACGTGCAAGCTGTTTTATGAAATCAGTTCAAAAGTCACGTTGGGCGTTTCTTTGTGAACGTTGTCGAAAATTCGGAGCATGGTTTTGCAATATTCTCTCAGGTCATCGGGGAGAGACATAAAACCGTATATTTCTACTTTAAAACTACCTCTTTGGTAAAACAAACCACATAAACAATCCCAAAGGGCGTCCCAGTTTTCGCCGTAGTATTCCGGCAGCCCGAATTTGGACTTCAATATCTTATGTACTTCGCCTAAGTATTTGCAAGCTGAAAAGTCAAGAATTATAGGATTATCTTCTATCGGTTTAAATGCGTTTCTTCTGTGTTCTTCTTCGTAGTTCATGTAATCACTCCCGTACATATATATTTTACCATTATTTTTTTCGCAAATCAAGTGTCTTGTTGCGGCGGCAGACGCAGGCTTTTTAACCGATGATTTTTAGCGGATATTAAATATCTTCGGCAATATTTATTTAAATATAATATGTTGTAAAAATAGACAACAAAATATATGTAAAACCCAAAAAGTTTATACAAAAATTTATTATTTTTTTTTTGAAAAAGCTTGCAATTACTGCCAAAATGTAATATAATAATAGACGCTGTGACATGACATACGATGAAACGGGAGGTTGCGAAGAGTATTTCTTCGGTTTTTCCGCGGAGAATGTCCGATTCATGAAACCGGGCGACAGTCACTGTACGTTAAGATGCATAGGCAAGATACTGTATACTTATTTCTACGGTATATAAGTCTGCCGGCTCTTTGTGCCCAGTTATGCCCCGAGCATAAGCTGGGTTTATCATTGTAAGACCGTGAAACACACGGCACAGTGTACAGTTTTTTCTCGTCTGTCGGCGTGTCAGTAATACCAAAGTTTCCTTATTATAAGGGAACGGAAAACATTTTTATTTTTCAGGAGGCGAGATTATGGCAAAGCAAAAAATCAGAATACGCTTAAAGGCGTATGACCACGCACTGCTTGATCAGTCAGCGGCAAAAATAGTTGAAACAGCTAAGAGAACGGGTTCTTCTGTGTCGGGACCTATTCCGTTGCCCACTGAGAAAGAGGTTATCACTATACTTCGTGCGGTTCACAAGTATAAGGATTCCAGAGAGCAGTTTGAAATGAGAACTCATAAAAGACTTATCGATATCAGTTCTCCTACGGCTAAAACAGCCGAAGCACTTGGACGTCTTGAAGTTCCGGCCGGCGTAAGCATTGAAATTAAGGTCATGGGCAAAGACGCAAGGTAAATGTTGGTAACAAAGGTTATCAACCAATAACCGAAAGGAAGGATTAATATTATGAACAAAGCAATCATAGGTAAGAAAATCGGTATGACTCAGATTTTTACGCCTGAAGGCAAGCTTGTACCCGTAACGGTTGTAGAAGCCGGCCCCTGCCCCGTAGTTCAGAAGAAAACCCCTGAGGTTGACGGTTATTCCGCAGTTCAGGTGGGTTTCGGGGTTAAGAAGGCAAAAAGAGTAACAAAACCCGAAAAAGGACACTTTGCAAAATCCGGTGTTGAGCCTTCGAGAGTTTTGAAGGAATTCAAACTTGACAATGCTGCAGACATGAACCTCGGAGACGTTATTAAAGCCGATGTTTTCGCAGAAGGCGACAAGGTTGACGTAACGGGCACATCCAAAGGTCACGGATACGCAGGTACCGTTAAGAGATTCGGAACACACAGAGGCCCCATGGCTCACGGTTCCAAATATCACAGAGGCCCCGGCTCGCTCGGCGCTTGCTCCACACCTTCAAAGGTTATGAAGGGCAAAAAGCTCCCGGGACATATGGGTGTTGACAAAGTTACGGCGCTCAATCTTGAAGTTGTTCGCGTTGACGCGGAGAGAAATCTTCTCCTCATCAAGGGTGCGGTTCCCGGACCCCGCGGCGGCTATGTAACAGTTAAAAATACGGTTAAAGCGTAAGGGAAGGAGGATACGGTAAATGCCTAAAACAGATTTATATAAAATGGATGGCAGCAAAGCCGGCGAGATAGAACTCAGCGAAAAGATTTTCGCGGCAAAGGTTAACGGAGCGGTTCTTCACACGGTTGTTGTAAACCATCTTGCAAATAAAAGACAGGGCACACAGAGTGCCAAAACAAGAAGCGAAGTTTCCGGCGGCGGCGCTAAGCCTTTCAGACAGAAGGGAACAGGTCGTGCAAGACAGGGCAGCACGCGTGCGGCTCAGTGGATTCACGGCGGCGTTGTTTTTGCTCCGAAGCCCAGAGACTACAGCTTTGATGTAAACAAGAAGGTTAAAAAAGTTGCAATGCGCAGCGCGCTCAGCGATAAGCTTGCTTCCGGCGAACTTATTGTTCTGGACGAACTCACATTCGACAATATCAAAACCAAAAACGTAACGGGTCTTTTGAAGAACCTCGGCGTTGATTCAAAGGCTCTGCTTGTTACATGCGACAAAAGCGAAAACATTTATCTTTCGTCCAGAAATATCTACGGCGTTGACGCTTCCTTTGTGGGAATGCTCAGCGTATACGATATTTTAAAGCATGACAAGCTTATAATCGCAAAAAGTGCGGTTGAAAAAATCGAGGAGGTGTACGCATAATGGCAAACGCTTACGATATTATAGTACGTCCCATCATTTCAGAAAACAGTATGGCTCAGCTTGCTGACAGAAAATATACCTTTGAAGTTGCGAAAAACGCAAACAAAATCGAGATAAAGAAAGCAATCGAAGAAGTTTTCCCCGGCACTAAGGTTGAGAGCGTTACAACGCAGAACGTTCTCGGCAAAGTTAAGAGAATGGGCAAAAACGAAGGTAAAAGAGCTGACTGGAAAAAGGCCGTAGTAAAGCTCAAAGAAGACAGCAAAGCAATTGAGTTCTTTGAAGGTCTTGTATAATTTAAGTGAGGAGTGAAGAAATTTGGCTATAAAAAAGTTTAAACCGACTTCTCCGGCGCGCAGATTCATGACCGTTTCGGCTTTTGACGAAATCACAAAGTTCGAACCCGAACGTTCATTGCTTAAGCCTTTAAAGAAAAACGCCGGCAGAAACTCATACGGCAGAATCACTGTTCGTCACCGCGGCGGCGGCAACAAACAGAAATACAGAATTATAGATTTCAAACGTAACAAATTTGATATTCCGGCAACGGTAATCGGCATCGAGTATGACCCGAACCGCAGCGCAAACATCGCTCTTCTTCAGTATGAAGACGGCGAGAAGAGATACATCCTGGCTCCCGTGGGTCTCACCGACGGCGACACGGTAATCTCCAGCGCAACAGCTGATATCAAACCCGGCAACACGCTTCCCATAAGCGCGATTCCGGTAGGTACTCTTATCCATAACATAGAGCTTTCACCCGGCAAGGGCGGTCAGCTTGTACGTGCGGCAGGAAACAGCGCACAGCTTATGGCTAAAGAAAACGAATATGCTCAGGTAAGACTTCCTTCGGGAGAGGTTAGAATGATAAGAATCAACTGCCTCGCAACGATAGGACAGGTTGGTAACCTCGATCATGAGAATATCTCAATCGGTAAAGCAGGAAGAAAACGTCACATGGGTATCCGCCCGACAGTCCGCGGTGTTGTAATGAACCCGAACGACCATCCGCACGGCGGCGGTGAAGGTAAGTCACCTATCGGTATGCCCAGCCCTGTTACACCTTGGGGCAAGCCTGCTCTTGGTCTTAAGACGCGCAAGAAGAACAAACAGAGCAACAAGTTCATCGTTAAGCGCCGCAACCAGAAGTAATTGGGGTTTATAATCTTGAGAGGAGGATTAATTAATGGGAAGATCAGTTAAAAAAGGACCTTTCGTCGAAGAAAGACTTTTAAAACGTATAATAGCCATGAACGAGAGCGGTAAAAAGCAGGTACTTAAGACCTGGTCGAGAAGCTCCACAATCTTTCCCGATATGGTAGGGCATACGATTGCTGTTCATGACGGTAGAAAACATGTTCCGGTATACGTTACCGAAGACATGGTTGGTCATAAGCTTGGTGAGTTTGCACCGACAAGAACCTTCAGAGGTCACGCCGGAGCAAAGACATCGGGTAAATAATTTAGGGAGGATTAATCATGAGTGAAAGAACAGGAGCGCAGGCTACACTGCGTTATGCCAGAATTTCACCCCGCAAGGTTAAAATTGTTCTGGATTTAATCCGCAATAAACCTGTAGGAACTGCAATGGGTATCCTTAATAACACTCCCAAAGCAGCATCTGAAATTCTTATAAAGCTTTTAAGCTCGGCAGTTGCCAATGCCGAGAACAATTTCGGACTCAGCTCCGATAATCTGATAGTATCAGAAGCATACGCCAACGAGGGACCGACCTTAAAGCGTATCAGACCGAGAGCGCAGGGCAGAGCGTTCAGAATCAGAAAGAGAACCAGCCATATTACTCTGGCGGTTTCAGAGAAACAGTAAGGGGGCGAGTTAATGGGTCAGAAAGTTAATCCGCACGGCTTGAGAGTCGGCATTATCAAAGACTGGGATTCGCGCTGGTATGCCGAAGAACGTGCGTTTGGTGACAATCTTATAGAAGACCACAAAATAAGAGAATATGTAAAGAAGAAGCAGTTTGGTGCAGGAATTCCCAAAATCGAGATAGAGAGAACCGCAAACAAGGTTACGGTTTTCATTCACGCTGCAAAGCCCGGTGTTATAATCGGTAAAAACGGCGCGGAAATCGAAAAGCTCAAAGCTTCTTTGGAAAAACTTACAGGCAAAAAGGTGAACATCAACATCGTTGAGGTTAAAAGCCCCGACGCTGACGCGCAGCTTGTTGCCGAAAATATTGCAGCACAGCTTGAAAAGAGAATTTCTTTCAGACGTGCTATGAAATCTGCAATGCAGAGAGCCATGAGAATGGGTGTTAAGGGTATAAAAACCAATTGTTCGGGCAGACTCGGCGGCGCCGAAATCGCGCGTTCCGAGCACTACCATGAAGGTACTATTCCTTTGCAGACCTTGAGAGCAGATATCGACTACGGTTTCTATGAGGCCGACACGACATACGGCAAAATCGGCGTTAAGGTTTGGATTTACAAAGGCGAAGTACTTCCCGAAAGCAAAAAAGCACCTAAAGCGGAGGGAGGCAAAAAAAATGTTAATGCCTAAAAGAGTTAAATACAGAAGAGTTATGAGAGGCAGACTCAAGGGTAAGGCAACAAGAGGAAACACGGTGACATACGGTGATTTCGGCTTGCAGGCCTTAGAGCCGGCTTGGATAACCTCCAACCAGATTGAGGCAGCCCGTATTGCCATGACTCGTTATATAAAGAGAGGCGGACAGGTTTGGATCAAAATCTTCCCGGATAAGCCTATAACCGAAAAGCCCGCCGAGACCCGAATGGGTAGCGGTAAGGGTTCTCCCGAATACTGGGTAGCGGTTGTAAAGCCCGGAAGAGTTATGTTTGAGATAGGAGGCATCTCCGAGGAGGTTGCCCGTGAGGCTTTGCGTCTTGCGGCGCATAAATTGCCCATCAAGACCAGATTTGTAGCCGCAGAGACTGAGGAAACGGAAGGTGAAGCAAATGAAAATTAAAGAAATTAGAGATTTAAGCACGGCAGAGCTCGAAACTCAGATTCTTGATTTAAAGAAAGAACTTTTTAACTTACGTTTTCAGCACGCTACCAATCAGCTTGACAACCCGATGAGAATTGCCGAGGTTAAAAAGACAATAGCAAAGATGAAGACGGTTGTCAGAGAACGCTCACTGTCCGGCAGTGAGACCGTTTAATTGAAAGGAGGAGCTTTAAATGGCTGAAAGAAATGCCCGTAAGGTTAGAATCGGCACCGTTGTAAGCAACAAGATGGACAAAACAATAGTTGTTGCAATCGGTTACCATAAAAAACATCCTCTCTACGGCAAAATCGTTAAGAGAACATATAAGCTTAAGGCTCATGACGAGGAAAACATTTGCAATATCGGCGACAGAGTAAAGGTAATGGAAACAAGACCCTTGAGCCGTGATAAGAGATGGAGACTTGTTGAAATTGTCGAAAAGGCAAGATAATAAATCGGAAGGAGTGAATTAAATGGTTCAGCAACAGACGCTTCTTAAAGTAGCTGACAACACAGGCGCGAAGGAAATTATGTGTATCCGTTGTCTCGGCGGTTCACTTAAGAGATACGCAGGCGTCGGTGACGTAATCGTTGCTTCCGTTAAGAAAGCGACGCCCGGCGGTGTTGTTAAAAAAGGCGAAGTGGTTAAAGCAGTCGTAGTAAGAACTGTTAACGCAATAAAGAGACCCGACGGCAGCTATCTCAGATTTGATGAGAATGCCGCGGTTATAATAAGAGAAGACAAAAATCCGAGAGGTACTCGTATATTCGGACCGGTAGCGCGCGAACTGCGTGACAAGGATTATATGAAAATTATATCCCTGGCTCCGGAAGTACTGTAAGGAGGTGCGCTAACTTGAAGAAAATGCATATAAAAAAGGATGACACCGTAGTTGTAATATCCGGTGTTGATAAGAATAAAAAAGGCAAAGTTTTAGAGGTTATCCCTTCTGAAGGCAAAGTTATTGTTGAAGGCGTTGCCGTTGCAACAAAGCATACAAAGCCGAGAAGACAGGGCGAAACAGGCGGTATTGTAAAGCAGGAAGCAGCAATCGACGCGTCAAAGGTTATGCACGTTTGCAGCAAGTGCGGCAAAGCTACCCGTATCGCAAGAAAGGTACTCGAAAACGGAAAAAGAGTCAGAGTTTGCAAGCATTGCAACGAGACCTTTAATGATTAATTGTGAAAGGAGGCAGTGCCAATGTCCAGATTGCAGGATAAATACAAAGGCGAGGTAGCCCCCGCCCTTATGAAAAAATTTGAGTATAAAAGCACAATGCAGATACCCAAGATAGAAAAAGTTGTTATAAACATCGGTCTCGGCGAAGCTAAGGACAATCCGAAAGCTGTTGAAGCTGCATGTGCCGACCTGGCTTTGATAACAGGTCAGAAACCCGTTGTTACAAAGGCAAAAAAATCTGTTGCTAACTTTAAGCTCAGACAGGGCATGAATATAGGCTGCAAAGTTACATTGAGAAGTGACAAAATGTATGAATTTATAGACAGACTGTTCAATGTTGCACTCCCCAGAGTACGTGACTTCAGAGGAATCAACGCTAATTCCTTTGACGGAAGAGGAAACTACTCCATGGGTATTAAGGAACAGCTTATTTTCCCCGAAATAGAATACGATAAGGTTGACAAGGTAAGAGGTATGGATATCATATTCGTTACCACTTCCAAAACCGACGAGGAAGCGCGCGAACTTCTTTCGCTTATGGGCGCTCCGTTCGCCAAAGAGTGAGGGGAGGGAATAGACTGTGGCAAAAAAAGCAATGGTGCTCAAACAGCAGCGCGAGCCTAAGTACAGCACAAGAGCCTATAACAGATGCAGACTGTGCGGCAGACCCCATGCGTATTTGAGAAAATTCGGCATATGCCGTATCTGCTTCAGAGAACTGGCTTACAAAGGTCAGATCCCCGGTGTTAAAAAGGCAAGTTGGTAAAAAAGCGCCCTTTGAGGGCTTACATTTAAAGGTTACGGAAAAGGAGGTAGTAACATGCATGTAACAGATCCTGTTGCAGATATGCTCACACGTATCAGAAATGCAAATTCCGCAAAGCATGAGACTGTTGATATTCCTGCTTCCAAGGTTAAGAAGGCTATAGCCGAAATTCTTAACGAAGAGGGTTATATCAAAGGTTACCAGGTTATAGACGACGGAAAACAAGGTATAATAAAAGTTACCCTGAAATACGGTGCGAACAAAGAGAAGGTTTTGTCGGGTCTTAAGAGAATTTCAAAACCCGGCCTCAGAGTTTACGCAAGCCGCGACGAGCTTCCCCGTGTTCTTAAAGGACTCGGAATAGCAATTATTTCAACATCTCAGGGTATTATGACAGATAAAAAAGCAAGAGCTAAAAACATCGGCGGCGAGGTACTCGCGTTCGTATGGTAATTTTAAAATCAAGAAATGGTGGTGAATAAAAGTGTCAAGAATAGGAAGAATGCCGATTACCGTTCCGAGCGGCGTTGACGTAAAAATATCCGCCGGCAACGAGGTTACGGTAAAAGGACCTAAAGGCACATTAACTCAGCAGCTTCATCCCGATATGAAAATAGAGCTTAAAGACGGTGTTTTAACCGTAACGCGTCCTTCGGACGTGAAAGAGCACAGAGCACTTCACGGACTTACACGTTCGCTTCTCAACAACATGGTTGAGGGTGTTACAAACGGCTTCTCAAAAGAACTTGAGATAAACGGTGTAGGTTACAGAGCTCAGCTTCAGGGTAAAAAGCTTGTTATGAATCTCGGATATTCGCATCTTGTTGAGATGGATCCGATTGACGGTATCACGATAGAAGTTCCCGCACCGAACAAAATCGTTGTAAGCGGAGCAGACAAGCAGCGCGTAGGTCATATAGCTGCGATAATTCGTGAAAAGAGACTGCCTGAGCCGTATAAGGGCAAAGGTATTAAATATGCTACGGAGCATATCCGTCGCAAAGAAGGTAAAGCCGGCAAGGCTAAATCTTAAGAAAGGGGGAAGTAAGTAATGATTAGCAAAAAAAGCAGCAATAAATTAAGACAGAAACGTCATCACAGAGTGCGCAACAAAATTGTCGGCACAGAGATGCGTCCGAGACTCTGCGTATACAGAAGCCTCAACAACATTTACGCTCAGGTAATAGATGATTCCAAGGGAGTAACCCTTGCAGCCGCTTCTTCCCTTGACAAGGAATTCGGAGAGAATTACGGCGGAAACAAAGCCGGCGCGCGTGAAGTAGGAAAGCTTGTAGCTAAAAAAGCTCTTGATAAAGGCATCAAAGCGGTAGTATTTGACCGCGGCGGATACATTTATCACGGCAGAGTGGCAGAGCTTGCCGAAGGCGCCCGCGAAGGCGGACTTGAATTTTAAAGGAGGAGGGAGAACATGGCGGAAAGATTTGACTCCAATGAAAATGAGATTAAAGAGAAAGTCGTTACATTAAACCGTGTTGCCAAGGTTGTTAAGGGCGGACGTAACTTCCGTTTTACAGCGCTTGTTGTTGTCGGAGACGAGAACGGCAGAGTAGGCAGCGGACTCGGTAAAGCAGCCGAAATCCCGGACGCTATAAGAAAGGGAATTGAGGACGCTAAAAAGAACATGATTACGGTTCCGATTAAAGACGGCACCGTTCCTCATGAAATCACAGGTATATCGGGTGCCGGCACGGTTCTTATAAAGCCTGCGGCAGAAGGTACCGGTATCATTGCCGGCGGTCCTGTACGTGCGGTAATGGAGCTTGCGGGTATAAAGAATATCCGTACAAAGTGCTTGCGCAGCAATAACCCGAAAAACGTTGTAAACGCAGCTATCGAAGGCCTCAAAAACCTTAAGAGCGCTGAAGAAGTTTCGCGTCTTCGCGGTATTGCCGTGGAAGATCTTTAATTTAGGTTAAGGAGGGTTTACGTTGGCTAAACTCAAGATCACTCTTACAAAGAGCGTTATCGGAAGGAAAAAAGACCAGATTGCAACCGTTGAAGCACTGGGACTTAAGAAAATCCGTGACGAAAAGGTTAAAGAAGATACTCCGCAGCTTAGGGGTATGATTAATAAGGTTTCACATTTACTTTCGGTAGAGGAAGTAAAATAATTAAATAAGGAGGTGTGGCACCATGAAGCTTAACGAGCTTAAACCCGCATTCGGCAGCGCAACCGATGCCAAGAGAAAAGGCAGAGGCGCCGGAACGGGCAACGGTAAAACAGCAGGCAGAGGTCATAAAGGTCAGAAAGCACGCTCGGGCGGCGGCGTTCGTCCCGGCTTTGAAGGCGGCCAGATGCCTTTGTACAGACGTTTACCCAAAAGAGGGTTTACCAATATTTTTGCCAAGAAGTACGTTGAAATCAATGTATCCGATCTCAATAGATTTGAGGCGGGAACCGAAGTGACACCGGAACTTCTCAAGGAGACGGGAGTTATCAGCAAGATTTCCGACGGCGTTGTAGTACTCGGAAGAGGAGATCTTGAAAAGAAGCTTACCGTTTTCGCAGCAAGATTTTCGAAGGCTGCGGCTGAGAAAATTACTGCAGCAGGCGGAAAGGCTGAGGTGATGTAAGTGTTTCAGGTAATAAAAAATGCTTGGAAAATCCCGGAGCTTCGCAAAAAGATGCTTTATACGCTTCTTTTGCTCGTAGTTTTCAGATTCGGCTCGGTTATACCGGTGCCGTGGCTTGATTCATCGGTTTTAAAACAGCTTGTAGACGGCAGTTCGAACACCATATTCGGTATTATGAACACGTTCTCCGGCGGTGCGTTTGAAGACGCTACAATATTTGCGATGAGTATCACGCCGTATATTAACTCGTCAATTATCATTCAGCTTCTCGCTGTTGCGATCCCTGCTTTGGAAAGACTCAGCAAGGAAGGCGCAGAGGGAAGAGAGAAAATGCAGGACATTGTCCGTTATGTAACAATTGTGCTCGCTTTTATACAGGCAGCAGGTCTTTATATCGGACTCAGAAATGCAAATGCGGTTACAAACCCCGGATTTTTGACATTTATTACAATTACGATAACATTTACAGCAGGAACCGCGTTTCTTATGTGGCTCGGTGAGGAAATCACACAAAAGGGCGTCGGCAACGGCATTTCGATGCTTATCTTTGCCGGTATCGTAGCACGTATCCCCAAAATGGGCATGCAGGTTTGGCAGAACTTCAAATCAAACTGGATTGCAATAGCACTCATACTCCTTTTTGCAATAGCTATAATAGCTCTTATCGTGCTCTTCAACGACGCAGAGAGACGTATCCCGGTTCAGTATGCAAAAAGGGTTGTCGGCAGAAAGCTTTACGGCGGTCAGAGCACAAACATCCCGATAAAGGTTACAATGGCGGGCGTTATGCCTATCATCTTTGCGATGAGCATTATGGCGTTCCCCGGAACAATATCCGCACTTGTTAACCCGAATGCGACAAGCGGTGTGGCTGCATGGATTTCGAAATTCTTCAGCCAGAGCAATCCGTGGTACTCGATTATATACTTCATTCTGATTATTGCGTTCACGTATTTCTATACGGCGATTACGTTCAATCCTATTGAAGTTGCAAACAATATCAAGAAAAACGGCGGCTTTATCCCGGGTGTCAAACCGGGCAAGCAGACGGTGAACTACATCGACACCATCATGACGCGGATCACCCTTCCGGGTTCGTTCTTCCTGGCCATCGTGGCGATTCTGCCCGCGCTGGCGATGAAGTTCCTCAACGTGCAGCAGGCCTTCGCCTATTTCTACGGCGGTACGTCGCTGCTGATCATGGTCGGCGTGATCC
>ENA-OUQH01000719-OUQH01000719.1-human-gut-metagenome-genome-assembly--contig:-NODE-719-length-23475-cov-8.992485_pt1 | contig 23475 bp, 19 predicted proteins | sample MGYA00237948_ERZ548828 | MGnify/ENA primary metagenome ERZ548828 (study PRJEB26490, sample SAMN05194711) | human gut metagenome | biome: terrestrial biome; feature: human-associated habitat; material...
ACCCGGGCCAGCCGGAACCCTAACCTCTTCTCTGAACCCTTCAAATCTCCTCAGAAGCTGAACTACATCGGCGGCATTGAGGAAATTCTCCGGGATACGGACACCCGAAGCCGGGAGCTGCGGGCGCTGGGCATCAATGTGAATTTCGCACCGGTGTGCGACGTGTCCACTGACCCTAAGGATTTCATCTATGACCGGACGCTGGGGCAGGACGCGAACATGACAGCGGATTATGTGAGGCTGGTGGTGCCGGCCATGACAGAGGGCGGTACGCTGCCTGTGCTGAAGCACTTCCCCGGCTATGGAAACAACGCCGACACCCACACCGGCATCGCCGTAGATCAGCGGCCTATGGAGACCTTTGAGACTGCCGACCTGCTGCCCTTCAAGGCGGGGATCGAGGCTGGAGCGCCCTTCGTGCTGGTGAGCCACAACATCGTCAACTGCATGGACCCGGAGCTGCCGGCGTCCCTGTCCCCTGCCGTTCACAAAATTCTGCGGGAAGAATGCGGCTTTGACGGCATCGCCATCACCGACGATCTGGCGATGGACGCTGTGAAGGCCTACGCCAGGGACGGCGCTGTGGCTGTGATGGCCTTGCAGGCGGGGAACGATATGGTTGTTACCACGGACTACCGGACCCAGATCCCCGCTGTCATCGCGGCGGTGCAGGAGGGCACATTGGATGAAAGCGTCATCGATGACGCCTGTCTCCGGGTACTGCGGTGCAAGGACACCTTTTTGAAAATTCCCGAAAACAATCCCTGATTGGATATTCCATGAAAACAGCCTGATTTGCTACGATTTTTTGAGGTTGTGCAACCAAAACGTCCCTTTTTTCGTCTTTCCTTGTGAACAGCTATTGGAAAGACCGGTCTATGGGAAAGGAGCATTTCTATGAAAAAGTCTCTGCGTTTTTGCGTTTTGCTGGCTTTAGCCGCCGCATTGCTGACGGTCTCCGCCTTTGCGGACACGGGGCCGAAGGCGCAGTTAAAGGTGCTGGTGAAAAATGCCCCGGAGGAGCCATACTACCTCGATCTTTTGGAAAAGGGGGATTATCAGGGGCACACCTATGGCTCCGGAGACGGGGATGACACATACAGCGGGCTGGATTGGAGCTACTCCGAGGAGGAGATCGCTGCACTGGACAGCGAGCTGCTGGACGCGCTGCGGGCGGCGGTGCCGGAGGGCTGGCACGCCTGCACCGCGCAGGGGACAAACGGCGCGCCGATGTGGGGCGACCTGATCGGCAGCGACGCAGGCGGGGTGCGGCTCCACTCCTTCCGCTACCATGGCGTACCAGATACGTATCGGATCATTCTCGTGACAAAAAGCGGCGAAAGCTGGGTATCCGGAGTCCTGCACCGGGCAACGCTGCAATCCAGCGCAACGGTGGATTGGGCGGCAAGGATCGCCAACGCGCCCAGTCCGGCCATGGCCTATGCGCTGCAATTCCTGTGCACCCTCCTCCCTACCCTGCTGATCGAGGGGCTACTGCTGTTTGCCTTCGGCTACCGGAGCAAGAGAAGCTGGCTGGTATTTCTGCTGGTGAATCTGGTGACACAGGGCGGCTTCGCCGTCTATCTCGCCGTAACGGTGTTGAATCACGGTGTAAGCGGCTGGTCTTTGATCTTCTATATTCCCATTGAGGTCATCATCACACTGGTCGAATTGCTGCTGTACCGCCGTCTGCTGACGGAAAAAAACAAGGCGCGAGCCGCCGTGTACGCCATCGCTGCCAACCTCTGCTCGGCCGTGTTTGGGCTCTGGCTCATTGACCCGCTGTGGCATTTTATCGTGTCGATCTCTTAAAATTGAAAGGAATTTTCCCCATGGAAACTGAAAAGCTATACTACGCGGACCCGTTTTTGACGGACTTTACCGCTACGGTTCTGGACTGTCAGCCGGGTAAAAACGGCTATTTAGTCACATTAGACCGCACGGCCTTCTACCCGGAGGGGGGCGGACAGCCTGCCGATCACGGCGTTCTGGACGGAGCGGCTGTGACGGACGTCCATGAAAAAAACGGCGTGATTCTCCACAATGTGGACAGAGCCGTGGAAATTGGGAAAACTGTCGCCGGCGCCATCGACTGGGGTCGGCGGTTCGACCACATGCAGCAGCACTCCGGCGAGCACATCGTGTCCGGCATGCTGTGCAGCGCCTTCCACTGCGACAATGTGGGCTTCCACATGGGCGCGGACACCGTGACCATCGACTACAACGCCGACATCAGCTGGGAGCAGGCGCTGGACATCGAGCGCCGCGCCAACCGGTACATCTGGGAGGATCACCCGGTACACATCTGGTACCCCTCCCCTGCCGAGCTGGCTGCCCTGCCCTACCGCAGCAAAAAGGCGCTGGAGGGCGCGGTGCGCATTAGCGAGTTCCCCGGCGCGGACATGTGCGCCTGCTGCGGCACCCATGTGGACAGCAGCGGTCAGGTGGGGCTGGTAAAGCTGCTCTCCTGCCAGAAATTCCGGGACGGCGTACGGCTGGAGCTGCTGTGCGGTCAGCGGGCGCTGGACTATCTGTCCGCCTGCTGGGAGCAGGCGCGGCAGATCGGGCAGGCACTGTCGGTGAAGCCGGAAACGTCCGCCGCCGCTGTGGAGCGGATGCAGGGCGAGCTGCTGACCGCGAAGGAACGCGCCGCCCGGCTGGAGGAGCAGGTATTTGCCCATACCGCCGCCCAATATGCCGGCGCGGGCGATGTGCTGCTTATCACCGAGCCGCTGGAGGGCGACGGCGTGCGGCGGCTGTGCGACGCCGTGGCGCAGAGCGCCGGCGGGCGCTGCGCCGTGTTCGCCGGAGCGGACGGGGCGTACAAATACGCCGTCATCCACGCCGGGCAGGACATCCGCCCGCTGGTGAAGGACATGAACACAGCCCTCCACGGGCGCGGCGGCGGGCGGGACGGCTTCGCCCAGGGCAGCGCCGCCTGCACCGCAGAGGAGATACGGGCGTTTTTCGCGTGATGGCGTAGGGCGGACAGAGTCGTCCGCCCCTACGCACCCTGTCATTGCGAGGAGTACCCCAAGGGCACTTGCTTCGCGGCGCGAAGCGACGCGGCGATCCGTTCCCTTTTTGGACACGGATTCCCACGCCAGTGTGCGCACTGGCTCGGAATGATAGCGCTTTGCGCTGCTCGGGCGGACAGAGTCGTCCGCCCCTACGCCGGGACGTCGGGGACGCCGTCCCCTACGGAGCGCAGCGGTATAAAGTGGGACGCCGTCCCCTACGAAACACGGCAACGAAAAAGAGACAGCCTTGCGGCTGTCTCTTTTGTCATATTGGCTTCGTTCAGCGGGCTTCGCCCCGGTCGAAGGCCACCACCACGCGGCGGTTGGGCTCGGCGCCCACGGAATAGGTGGTCACACCCTTCACGTCCTGCAGGGCGGCGTGGATCACATGGCGCTCGTAGGCGTTCATGGGCTCCAGCGTGACGCTGCGGCGGTACTTCTGCACCTTGGCGGCCACCTTGCGGGCAAGGCTCTCCAGGCTCTGCTCCCGGCGGGCACGGTAGTTCTCCGCGTCCATCTGGATACGGATGCGCTTGTCGGTGCCGGTGTTCACCGCGTAGTTGGTCAGCTGCTGGATGGCGTCCAGCGTTTCGCCCCGGTGCCCGATCAGCTGGCCGAGACGCTCGCCCACCAGCAGCACCTTGTAGCGACCCTTCTCCTGCTCATAGACCTTCACCTCGGCGGAGCTGTCCATGCGCTCCAGTAGGCCGGACACGAAGGCGATGATGCGCTTGGCATTGTCGTCGTCGCACTCCGGCAGGTCGATGGCGGGGGCGGCGGGGGCGGGACGCTCCCGGCGCTCGGGACGGGGACGGTCGGACTGCTCCGGCCGCCGCTGGGGACGGGGCTTGTCGGTGCGGGGCTTATCGGTGCGGTACTTGTCGGAACGGACAGCGGCGGGCTCCTCCGCCTTGGCGGGAGCGGGCTGCACCGGCGCGGCCGGCTTCTCCTCAGGGATGATCTTCACCTCGGCGGGAGCGGCGACCTCCGCCTCCTCGGGGCCGTAGGTAATACGGATACGGGCAGGGGAAGCGCCGATGCCCAGAAAGCCGCTCTTGGCGCGCTCCAGAATGGACACGGACACGTCGTCCCGATCCATTCCCAGCTGCTCAAGACCCTTGCGCAGCGCTTCGTCCTCAGTCTTGCCCGTTACGTCGATATAACTCATAGACAAAACTCCTTATTCGTCGTAGTGATCCTCGCGGTAGGCGCGGCCGCGGGCGTAGGGGCGGCCGCCCACCTTGCCGGCATCGGTGGTACCCTCGCCGGACTTTTTCTTCTTGGGCTGCTGGGGCTGGGGCTTCTTGGCGCCCTTGGCCTCCTCCAGCTGGCGGTTGTAGTTCTCGCGGGCGGCCTGCATCTTGTTGTAGCGCGCCTCGCGCTTCTGGCGCTCCTTGTCCGTCTCCTCGCGGTCGAGGATGGCGTTGAACTTCTTGTTCAGCAGCAGCTCCTGCAGGCAGGAGAAGGCGGCGTTGGCGATCCAGTACACGCACAGGGCGGCGGGCAGGATGTAGCCCATCCACACGGTCATCAGCGGCATCATGTACAGCATGGCCTTGGAAGAGCCGTTGACGTTGCTGTTGCCGTTGGACTTCATGGAGATCTGGGTCATCAGGAACTGCAGCGCGGCGGAGATGATCGGCATGAGCATCAGGCCGATGACAGGCCAGCCGCCGGAGGGGAACTGGCTGAACAGATCCTTGGGCACGGCGGACAGATCCATGTTCAGGAAGGTGTAGTTCAGGTCGATCAGACCGTCGAACTTCCCGTCGAAGCTGCTCCAGTTGTCGTGGATGAACTTGGCCAGATAGATCTGGTCATAGGCCGCGGCCTGTCCCTCCGCGCCGGACACATAGCCCAGGGACACCGCCAGCTCGGTGATCTTGGCGATGACCTCGTTGGACAGGGACATGAAATACCGCAGCGGGGTGCGGATGATGTAGTACAGTGCGATCAGGATGGGGAAGGGCAGGAAGGACCACAGGCACCCGGACATGGGGTTCACGCCCTCCCGGGCGTAGAGATCGGCGATCTCCTGCTGCTGCTTCTCCTTGTTGTTGGCGTACTTCTTCTGGATCTCCTGCACCTTGCCGTTCATACGCCCCATGCGGAGCATACTCTTCTTGCTTTTCAGCTGGAAGGGCAGCAGAACCAGCTTCACCATCAGGGTGAAGAGGATCAGAGCGACGCCGTAGGAGCCTGTCCATGTGTAGAACAGGCGGGTGAGCCACGCGAACGGCACACAGATATAGTAGCCGATTTGTGCGAACATAGGCGAATTTCCTCCGTAAGATTTTGAGGGGTGGGGGATCAGGGCACCGGATCATACCAGCCGCCCTTGTGACGGTGGAAGGGATGGCATCGCATCAGACGCTTGAACGCCAGCCAGCCGCCCTTGGCCGCACCGTATTTCTCAATGGCCTCCAGTGCGTATTGAGAGCAGGTGGGGATATAGCGGCAGCGGGGAGGAAACAGGGGCGAGATCGCCCGCCGGTAAAAGCGGATGAACCGCAGGAGAAACCTTTTCATGCGTCCTCCCGCAGCAGTCCCAGCTGCGCAAGGCACCGGAGATACTGCTTTTCCAGCTTGGCATAGGGCAGCTCCGCAGCGCGGACACGCGCCACCATAATAATATCGTAGCCGGACAGCATATCGCCCTTGTGCAGGCGGTACAGCTCCCGGAAACGGCGGCGGACACGGTTGCGCACCACGGCGTGACCCAGCTTTGTGGACACGGTGACGCCCAGACGGCTCATCCCCTGCCTGTTTTTCAGGCAATAGACCACCACACCGCCGGCGACGGCTGACCGTCCCCTGCGGTAAATGCGGCGGAAGTCGCCGTTCTGCTTCACCGTTACTCTTGCGTCCATAGTTTCCTCTTTTTCCTGCTGTACACAGCACCTCTTGTCCGCGTTGTCATTGTGAACCAGTGCTCACACTGGTGCGGCAATCCGTTCCTCCTTTTTCAGAGAAACCGGATTCCCACGCCAGTGACATCGGTCACTGGCTCGGAATGACAGGGTCGGGGCTTCTGAAACGCCGCATAGCAGGAGCATCTCGTTTTACAGCGCATATACACCGATAGGGACGGGGATTCGTATCCTCCGTCCCTCAGGGCTTATCTGTATGTGCGATGCACCTTCCGTGACCTCAATGGGTCAGACGGGCACGACCCTTGGCACGACGGCGAGCCAGAACCTTGCGGCCGTTGCGGGTAGCCATTCTCTTGCGGAAACCGTGCTCCTTGGAGCGCTGGCGCTTCTTGGGCTGATAGGTACGGAACATTGCATGACACCTCCATTTTATAGAATATCCGGCGGGAGCCTTCGCGCCCGCTCTTACTCGACAGCGGCAAAAATTTTGCCGCCGCAGTAAACTTTTCCACAGGTGTTGCACACAAACGTGCAAAACCACGCGGAATCCATTATACAGACAGGAGGGGAGGCTGTCAACAAAAATTTGCCCGGCACGCAGCGGTTTTCGCTTTACAGGCAGGAAAAAGCCGTAACTTATATTAGAATATGTATAGTTTCTATGGACTTGCGGCGGCTTTTCTGTTATAATGATGCGGGATATTTTGCGGCGGTACACCCCCCGCCATTTTATCGCGGGAGCACAGACACACCTCCCGCCGAAAGGGGAGCTTTTCTTTTGAATTCCATGAAAGACCTGTGGGACAGCGTGCTCAAGCGTCTGAGCGGCGAGCTGTCCGAAACCACCATCAACACCTGGTTCGACGAGGTGACGGTGGTGACGATGGAGGATTCCGCCTTCGTGCTCCATTGCAGCAACACCTTCAAGAAAAACACCATCGAGGCGCGGTTCCTGCCCCACATCAAGGCGGCGCTGAAGGATCTGTTCTCCACCGATTTAGAGGTTAAGATACTGGACGACGACCAGCTGGCGGCCTATCACGGCGTGGCGCCCGACCGCCCCGGCGACCTGTCGGAATCCCAGGCGTTCACCTTCGAGACGTATGTGGTGGGACCCCAGAACAAGCTGGCCTTTGCCGCGGCCAAGGCCGTGACGGAGAAGCCCGGCGAGAATTACAACCCCCTGTTCATCTACGGCGACAGCGGACTGGGCAAGACCCACCTGCTGTACGCCATCGCCAACGCCCTGCGCAAGAAGCGGCCTGACGCCCGCATCGTGTACGTCAAGGGCGACGACTTCACCAACGAGCTGATCGCCTCCATCCGCGAAAACCGCAACGCGGAGTTCCGGGAGAAATACCGCCAGACGGATATTCTGCTGATGGACGATATCCAGTTCATCGCCGGCAAGATACAGACCCAGGAGGAGTTCTTCCATACCTTCAACACCCTGTACGAATCCGGCCGGCAGATCGTGCTGACCTCCGACCGGCCGCCCAAGGAGATCACCCAGCTGGAGGATCGTCTGCGGACACGGTTCGAGTGGGGTCTGATGGTGGACGTAGCGCCCCCGGACTTCGAGACGCGGTTCGCCATCATCCAGAACAAGGCCGCCATGCTGGGCGTGAAGCTGCCCGGCGACGTGATGGACTACATCGCCGAGAACATCACCTCCAACGTGCGGCAGATCGAGGGCACGCTGAACAAGATCCTGGCCTACCGCGACCTTCTGGACGACCAGGTGAACGAGGAGACGGTGGGGCGCGCCATCCGGGATATGCTGAAAAAGAGCAACGACTTCGCGCCCACGCCCAAGATCATCGTCAGCTACATCTGTAACTACTTCAACGTGGACGAGGACACCCTGCGGGGACAGAGCCGCAGCCGCGACGTGGTGGCCGCCCGTCAGATCGCCATTTACCTCATCCGCCGCATGAGCGGCATGAGCCTCAACGACATCGGCAAGGAGTTCGGCGACAGGGATCACTCCACCATCATGCACTCGCTGGACAAGGTCGAAAAGCAGATGCGCACCGACCCGGCCTTCGCCGAAAAGGTGAAGGAGATCACCACCAACATCAACAGCAAGAAGTAAAACGGGAAAGAGGCCGGTTTTCCGCTTTTCCTGTGGAATCCACAGGGAGCGAGGGGTCAGGTACCCCCTGTCCCCACACCCATGGGGAAAAACGGGGCGGTTTTCCGGACAGCCGTGTGGGAAAAAAATCCAGCTGCGGCGCGGGGTCAGGGGGAATTTCCACGTTTGAAAGCCCCTACGACTAATAACTACTGAATAAAGATTAGATTATGATTTGATTTCGCAGAATAGAACTGCGTTTCGGAAAGTGAGGAACGACGGATATGGTGAGATTTTCCTGTGAGAAGACGCTTTTGCAGCAGGCGGTGAACGCTGTGTCCCGCGCGGTGGCGGCCAAAAGCTCCATCCCCGCGCTGGAAGGCATCCTTCTGGAGACGGAGCACGGCCTGCGCCTGTCGGGCTACAACATGCAGACCGGCATCCGCACCGAGGTGGAGGCCGACATCCGCGAGAGCGGGCGCATCGTGCTGAACGCCAAGCTGTTCGGCGACATGATCCGCCGTATGCCCGACGACACGGTGGTGTTCGACGCCGACGAGAAATTCAACGTGAAGCTCACCTGCGGCGACACGGACTTCGAGATGATCGGCCTGAGCGCCAACGACTATCCGGAGATGCCGGAGGTGGACGACGAGTACTCCGTCACGCTGGAGCAGCGCACGCTGAAGGCCATGATCGACCAGACCAGCTTCGCCGTGTCCCTGAACGAGACGCGCCCCATCCATACCGGCGTGCTGTTCGAGATCAGCGACAAGGGTCTGACCATGGTGGCTGTGGACGGTTTCCGTCTGGCGCTGCGGCGCGAGCCGCTGGAGCACATCGACGGCGGCGCCTTCAAGTTCGTGGCGCCGGGCAGCGCCCTGAACGAGGTGGAGAAGATCTGCGCCGACACCGAGGATATGGTGACGGTGACACAGGGCAAGCGCCATCTGATGTTCGAGGCGGGCAATACCCAGCTGATCTGCCGCCGTCTTGAGGGTGAATTCCTGGATTATCGCAACGCCATCCCCACCAACAACCCCATCTACCTGGAGGTGGACAACAAGACCATGATCGAAAGCCTGGAGCGCGTCAGCGTGGTCATCAGCGAGAAGCTGAAAAGCCCCGTGAGGTGCCTGTTCAGCGCGGATAAGGTCTATATGTCCGCCCGCACCGGCAACGGCGATGCGCGTGACATCTGCCCCGTCCGCGGCGACGGGCAGGAGCTGGAGATCGGCTTCAACAACCGCTATCTCATGGACGCCCTGCGCTACGCCCCGGCGGACACGGTGAAAATGCATCTGAACACCGGCATTTCGCCCTGCATCATCACGCCCGTGGACGACAGCGACAATTTTATTTATATGGTACTGCCGGTGCGCCTGAAGGCACAATAAAGGCACATCTCTTGTGCCCTGCCATCGTCAAACCTCCTCGACGTACACAAAGTACGCCCGTGCCGCCGCGTGATCGCTGCACTCTGTAGGGCGGGGCCCGCGTGCCCCGCCGGAAGGAAAACATGCATACCGTGCGGCGGGACACATGGGTCCCGCCCTACGGATGAGTACGGCGAACCGCTCGTAGGGTACGACGTCCCGTCAGCGCGGCAGCGCTGTCATTCCGAGCCAGTGACCGTGTCACTGGCGTGGGAATCCGTTCCCACGTTCCCAACGGGAGGACAAAGTCGTCCGCCTCTGCAAAGGGGCACCATGCTCCATCACACAAGCTATCCACGAACGAGGTCATTTTTTATGGAAACGATCACCATCACAACAGAATACATCAAATTGCAGGATCTGCTGAAGTTCGCCGCGGCGGTGGACACCGGCGGCGAGGCCAAGCTCGCCGTGCAGGAGGGGGACGTGACCGTCAACGGTCAGGTATGCACCATGCGGGGCAAGAAGATACGCCCCGGCGACGTGGTGGGCTACAACGGTCAGGAGCTGACCGTGGCGTATGAGAGTTGACGCGCTGACGCTGGAGGGCTGGCGGAACTATCAGCGCCAGCAGCTGACCTTCGACGACGGCTGCAACGTCATCTACGGCGAGAACGCCCAGGGCAAGACCAACCTGCTGGAGGCCATCGTGTACCTGAGCTGCGGCAAAAGTCCCCGCGCCCACGGCGACCGGGAGTTGATTGGCTTCGACAGGCAGGACGCGCTGCTGGTGGGACAGATATTCTCCCGCCAGCGGGAATTCGTCACCGACATCCGGCTCAGCCGCAGCAAGCGGCGGAGCATGACCGTCAACGGTGTGAAGGCCAAAAACGGCGCGGCGCTCAGCGATGTGCTGCACACGGTGTTTTTCGCGCCGGAGGACTTGTTCCTCATCCGGGCGGGGGCGGCGGAGCGGCGGCGGTTCATGGATATGTCCCTGTGCCAGCTGCGTCCCCGGTACGCCGAGGCGCTGAGCCAGTACAGCCACCTGTACGACCACAAGACCCGCATCCTGCGGGACAGCGAGGACAAGCCGGAGCTTTTAGACCTGCTGCCGGAGTTCAACGAGGGGCTGTGCCGCAGCGGAGCGGTGCTCATCGGCTACCGGGCGCGGTTCTGCGCGGCGCTGGCGGAGTATGCCCGCGCCGCCCACTATGAGTGCAGCGGCCAGCGGGAGGAGCTGGCGCTGGACTACCGAACCGTCAAAACCGTCACCGACCCCATGGGCAGGCAGGAGGATATCTATTGGCAGCTGCGGCAGCACATGGACGAGCACCAGACGGCGGAGCGGGCGTCCCGGCTGTGTCTCAGCGGGGCGCACAAGGACGATATCGAGGTGCTCATCAACGGGCGCGCCGCCAAGCAGTACGGCTCACAGGGGCAGGTACGGACGGCGGCGCTGAGCCTGAAGCTGGCGGAGCGGGAGATACACCGCAGCGCCATGGGCGAATACCCGGTGATGCTGCTGGACGACGTGCTCAGCGAGCTGGACCCCCGGCGGCAGGAGTATGTATTGAACCGCATCAGCGGCGGGCAGGTGTTCATCACCTGCTGCGAAAACGACCGGCTGGACACGCTTCTCAAGGGCAAGGTGTTCCATATCCGGGGCGGGGAGGTGCTGTGATGGCCTATCTGCACATCGGCATGAACGTGATGCTGGAGGACAGGAGGATCATCGGCATATTCGATCTGGACAACACCTCCACCTCACGGCGGACAAGAGAGTTTTTACAGGGAGCCGAGCGGGAGGGCGTGGTGCAGTCCGCGTGTGAGGACATACCGCGCTCCTTCGTGGTGTGCGACCATCCCTATCACCGGCAGATCGTGTATCTGTCGCAGATCAATTCCCAGACGCTGGGCAAACGAGCGCAAGGAAAAGGAGAGTAACGCATGGCAGACATGGAACGACCCGTGGTGGACACGGAATATAACGCATCGGAAATACAGGTGCTGGAGGGCTTGGAGGCGGTGCGCAAGCGCCCCGGTATGTATATCGGCTCCACCAGCGCCAGCGGACTGCACCATCTGGTCTATGAGATCGTGGACAACTCCATCGACGAGGCACTGGCCGGGTACTGCACGGACATCACCGTGACCATCAACCCCGGCGACACCATCACCGTCACCGACAACGGCCGCGGCATCCCCGTGGACGTGCAGGCGCAGACGGGACGTCCCGCGCTGGAGGTGGTGTTCACCGTGCTGCACGCCGGCGGCAAGTTCGGCGGAGGGGGCTACAAGGTCTCCGGCGGTCTGCACGGCGTGGGCGCCAGCGTGGTCAACGCCCTGAGCGAGTGGCTGACGGTGCAGGTACACAAGGACGGGAAAATTTACGAGATGAAGTTCTCCCGCGGGCACATCACCCAGGAGATGCAGGTCATCGGCGACACCGACCACACCGGCACCACCGTGACCTTCAAGCCCGACCCGGAGATGTTCGACACGCTGGAGTACGACTACGAGACGCTGCACACCCGCATGCGGGAGCAGGCGTTCCTGAACGCCGGCCTGCGCATCACCATCAGCGACGCACGACCCGGCAGAGAGCAGTCCGAGGCCATGTGCTACGAGGGCGGCATCCGGGAGTTCGTCACCTATATCAACCGCAACAAGACCCCTCTCCACGAGGAGGTCATCTATCTCTCCGGCGCCAAGGGCGACAGCACGGCGGAGATCGCCATGCAGTACAACGACGGCTATAACGAGACGCTGGTGTCCTTCGCCAACGACATCCACACGCCGGAGGGCGGCATGCACGAGACGGGCTTCAAAGCCGCGCTGACCCGCGTGCTCAACGCCTACGGCCTGAAATACAACATGATAAAGGACGGCGACAAGGTGTCCGGCGAGGACGTGCGGGAGGGTATCACCGCCGTGATCTCCGTGAAGCTGACGGAGGCGCAGTTCGAGGGACAGACCAAGGCCAAGCTGGGCAACGCCCATATCCGCACGCTGGTGGACAGCATCGTCTCCGACCAGCTGGCGGTGTATCTGGAGGAGCATCCGGTGGTGGCGCGCACCATTCTGGACAAGGCCATGACCGCCAACCGCGCCCGGGAAGCGGCGCGGAAGGCGCGGGAGTCCATCCGGCGCAAGACGGTGCTGGGCGGCGCGGCCATGCCCGACAAGCTCCGTGACTGCAACGAGAACAACCCGGAGCTGACCGAGCTGTACATCGTGGAGGGCGACTCCGCAGGAGGCTCCGCCACCCAGGGGCGCGACAGCCGGTTCCAGGCCATCCTCCCCCTGTGGGGCAAGATGCTGAACGTGGAGAAGGCACGGGTGGACAAGGTCTATGGCAACGACAAGCTCCAGCCGGTCATCATCGCGCTGGGCGCGGGCATCGGCGAGGAGTTTGACGAGAACAAGCTGCGCTATCACAAGATCATCATCATGGCCGATGCCGATGTGGACGGCGCCCATATCCGCACGCTGCTGCTGACGTTCTTCTTCCGCTTCATGCGGCCCCTCATTGAGGAGGGCTATGTCTACTCCGCCGTGCCGCCGCTCTATAAGCTGACCCGGGGCAAGACCTCCCGGGTGGCCTACTCCGACGAGGAGCGGGATCGCATCTCCGCGGAGATGCGGGGCGGCAACCCCAACGTGACCATCAACATCAGCCGGTTCAAGGGTCTGGGCGAGATGGACGCCCACGAGCTGTGGGAGACGACCATGGATCCCACCACCCGGACGCTGCGGCGTATTACGCTGGACGACGCGGTGAAGGCCGACGCCACGTTCACCGTCCTCATGGGCGAGAAGGTGGAGCCGCGCAAGGAGTTCATCGAGCAGCGCGCCAGATACGCGGTGAATCTGGATTATTAAGCCGCTATCAGCGCAAAGCGCGGCAAAGCCTGTCATTCCGAGCCAGTGACCGATGTCCTCGACGGCCCGACTGCAAGGAAATACCGCAAAAAAGCAAACGGGGCGTCGTGGACGCCGCCCCCTACACCAATAATCGAAAAGCCCCTTTACCATGTGACTATTCCACGCAAATCCTTTGACAAGGAGATTGAAATATGAGCAAAAAGCCCCAATACGACCCGGAAGAGATACGCTATCCCGACCAGCACATCGTGGAATCCCCCCTTGTGCCGGAGATGGAGAACTCCTATATCGAATACGCCATGTCCGTCATCGTGGGACGGGCGCTGCCCGACGTGCGCGACGGCCTGAAGCCCGTGCACCGGCGTATCCTCTACGCCATGTACGAGGACAACCTGACCAGCGACAGACCCTTCAAGAAGTCCGCCACCTGCGTGGGCGACGTGCTGGGACGCTATCACCCCCACGGCGACGCCTCTGTATACGACGCGCTGGTGCGTCTGGCGCAGGATTTCTCCATGCGCTACATGCTGGTGGACGGCCACGGCAACTTCGGCTCCGTGGATGGCGACCCCCCGGCCGCCTACCGTTACACCGAAGCCCGTCTCAGCAAGATCTCCAACGAGATGCTGCGGGACATCGAAAAGGACACGGTGGACTGGGATCCCAACTTCGACGAGAGCCGGAAGGAGCCGCGGGTACTCCCCTGCCGCTTCCCCAACCTGCTGGTGAACGGCTCCAGCGGTATCGCCGTGGGCATGGCCACCAACATCCCTCCCCACAACCTGCGGGAGGTCATCGGCGCGTGCATCTGCGTGCTGGACAACCCGGACGCCACCCTCAGCGACCTGATGGAGCATGTGAAGGGACCCGACTTCCCTACCCGCGGCATCATCATGGGCAGGAGCGGCATCCGCGCCGCCTACGCCACCGGCCGGGGACGGCTGATGGTGCGCGCCCGCCACGAGTTCGAGGAGTTCAATAACGGCCGCACCCGCATCGTCATCACGGAGCTGCCCTATCAGGTGAACAAGCGCATGCTCATCAAGGCCATCGCCGATCAGGTGGAGGACAAGCGGCTGGAGGGCATCTCCGACATCCGGGATGAGTCCGACCGCAACGGCATGCGCATGGTCATCGAGCTGAAGCGGGACGCCAACGCACAGGTGGTGCTCAACCGTCTGTTCGCCCAGACCCAGCTGCAAACCACGTTTGCCATCAACATGCTGGCGCTGGTGGAGAACCAGCGGCAGCCCAAGATCCTGTCCCTGCGGCACATCATCGACGAGTACCTGAAATTCCAGGAGGAGATCATCGTCCGCCGGACGCGCTTCGACCTGAAGAAGGCGCAGGAGCGCGCCCACCTGCTGGAGGGTCTGCTGGTGGCGCAGGACAACATCGACGAGGTCATCCGCATCATCCGCAGCAGCTACGACAACGCCAAGGAGAACCTGATGTCCCGCTTCGGTCTGGATGACGTGCAGGCGCAGGCCATTCTGGACATGCAGCTCAAGCGTTTGCAGGGGCTGGATCGGGAGAAGCTTCAGACCGAGTACAAGGAGCTGGAGGAGAAGATCGCCTATTTCCTGCGGGTGCTCAGCGACGAGGGGCTGGTGAAGTCCATTCTCAAGGAGGAGCTGACCGCCATCGCCGACAAGTTCGGCGACGACCGCAAGACGGAGATACAGGACGTGGAGGACGAGCTGGACATCGAGGATCTCATCGAGGAGGAGCAGTGCGTCTTTACCCTGACGGAGAACGGCTACATCAAGCGCACGCCGGTGTCCGAATACGCCGCCCAGAGCAAGGGCGGCATGGGCAAGAAGGGCATTACCACCCGTGACGAGGACACCGTGGTGGACGTGTTCACCGCGTCTACCCACGACTATATCCTGTTCTTTACCGACACCGGCAAGGTCTACCGCAAGAAGGGCTATCAGATACCCGAGAGCGGCAAGGCCGCCAAGGGCGTGAACATCGTCAACATTATTCAGGTGGAGACGGGCGAGCGGGTGCAGGCCATGCTCCACTTCCGCGAGACGGGGGACGAGGAGCTGTATCTGTTCATGACCACCCGCGACGGCACCGTGAAGCGGCTGGAGGTCAGCGCCCTGAAGAACCTGCGCAACAACGGCATCCGCGCCCTGACGCTGGACGAGGGCGACCAGCTGATCTCCGTGGTGGAGACGCGGGGTCACGACCGGGTGCTCATCGCCACCCACGACGGGCAGGCGGTGTGCTTCGACGAGACGGACGTGCGCGCCATGGGGCGCGTGGCCGTGGGCGTCCGGGGCATCCGGCTGCGGGAGGGCGACTACGTCATCGGCGCCGCCCGCGCCGACGAGGGCAAGACCGTCCTCTCCATCACCGAGAACGGCTACGGCAAGCGCACGCCCATTGAGGAATACCGCGTCACGGGACGCGGCGGTCTGGGCGTGAAGAACTACATGGTCACGGACAAAACCGGCGACGTGGTAGGCATGAAGGTGGTGGACGGCACGGAGGATCTGCTGCTGGTGACGGCGGCGGGCATCCTGATCCGCACCCCTGTGGAGAATATCCGCGTGGCGGGACGCGCCACGCAGGGCGTTATCGTCATGCGCTTCAAGGAGGAGGGCGACCGGGTCATCTCCCTGGCGCTGGCCGATCCGGAGGAAAAGCAGCCCGAGCCGGAGGAGGCCTCCCTGTGAGCGCCCCGGCGTGGGACATCATCGCCCGGATAGAGACGCCCTTTGATCAGAAATTCGGCGTGCCGCGGCAGAGCGGCATCGCCGACTGCCCCGGACGCATCGTGTTCGAAAAGCCCTTCCGGGACGCGGACGCGGTGCGGGGTCTGGAGGGCTTCAGCCACATCTGGCTGATCTGGCAGTTTGACCGGGCGCTGCGGCAGGGCTGGTCGCCCACCGTGCGCCCGCCCCGGCTGGGCGGCAACGAGCGCGTGGGCGTGTTCGCCACCCGCTCGCCCTTCCGCCCCAACGGGCTGGGGCTGTCCGCCGTGGAGCTGGAGCGTGTGGCGCTGGACGAGCCGGATGCCCCGGTGCTGTACGTCCGGGGCGCGGACATGGTCAGCGGCACGCCCATTCTGGACATCAAGCCCTACCTCAGCTATGCCGACAGCTATCCCGACGCCTCCGGCGGCTTCACCGGCGGCGACGCCGGGGGGATGCTGACGGTGGACTTCCCGCCGGAGCTGCTGGCGCGGTTCGACAGCGGGCAGCGCCACGGGCTCATCAGCGCGCTGGCCGCCGACCCGCGCCCCCGGTACCAGGACGACCCGGAGCGGGTGTACGGCATGACCTACGGCGGGCGGAACGTGCGCTTCACCGTGTCCGACGGCACGGTGCATGTGATCGCCGTGGAGGGATAGGGACGGCGGAGACGCCGTCCCCTACAAGGCACCATGCACCCTTGATAAGGAGTACCAATGAAAACCATAACTATCTACACCGACGGCGCTTGCAGCGGCAACCCCGGACCCGGCGGGTGGGGAGCGATCCTCCGCTACCGGGACACAGAGAGGGAACTGTCTGGCGGCGCGGCGGAGACCACCAACAACCGCATGGAGCTGACCGCCGTCATCGAGGCGCTGCGCCTGCTGCGGGAGCCGTGCATCGTGGAGCTGTATTCCGACAGCAAGTACGTCATCGACGCGCTGAGCAAGGGCTGGGCGCGGGGCTGGAAGGCGCGGGGCTGGGTGAAGTCCGACAAAAAGCCGGCGCTGAACCCCGACCTGTGGGAGCAGCTGCTGGCGCTGACGGAGGTGCATCAGGTGCGCTGCCATTGGGTGAAGGGTCACGCCGAAAACGAGCACAACAACCGCTGCGACCAGATGGCCGTGGCGGAGAGCAAAAAATTCCGATAAATGCAAGTGAATTCACAAAATGTTCATCTGGATTTCATGATTCGGTCAATTTTGTGGGGTAATATAGCATCATCAAAAGGAATTACTCTTCCTGATGTGATTTTCTCTCTCTCCTAACACAAACACACAACGAGGGCGCCCCCACCATCCGGTGGGGGCGCTTTCGGTCGTATAGGGGTGCGGGGACGTTGTTGCATTATTTGACAAAGATTTCTTCGCGGTATATAATCAGAACAAGGGCGCTGCAATAAACGGCAGGCGGACAGTCACAACCCCGAAAGGGGGTGACATATATGTTTTGGACGCTTACATTCCATATCGCAGGCTACTCAGTCTCGATCAGGATTCAGAAGCTGAAAAAGCGAAACCGCCACCGGGCAGGGTGACGGTTTCTCTGTGTAGAAATAAACTCTGACTTGGGCTGACCGCTTGTCGCGGCGCCCCCTTCTTATCTTTTATTATACCCATACGCAGGAATTTGTCAAGGCCTCACCGCAGAGCGGAGAGGCTCTTTTACATATCCACGACTTCCAGTTCCCTCTCGTCCACCTTGCGCAGGTCGCGCCTGTTCATGATCTCGTACATGCAGGGCACCACGAACAGCGTCATCAGCGTGGCGTACAGCAGTCCGCCGATGCACACCACCGCCACCGGCTGCATCAGGGCGGTGCCGGCGTTCTTGGCCGCGGCGGTGACGATCAGACCCAGAATGGTGGTAAGGCTGGTCATCAGGATGGGGCGCAGACGGGTCACGCCCGCGTCGATGATGGCCTCACGGCGCTCCATGCCCGCCAGACGCTGCTGGTTGATGTAGTCCACCAGCACGATGCCGTTGTTGACGATGATGCCCACCAGCATCACAAATCCGATCAGGCTGATGACCGACACCTCGATGCCGGAGAGCAGCAGCGCCAGGAAGCCGCCGGTGAACGCCAGCGGGATGGTGAACATCACGATGAACGGCGCCTTCAGGGACTGGAACTGCGCCACCATGATGAGGTACACCAGCACCACGCCCAGCAGCAGCATCAGCAGAAGCTGCTGCATGGCGTTCATGATCTGCTCGTTCTCGCCGTCGAACTCCACGGTAACGCCCTCCGGCAGCGTGACAGACCCCAGCGCCTTCTGCACCGCCGTCGTGACCTTGGTCACGTTGTAGCCGTCCGCCACCGCCGCCGACACGGTGATGCACCGCCGCTGCTGGTCGCGCTGGATGCTGTTGAGGGACACCGTCTCCTTGACCTCGGCCACCTCCCCCAGCTTGAAGGAGGTATCCTCGTCCTGACTGTCCCCGCCGGTGAGCTGGCTCAGTCCGGCGGATGCGGAGGAGCTGCTCATGCCGCCCATACTGCTCATGCCGCCCATACTGCCCATGGACGAGGACATGGAGCTGTCCATACCACTCATACTGCTCATGCCGCTGCTCATGGACGAGGACATAGCGCTGCTGTCCGGCGAAATGGTCAGATCCATCAGCTTCTCGCGGGTCAGCTTGCTGCCCGCCGCCGCGTCCACGATCATCTCCATGCTCTCGCCGTCCAGCGTCACATCCGCCACCGTGGTGGTATCCTGCAGCGCCGCCGCCACCTGCATATAGATCTGGGCCACGGTGATGCCCTTGGTCATGGCCTTGTTCCGGTCCACCACCACCTGCAGAGCGGGGGCGGCGTCCTCCAGACCGTCGGAGACATCCTGCACGCCCTCCACCTGCTCCATCCGCTGTCCCAGCGAACGGGCGGCACCTTGCAGCGACTCCATGTCGCTGCCGTACACCCGCAGGGAAACGCCGGTACCGGTCATATAGCTCATCATGCCGCTCATCACACCGGCGGTGGTCACCTTACAGGGCAGGTCGGCGCACAGCGCCTCGATCTCCTTCCCCGCGTCGGAGCCGAAGGTACCCTCCGGCATGGTGAGGTAGCCGGTGACGTCAAATTCGCCGTTGTCGCCGCTGGCCATACTCAGGCCGCCCATGTCGCCGCTGCCCATCATAAAGCCGGCGGACTCTATATTTTCCACGGACATGACCCGCTCCACCACCTGATCGGCCAGGTCCACCGCCTCTGCGCGGGTGATGTCCTCCGGCATGGTGACGGTGACCGACAGGTTGTTCATATCGATCTCCGGCATGAACGTGAAGCCGCGGCTCACCGCACCCCACGCCGTCGTTACCAGCAGCACCAGCGACAGCAGCAGCACACCGGCCTTGTGATCCAGCGACCACGCGATGGCCCTGCGGTAGGCGGGATAGATCTTATCCAGCAGACCCGGCTTCGGCACGAACTCGCGCCGAAGCATACCGGAGGCCATGGCCGGTACCAGTGTCAGCGACACCAGCAGGCTGGCCAGCAGCGAATAGGTGATGGTCAGCGCCAGATCGGTGAACAGCTGGCGGGTCAGACCCTCCACGAACACGATGGGCGCGAACACGCACACGGTGGTCAGGGTGGAGGCCGTCACCGCGCCTAGCACCTGCTGTGCGCCGGACACCGCCGCCTGAATGACGGTGGCGCCCTTCGCCCGCAGGCGGTAGATATTCTCGATGACCACCACCGAGTTGTCCACCAGCATGCCCACCGAAACGGCCAGGCCGCTGAGGGAGATCATATTGATGGTCACGCCGGTGAAGTACATGAGCACCACGGCAAAGATCACGCTGACGGGAATGGACACCAGCGTGATGACGGTGGGACGCCAATCCCGCAGGAACAAAAACAGCACCACCACGGAGAACAGCGCGCCCCACAGCAGCGAGGAGGTGATCGTCTCCACGATGAGATAGATGTAGTCGCCCTGATCCATCAGGGGCGCGAAGGACAGGCCGTCGTACTGCGTCTCCAGCTCCGCGAAGCGGGCGTTTATGTTGTCGGACACCTCCGCCGTGGCGTAGTTGGACTGCTTGGTGAAGGTGACGAGGATGCCGTTCTCCCCGTTGACGCGGGTGTACAGCTCATCGGCGTCGTCGAGGACCACCACCGTGGCCACATCGCCCAGCGTCACCGGCTCGACGCCCTCTATGCCCAGATCCAGCAGCACCATGTCCTCCAGCTCCTGCCGGGAGGTCACGTTGTCGCCCACGGACACCATGTACTGCACGCCGTCGTTGTCGCTGATGTACCCGGCGGGCATGGAGAAGTTCTGCGCCGTCAGCAGCTGGCTGACGGTGGACATGGACAGCTGTCCGCCCACGTCCGTCTGCTCGTCAATGGTTTTGTACGCCTCTTTGATCTGGGCGAGGCCGTCCTCGATCTGGGTCATGGCCTCCTTCAGCTGGATATCGGCCTCGGTCATCTGGGTCAGGCCGTCCATCAGCGTTACCAGCAGGTCGGACGCGTCGCCCTCCAGCTGGGCGCGGAGCTTGCCGCTTTTCAGATCCTCCACCAGCTTTTTCAGGTCGTCCGGCAGGTTTTCCAGCTTTTTCACCAGCTCCTTCAGCGCCTTGTCCGGGTCGCTGCCGCCGAAGCCGCCCTTTTTCAGCGCCTCGATGAGCTTTTCCAGCTCCTTGGCGGCGGCATCCGCCGCCTTGCCCGGCGCGGTGACGATGCCGTCCGCCGCAGCGCGTTTGGCCGCGGCCAGTGCCGCCTGTCCCTTCTCCACCTCTTTTTTGGCGGAGAGCAGCTGACCCTCGGCCTTGCCCAGCTGCTTTTTCACCGCCTCCGCCAGCTTCTCCGACAGGGCGTCCAGCTTCTTTTCGTCCAGGATCACATGGGCCTCCCGCGTGACAGCGCCGCTGACGGAGATGCTGGCCACGCCGGACACACCCTCCAGCTTGCCGCTGAGCTCATCGGTGACGAAGTCGCTGAGCTCGTACACGTCCATGTCCTCCCTGGACACGGCGGCCACCATTACCGGCAGCATGGAGGGGTTGATCTTCAGCACGTAGGGCGCGGAGACGGTGTCCTCCCAGCTGCCCTGCAAAACGGATATCTTCTGCTGGATGTCCACGCTGACGGTGTCCATGTTCACGCCGTCCTCGAACTCCAGTAGAACCATGGACACGCTGTTCTGGCTGGTGGAGGTCACGTCCTTGATCTTATCCAGCGTGGACATGGACTGCTCCATAGGCTTTGTGATGGTCTGCTCCACCGATTCGGGGCTGGCACCGGGGACGGAGGTGACAATGATCACATAGGGGAAGTCCATGTTGGGCAGCAGATCGGGGGTCATTTTCAGGTACGCCACCACGCCCAGCACAATAATGCCCAGCACCGCCACAAAGACGGTGAGAGGTTTTTTTACACTGAAGCCTGCCATAGATCCTTCTCCTTTTGCCCATTAAACTGCGATTCTGAACCAGTCTACCACCGGGAGAGAAAAGTTGCAAGAGAGGAGGCGCATTATTAACGAAAGCGTTACAAATCGCCGCCTTTTGCGGCAAAATAGTTCGGGGTTCGTAGTATTTTGCGGCGGCGCCCGAATGCGGGGGCACGGCAAACCGTTCACTTTGGTACGGCGTCCCGCACGGAATGCCCCGTAAGACGTTCGTAGGGGCGGATGTCCACATCCGCCCGCAATCGCCGCATCCTGTAGGGCGGGGCCCGCGTGCCCCGCCGAAATCAACGCATATCCTGCGGCGGGACACATGGGTCCCGCCCTACAAGGGCATATCCTTGCATCGCGTAGGGCGGCGGGGTGAGGGCGCGCCGCCCAACGAAAAACGCGGACGCCTGCGCGCCCGCGTTTTCCGTGTTAAGAGAGAAAAAGAAAGAAATCTGAGTAAGATAAGGGTGCCGCGCCGTTACAGCAGCGTGCACAGCAGCGTCAGCTCCGCCACGAACCACACCGGCGTCAGCATGGCGGTGACACGGCTCAGGGGAGTGATGTTCCCCGTGAAGAGGCACACGAAGGTGTAGGCGATGACGGCGGTGACAAGCACAACGGCGATGGCCATAGCGGGAATGGACTTGGAATGGGTTTTTGTCATGAGGAACAACTCCTTTCTTGATTGTGGCCTTATGATAGCACAAGATATTATACTTGTAAAATTGATTATTATGCGGTATAATATAGGAGCAAGCTATAATTACGGAGGGAACGCCATGACCAATCAGGATATCGAGACGTTCTTCGCCGTGCTGGATCACGGCACCATGACGGCGGCGGCCGAGGCGCTGTTCATCACCCAGCCGTCCCTGTCCGCCCGGCTGCGGGCGCTGGAGGACGAGGTGGGCGCGCCGCTGTTCCACCGGGGCAAGGGGCTGCGGCGCATCACCCTCACCGACGCGGGGCAGCACTTCCTGCCGCTGGCGCGCCGGTGGCAGAACCTGCTGGCGGAGACGCAGACCTTCGCCGCGGCGGAGAAGCGGGAGTTCCTCCACCTCATCGCCGCCTACACCGCCAACCAGTACATCCTGCCGCCGGTGTACCAGCGGTTTCTGGAGCGGGAGCTGCCGGTGAACCTGTGGGTGGAGTCCATGCGGACGGATCAGGCGGTGTCCGCCGTGGCGCGGGGCGACGCGGATATGGCCATCGTGGACGGCGCACTGCACTACGACCTGCAGATCGAGGCCAAGCCCCTGTTCCGGGAGGGCTTCTTCCTGGTGGTGCCCAAAACGGTGGCGCTGACAGAGCCGGTGGAGGCCACGACGCTGCATGTGCAGGACGAGATCCTCATCTACGGTCAGCCGGAGATATTGCAGTGGCACGACTACTGGTTCGGCGTGGACGCCCGTCCCCTGCTGTACGCCGACACGCCCCAGCTGGCCGAGACGCTGCCCGCCTGCGGCAAGCGGTGGAGCATCATCCCCGCCGGCGCTACCGAGCCGTATCTGCGGATGTTCAGCAACGTACAGGTGCTGCATCTGGCGCACCCGCCGGCGGAGCGGACGTTCTATCTGGTCACGCCCAAGGGACGCGCCCTGTCCGCCGCGGCGGAGACGCTGCTGGACGACCTGCGGACGCAGATACAGCATGTGGAGGGCATCACATGGTATTGACGGAGCTGACAGCACAGACCGGGACGCTTCCGTCCCGCCGGACAGACATATAACACGGACAAAAAGGAGAATAGGGATGGCGCAGCTATATTTCAAGTACGGAGCCATGGGCTCCAGCAAGACAGCCAACGCGCTGATGGCGCGGTTCAACTACGAGGAGCGGGGGCAGGAGACGCTGCTGGTGAAGCCCCGGCTGGACACCCGGGACGGCGACCACATGGTCTACTCCCGCATCGGTCTGAAGCACCCGTGCATCTACTTTGACGAGATGCGCGCCATGCCGGAGGACGAACTGAAGAAGTACGCCTGCATCATCATTGACGAGGCGCAGTTCCTCACCAAGGAGGAGGTGTACTATCTGGTGCATCTGGTGGACGACTGCGGCATTCCCGTGATCTGCTACGGCCTGCGGGCGGACTTCAAGGGCGAGCTGTTCGAGGGCAGCTACC
>ENA-OUQH01000724-OUQH01000724.1-human-gut-metagenome-genome-assembly--contig:-NODE-724-length-23334-cov-7.632244_pt1 | contig 23334 bp, 9 predicted proteins | sample MGYA00237948_ERZ548828 | MGnify/ENA primary metagenome ERZ548828 (study PRJEB26490, sample SAMN05194711) | human gut metagenome | biome: terrestrial biome; feature: human-associated habitat; material...
CCTGCCTTTTAAGCAGGGTGTCCGGGGTTCGAATCCCCGACGAGGCACCAAAAAAATACGACCACCCTTTGGGTGGTCGTATTTTTTTGGTGCGGCGATTTTGCTGCGCAAAATCGGTCGCCTGCGGGCGGGTGATTGAACGCGAGTGGGGAAACCCGCAAAGGTTTCCCCCTCACACTCCCCCTTCCTTGCGATATACGAGGGTGCGAACAACAAGACCTGAGGGTAATCACAAAAGAGGAAGATACCTTTTGGTATCTTCCTCTTTTGCTGTTTTGCCGCCGGGGAGTCGAAGTTTATACCCCCTTGCGGGGTAAATCCCCGACGAGGCGCCAAAAGTCCCCTTGTTACAGGGATTTTTGTTTTCTTTCGAAATCCGCTTTGTTAGTAATGCGTTAGTAACGGCGACCGTTCTCCACCGCGTGCGTACACTGTCTTCATATTACCGGGACGCCGATGAAGCTACTCGCTACGACAGTTCCGCCAGCTTATCCGCGTATTCCCGCGGCAGCTCCAGCTGCGGCGTATCGGTGATGCGCCACGCCAGCGGGCTGGTATCCCGCCGCACCTCGGCCAGAAGCTGCGGCACCTGCCGCGCCGCCTCCACACACCGCCGGGCGTCCTCCTCCCGCCCGGCCTGCCGATAAAGATACGCGCTGTCCAGCAGTCGGTCGATATAGCCGGTGTACTCCCGCAGGCTGTACCGGTTACAGGCTATGGCGCGGCGCTTGGCCTCCAGCATTCCCTCAATGTTCCCCTGCCGCCACGATGTCAGCGCCTGCGCGTTCCATGCCACGGCGGAGTAGGGATTCTGCCGCAGGATCGACCGGCTCCGGGCGGCAAAGGCATCCACATCGGAATCCTGCACCAGCAGGCGCAGCTGGGAGAGGGTGTTGTACGGATACACGCGCACCGCTGCCGCATCCTGTCCCAGCGCCGTCATCAGCGAGGATACTCCCACCCACAGGGACAGCGCCGCTGTTAACACGGCAGCGGCTCCCCACACGGCCGGGCGCTTCCACGCCAGCGGCTTTCCACTGTCCCAATCCAGGCACAGCAGCAGCACGCAGAACATTGTCGTGTATTCCAGGTCAAAATCGCAGGCCGCATGCGCCAGCAACGTCAGCAGCACCAGCTTCTGCTGCGGCTGCACATATCTGCTGCGCAGCGCCTGCCACAGCGCCGCCAGACACACAGCCACCGGCAGCCAGCCCACATCCAGCAGCAGCTGCAAAAGGTCGTTGTGTGCCCATCGGGTGCTGTATACGCCGGTCTGGAATGAGCCCTGCATGAAATAATAGCCCATATATCCCACGCCGAAGGGGTGGCGCAGGATCACAGGCAGAGCGTCCTGCCAGTACAGCAGCCGTCCCAGCAGCGAGCTGGCCTGCACGGAGATGTCCAGCAGGTGCCGCACGGCCAGCTGTGCCGTCAGCGCCGAGAGCCCGATGCCCGCAGCAGCTCCAGCCGTCAGCCCGCCCAGCGTCTCCGCCCACACGTGCCCACGCTTCCGGCACACAAGGCACACCGTCACCGCCGGGACGGCCAACAGGAACACCGCCCGACTGCCCGCCAGCAGGATACCCAGCGTCCGGAGCGCCGTCTGCACGATCCGCTTCCATGCGGGCGTGTCCTCTCGGAAGATCAGCACCTCAAGCCCCAGCAGCAGGAAGCAGGCAAAGGTGTTGGGATACTGGAAAAGCCCCGCCAGCCGTCCATTCACCGTGACATACGGTGCCAGCGGCGGCACCAGCTGCATCACGCAGGAGAGCACCGTCATGGCGCATCCCGTCAGCGGCAGATCGTCCAGCAGCGCACGCCGCTGCACCCCGTCCAGCTGCATCAGGCATACCGCCAGCAGCGGCAGCGGCAATATTTTCGCGATTCCCCACACCGCCAGCCCGTGATCCGCCGCCCACAGGGGCGTTACCAAATAGGCGGCGAACAGCACTGCCACCGCTGTCAGCGCCATATTCCGCCGCAGGGTCAGACCATGCCGCCTGCCGTACACCGCCAGCCACACCAGCAGCGCCAAAGCAAACACCGCGCAGAGCAGCTCGTAATACAGCCCCATCATGAACGGCGCGGCGCACAGCAGCACCCGCAGTGCGCGCTGACCTGATTTGTTTTTCTCACCCATGCTGTCTCTCCGTCTCCATCTGTTCAAAGGGAAGCGCCCACAAGGTCGATCCCCTCATGGGCGCTGGTCATCCGTTATCAGCCTGTTTTGGGGCTGGTCGTCGTCCCGGTCGTCGTCCCGCTGCTGGTTCCCGGCGACACCAAAACAAAATAGGTAGTCCCGTTCACCGTCACCTGTACGATCTGGCCAAAATAGCTGGCCGGAAGCTGCCGGGACAGTTCAAATATCTTTCCGCACGCCGCGCAGGAAATGGCTGTTGCGTTTCCGCTGGTATCATAGGTCAGCTTTGCGCCTGTGCAGGGCGTACCGTCATCGTTGGCCAGCTTGTGCGGAAGGGGCTGCGCCTCCACCGGCGTGTACAGGATGCCCTTGCCATTCCACATGGCCGCCTCCGTACCGCCCACAGCGTAGCACTTCCCGTTGATAAGCAGCACGTCCTCCGTGTACTCGCCGCATGTCGCATCATCGACATCCACGCCTTTGATCAACGTGCTCGCAATGGCCGTCGTTCCGTTGGCAAAGGCCGTGCTGGTGCTCAGATACACCCTCACCGCCGAGCCGTTAAGCAGCACATAGTCCGCCACGGACGCATCACAGGCGTACATCGGCGCAAATCCCGTTATCTGGAATCTGTCCGGATAGCCGCGCAATGCCGTGCCGCTGGCCGTCGTCTCCTGCTTAGACGGTCGCTTTGTGACCGCCAGCTGCGCGTCAGACGGAACATCGACCGCCTCGGAGGTTCCCGCCTTTACCAGTCTGCCGCTGAAGGGAGTGGTGGTGGTCTGTCCTTCTTCCTCCGGCTTCTCCGCCGCAGCCGCCTTTATCATGCCGTACAGCTGCTGATAATCCAGAATGTTCTGCTCGCCGTCGCCGTTCACATCGGCCACCGCCTGTATGTAATGCCAGTCGGTAATGGCGCCGGAGTAATGGCCCGTGGACAGGTATTCGAACAGGCAGGCCAGATCGGTGATGTCTACGGCACCATCCTCTGAAGAAGCACCATTAATGTCACCTACCTGCACTAGTGTCAGGGGTGTCGGCATATTCTGAAGAGCGTCATCCGCAGTCCAGAAATACTTCTCAAATGTCACATAGCCTTCTCTTTTCACGTGAACCAGATAATCCCTCTGCTCCAATTCACCAAAAGTGTAGCTCCCGTCTGTCGGTGTAATGGTCTGCACGTCTTCATAAACGCCTGCTGCAATCGTTTTCTGTACGACCACCGTGGCATCTTTGGGGATGACTGTAAATATCGCCGCGCCGACTACCTGCGCCGGCAGCAGAGCTGCCAGCATCAGCAGCGCCATCGCCGCACCAAAGAATCTCTTTTTCATCGCGAACCCTCCTGTTGTCTGTATTTCTCTGCCATACCGTGAGCGTCGGGAGCGGGGCGCGGATGCGCTCCGCTCCCGACTTCTTATGCGTTTTTTCTCAGGCAGCCTGCTCCCCCGCTTCCGTCTGAGGGACTTCACCGGTGACAGACTCCTCAACGGTCTCCAGCACATCGTCCGCCGCAGGCACAGGCTCTGCGGGCGCGCCGCCGTCCTCCGTCTGGACGGTGTCCTGCGCATCTGCGTTCAGCTCCGCGCCGGTGTCCACCGGTGCGCCGTTCTCGTCCGCGTCAGCCATCTGCGTGCCCTGCTGCGCTTCCAGCATACGCGCCAGCGCCGTCAGGTCGGCAGCAGAATAGATGCCGTCGCCGTTGATATCCGCTCTGGTAGTATCCTCCAGATCGTCAATGCCCGCCATGAAGCGCGCCAGCGCCACCAGATCGGCCTGATCCACCACGCCGTCGCCGTTCACATCGCCGATGGTGCTCGTCTCACCGCCGCCGGAACTGCCGCCGCTGGACAGGCGCTCCAGGTAGTAGTCAATCCCATCATTGGTGCTCAGCTTATATTTGCCGGTATCAAAGCCGGTGATGGCCGTGCTGCTTTCGTGACTGCTGATCGTGCCCACCTCGTTCCAGTGGGCGTTGGCGCCGAAGATGATCTTACCATTCCACCTACTCGTCAGCTCGACCCAGGACTCGCTCTGCTCCAACCGACCGTTGATGGTAATGCTGGCGCCGTCGTTGCTGACACTTGCCCAGTTCTCCTGCTGCCACACACCGCTTTCGCTGATGATAAGCGCACCATTCACCTGCACGTTATTGCACGTCGCCAGCGTACCGTTGACAGCAAGGGTCGCAGACTTCTGAATGTTCAGCTGACCGTTCGCAGACAGCGTCACACCCTCCGATACGGTGAGCGTGGGAGTCTGCCCATGATCTGCCGCGAATACCAGCTCTATGTTCTCCGGAACCGTCAGTTCTTCGTTGAGCGTGCAGTCCTCTCGCAATTCCAGAGTGGCCGTTCCGTTCTCCGTCCGCGTCAGCAGCGCCCGCAGCTCCTCCACGGTGTTCACTGTCTTGTCCCAGCGGATAGTCGCGTTCTCGCTGTTGTTGATCTTATCCAGCGCATCGCAGTCGGCATAGGTGACCTGTCCGGCATTTGCAATGGCACAGCCCTCGGCGATCTTCAGCTGCTGCCGCACATAGATGTTGCCCTTGTTGGTCAGCGCTGTGCCGCTATACCGCAGATCACGGCAATTGACGGTGTTGCTATTTTCCAGCACACCCTCCACCGCCAGCATTCCGCCGGTCTGTTCATCGCGGTCATTCACATCCAAGCCACCACCGTTGACAAGACGTCCTGTGGACGCCACGGTGACGGAATAAGCGACTACCCGGCCGTTAGATATCCAATTGCCGTTCTCATCCTGCCCGCCGTGCAATGTCTCCAGCGTGCCATTCACGGTCACGCCGTCCTCCGCCCAGGTATAGACCGCTCCGGCCACCGTCAGCTTCGCGTCCTGCGCCACAGTCAGCCCCCGGAAGTTGCTGGATCGCATCTCGTCCATACGCAGCTGCACGTTGGACGGAACGGTGATATCCCCGTCAATGACGAAATAGGGATCCGCGTCATCCATAACGCTGCGGCACAGGAAGATGGTCTGCCGCTCCGCAGAGCCACTCAGACTGCTCAGCGCCGCCTTCAGCTCCGCCATGTTGGAGGCCTCGAGACGGGTGTTGTAGATCGTGGTCTTGCCGCTGCCGCCGATCACCGTACCCACCGCCTTCTCATTGGCCGTCAGCGTACCGTTGTTGGTGATGGTGCCTGTGCCGGCAAGTCTGTTGCAGGACATGTTGGCGCCTTCGCTGACGGTCAGTGCACCGTTGACAGTGGTCGTTGCGCCGCCAAATGCCCACAATTTCCTGTTGATCGTCAGAGTGCCGTCCACCTGTGCGGGCATGCTGATCCGCAGCGAACCGTTGACAATGACCTCGCCCTTCTTTCCGCTTTCATCAGCGGCACCGATGATAATTGTGTCATACCCGTTACCGGTCAGATCATATATCGTCAGCTCCACATTTTCAGGAATGGTCAGCGTGGTGCCGGTGGCGATATACAGCGGCACGCTCTCGCCCTCATGCCGATTCATGTGCAGCGTGACTATGTAATTCCGTCCGTCGTCGCAGCTTTGCAGGAAGCTCTCCAAATTATCTGCATTGACAGTTCTATTGGCACCCAACCGGCAGCCATCGTCCACGGTCACATAGTCATCCCAAGCGGCGCCCTCCGGAAGCGCGATCCATGCATTATTTTCGAACTCCACGCTGCCTGTCCACTGGCGGTGCTCGCTTTCATCGTAATAATTGCGCACATGCAGCTTGCCGCCGGTACTCACGGTGATATCTCTACTCGCGTATACGCTGTCGTATACATTCACCGTGCCGTTCACCGTCATGGGCGCATCCAGATTCAGGTAATTCCAAACCGACAGCGTGCCGTTCACCACGACCTTCGCGGCATTGGCGCCCCAGATGTACACATTCTTGTCCCTGATCTCCAGACCGTTTGCCAGCGTCAGCGTGGTCTGGCTGCCAAGATCTATTTCAATCCTGTTCGCCAATGTACTGGCTCCCGCCGCCGTCAGCTCCTCCTGCGTCAGCGTTTCGCTTGTGCCCTCTTTGGAAATACGTGTCGTCCAGTTGAATTGCCGGTTGCCATTTTCGTCCCCGACGAGGTTGTCCTCGCCGCCCGCTTTGACAACGCCGTAGCCCCCGAAGTAGCTGATTCCATTACTGACATCCAGTTTTCCGTACAGGTACATATCGCCGTACAGCCACACGTTGCCCTTGTTGGTCAGGGTCACGCCCTCGCTGACATTAAAGGTGGTCACGTTGATGGTCAGATCAACGTTCTCCGGGATGGTCAGATCCTCGCTGATGGTCAGCTCACTGCCGCGATAGTTGATCTGTCCGCCCTTTGTCAGCGCCGATTTCAGCGCTTCAAACGTACCGACAACTCTGTTTCCGGAGTCATCACCGATGTCCACTTCGTTGTGCTTCAGGTCGAACTGCTCGGCGGTCAGGGAGCCGTTATTGACGATCGTACCGGCCTTACCCTGCTCGTTTTCATCGGTCAGATACTGGCAATACATCCGGCCGCCCTCGTCGATGGTCAGCGTGCCGCCCACCAGAAGGTTTTTCTGCACATTGGCATATCCGTTTGCGCTGACGGTCAGCTTGCCGTCAACGGTGATCGGTGCCTCACTGTACAGGCCGCCCTGTATGGTCAGCGCAGCTCCCTCCGCAATATAGGTCGTCACGCCCTCGTTATAAAATGCCAGCATCACGCCAGCCGGAATGGTCACGTCCCGCGTCAGCTCGATACGCTCCCCACCATCCTCGCGGTATACATACACCACATAGGAGAAAAATTCGGGCAGCGAACCGGTCACTTCCGCTATAGCGGTCTGGATAGCCGCCGCAGCGTTATCATTCGAATACAGGTAGATACCTCTATTCACCTCGGCCGTTGCATTTGGGCCCTGTGTCCATGCACTGTCCCAGCCGTCCTCCACCGTAATGGTATTGCCAGTTCCGAAGGCCATCCGGCTATTGTTGATCACCCGTCCGCCGGATTTTACAGTGAAGCCGTGCCCAGCGAAATAGGAACTGCCATTCATAACCAGGCTGCCGCCATTTTCCACCGTAATAGTGGTATACGGATTTGCGTAGGCTCTTGTTCCTACGCTGAAGGTTCCCCGGATCACCATCGGCGCCCCACACTCCAGTCGACCACCGCTGATGTTCTGCTCCCAATCGGCTTCGACCGTTCCCTCCAGTGCCAGCGTCGCACCGGGCGCGATGGTCAGGGTGCCATATCCCCCGATAACCAATGTCTTTTCCTTGGGGATCGTCAGATTCTCCGTCATCGTCACATCCTCGTTTACCTCAACGGTAACGGTGCTGACATTTTCCTGTGCGAACGCCGCCAGGATCGCAGCCCTGTTGAACTCCGTCCTGACCTGATAGTCGAAGCTGACCTTTTCGTCCATATTGACCGTAGCGTTCTCGCCCTTGACATAGATGCCCTTGACGGTGAAATTCGTCTCCGCCAGATCCAGCGTACCGTTCACTGTCAGGGTGCCGGTGACGGTCAGGCTGCCGTACTGCTGGCGGAAGGTACCGCCCGCCGCAACGGTCATATCGCCGTTGACAGTCACCCCGCCGCAGCTATTGACCGTACCGTTCACCTGCAGACCGCCATTGAACGTTGCGGTGGGGTAGGTGCCATCGACCATGCCGCCCTCCGGCAGCACCAGCGTACCGTTGACCACAAAGGGTACCGTGCTGCTCAGCTGCTTGCCCCGCGCCACCGTCAGCGTTGCGCCCTCGCCAATGGTCACATGGGGTGCAAAGTCCGCCTGATCCCCCGGCCAATCGTTTTGGGTAAGGAACAGGCAGTCCACCGCGCCGTCCACGGTCAGGTCTTCGTTCAGCGTCAGCTGCATCGGCTGCCCTTCCGCCGCATTGCTCACCGACACCACAAACAGTTCATAGTCCTTCTTATCCGTAATGGTGTCAAAAGTGTTGATGGCATTCTGCAATACGCCGGCTTTGCCAGCTTCTGTATCCGTCAGCCGCACCGCGCACTGCACAGAACCGGTGCCGTTATCCTCGCCTTTTGCACCGTAGCTGATATTCGTACCGCTGACCAAACTGGCTCTCTGCGCCAGCGGAACCACCAGCACGCCATAATTGTTGATAGTGGCGGTGGCGTTCACCGACCACACGTCAGCGAAAATACTGCCCGCTCCATAGTTGCTGATCTCAGCGGTACCGCCAATAACGATGCCGGGCTGGCTGCCCGTTCCGCGCACTGTGCCAAATCCATGGAATCCTCCATTCACTGTAAGTTGGCTTCCGTAGTTCAGTTCTGCGCCTTCAGCACAAGACATGGAACCGCCCTGCTCGATATTCACAGAGACGGCTTTCAACACACCGTAATTGCCTACTACTGCGTCTTTCTTGACCGTCAGCGCGCCGCTTACCTGCAGAGTTTTCCCTTCATCCAGATACATGTATACGCCGGCAGGAACTGTCAAGTCGCCGTTAACGGTCACATCCGCCATGACGTTTACCTCAAGATCCTTTGCAACATCACCGGCTGCGGCCATATCGCCCAGCTTCTTCAGCTCAGACACAAGGCTCGCACCGTCAGTCACGTCACTGTACTTGCAGTACACGCCATCGCCCTCAACAGACACGCTTCCGGTTACGGCTCTATCGACCCGTGTCACCAGCGTGCCCTGCACCGTCAGCTTTCTCAGTGCCGCAACTTTTAGCTGGCCGTCGCGCATGTGGACATAGGCCTCTGCCGGGATGGTCACACTCGAATTGAGCGTCATCGTCCCCGTACTATCATCCAACTCACTCTGACTGGCAGCAAAGCGCATCGGGATCCATTCGCTGTCCGCATTTGCAGTCAGAATATCCTTTAAGCCCTGTTCATCCCAGAAGTAAAACCAGCCGTCCTGCTCCACATAGGTCATGTCAGCTGCGGCCGTATCCACCATCGCGGTGGGGATCATCACCAGCAGCATGACCGCTGCCAGCAGTGTCGCCAGAATCTTCCGGCTTTTTATCCGCCATTTTCTCATCAAACAATTCTCCCCTTTGTGTTGATTCTTTCTGTCGCTCCGGGCTTCGCCCGATGCTTACTCTTCATCCGGCAGCCGCAGCAGCTGATAAACGCCGCCGCTGGTGCCCTCCTCTCCGGCCAACACCAGCGTGTCGCCGTCCACCTTGAACCGGTAGTTGGCCGTTTCAATGGCGTCGTGCTCAAAGGTCAGCGTCACCACGCTGCCGCGGACACGGTAGGTAAATGCGTAATCCGTGCCCTGCACGCGCATGGCGCCGCTCTTTTCGCCATCGAACGTGTACTCCGTGGTGCTGTCGTAGATCCACGTGCCGCGCAGCTCTTTGGGGGAACCCCGACCGCGCAGCAGCATGACTGCGGCCACCGCCAGCACGATGACCGCCGCGGCCAGCGCCGCGTAATAGACCCAGTGGCGCTGGCCACCGCTTTTTTCTGTTCGTTTGCCCATGCTCTCCATGCTCTCGTTTCAGTCGCTCTGCCGTTCAGCGCCCCGCAGGGCGATAATCAGGCAGAATCTGGAAATTGTCAAAAAAGGGACGGTTCGGGACTGACCCGAACCGTCCCTCTACTCAAGGTTTGGTATTGCGCGTTATTGCTTTATGCCTTGCGGCGCTTCTTGCTGACCACAGCGGTGCCCATCAGGGAGCTGACGGCCAACATCGCGTACAACGCGATACCGGCGTCCGCCGTCTTGGGGGAGGACAGGGTGCCATCCGCCTTGATGGTGAATGTACCCGTGCTCACATGGGTCTTGTTCTCGATCTTCACCGTGTACTTGCCGGCCTTCAGGGTGGCCAGATACGCATCGGTCAGCGTCACGATGCTGCCGCTGCCATTGCTGCTGACGGTGTAGTACTTGCTGTCCAGCTTCTTGCCATTAACAGTCACCCTGTTGATGCTGTCGGCGGGCAGATCGGTGGTGAAGGACTGCCCGGAGGTGTAGGAGCTGCCGGAGCCGGAGCTGCCGCCGCTGCTGGTCTTGGTCATCAGGCCGTAGACCGCCGTCTTGTCGGAGGCGAAGGTAACGGTGTAGCCGTCGCCCACCTGCTTCAACGTGGCATTGATCTCTCTGGTCTGGGCGTTTCCGTCCTTGTCCAGATAGCTTTCCACGATCTTGGCGCCGGACCTCAGCGCGTTGTACGTCTCCTCGCTGATGGCGATGGTCACGTTCTGACCGTCGGCCAGAGAATCGCCCTTGTCAAGATTCTGGCCGTTCTTGCTCATGGTCACGTTGTACACTGCCTGCAGCTTGCTGCGGCTGCTGCCGCTGACATAGCCCTTCAGCTTCTCCAGAATCTTTTTGGTATTCGCATCGGTTTCGTTCTCAATTGCCTTATCCAGAACTTCTTCGACAGCCTCTTTCACATCCGCAACGACCTTCTCGATCGCGGCCTTGATGGTAGCGTTATCCGCAGGCTGCTTGCTGCCGCAAGTGGTGCAGACGCCGTCCTTGTAGTTGTGTTTGCCGGTGGGCGGGATAAGATCGCCCGCCTTAGTCAGCTTACCGCAGCCCTTGCAGTAGGTGTCAGCCGTGCGGCCAGCGGTCATGCAGGACGCCGCCACAGCGCCGCGCAGCTCTTCGCCGCCGGTGTGGTTGGTGGGATCCTTGGCCAGCTTCTCAGCGGCCACGGTGGTCAGGGTGTTGCCCTGCTCGTCCTTGAATACCTTGTTGCAGACGCTGCAAGTGTAGTACTCGTTGTTGCCGCCCGCTGCGCAGGTAGGCGTCACAGCCTCGGTCTTGGTCATCTTGTGACCCAGAGCGGCCAGCGTTTCAGCGGCCACGGTAGTCTCGGTGGTCTTGTCAGCCTTGAATACCTTCTTGCAGACCCTGCAAGTCCAATACTCGTTGTTGCCGGGCTCGGTGCAGGTGGCAGCCTTGGCCGCAGTTTTGGTCAGCTTGTGACCCAGAGCGGGGATGTCCTGTACGTCCTTGGTGTCGGTGTAATCCTTCGTCTCAAAGGTCACCTTAGCGGTGTAGGTGGTGGTGCCCTTATCGGTGCAGGTGGGCGCGACCTTCTGCTTGCCGCTGACCGTGGCGGTCACGGTCTGGGCGTGGCCGGTCGTCTCAGCCGTGCAGCCCTCGCGGGTGCAGGTGAAGGTCGCCGTGGCGGTCTTGCCGTCCTCGCTCCAGCTCCACACAGGTGCGCCATAGGTGTGACCCAGCTTGTCGATGGTCACTTCCTTGGTTTGGGTGGTGAACAGATTGCTGCTGAAAGTCGCCGTGTAGACGGTCTTGCCATCCACTGTGCAGGTGGCGGGGGTAGTGCTTATACCGATAAAAGCGACATCCGTCTCCACCGCTTCGCAATTGGTGCACTTGACAGTGGCTGTGCAGCTCTTGTAGTCGTCACTCCACTTATACTCAGCCGTGCCCCAGGCATGAACACCGGCAGCCTTCACATAGCCGCAAACGGTGCACTTGTCTTCCTCATTGCAGGGCTTGCCGTTGAATGTGTGCTTGACCACCGTGTCAGTCGCGTCGCAGCGGGAGCACTTGTGGTAGTGACCGGCGGCGTCCGTATTGACCCACGCGCCCGTGAAGTCGTGATCCAAAGCCTTGATCACCCAACTATCCTTGACGATCTCGGTCTTGCCGTCCGCGTCGGAGAAGAACTTGCCGCAGTTACCGCAGGTGTAGTACTCGCTGTTGCCGGGCTCGGTGCAGGTGGCAGCCTTGGCGTCGGTCTTGGTCAGCTTGTGACCCAGAGCCGCCAGCGTCTCGTCGGCCACGGTTGTCTCGGTGGTCTTATCAGCCTTGAACACCTTTTTGCAGACGCTGCAAGTGTAATACTCGTTATTGCCGCCTTCGGTGCAGGTAGCGGCAACCGCCTCAACCTTGGTCAAGCTATGCCCCGATGCCTTGATCGTCTCGGTCTTTGTCTCACTGCACACCTTGCAGGTGTAGGTCTTCACGCCATCCGTGGTGCAGGTGGCGGGCGTAGTCACTTCACCGTCGTTCCAGCTGTGCTGCCCGGCGGACTTCACATAGCCGCACCCGGCTTTGGTACAGGTGGCAGTCTCTTCGCATTTGTGGGGGGCATAGGTATGCTCGGCCTTGTCGATGGTATTACCGCACACGGAGCATTCCTGCCAGTGGTTGGTTTCGTCATGCTTCCACTCGTACTGGTGGTCGACCTTAGGAATCGTCACGGTCTTCGTATGTTTGCACACGTCGCAGGTGTAGGTCTTCACGCCGTCTGTGGTGCAGGTGGCGTGCGTAGTCACAACACCCTCATTCCACGTATGTGCAGCCTTGTTCATAATGGTGCCGCAGCCGTACACGTTCCAGTGGTTGTCCTTGTCAGACTCCCACTTGTCGCTCTTATCGCCGGGGCGGTCATCATGCACCTCGTCCACAGTCTTGTTACAGGACTTGCACTTCAGTGTATGGGTGCTGGAGCCATCCGCTCCCTTGATAATTTCCCAATCATGCTCGCCGGTAGCGGGAATAACCAGATTGGTCTCTTCCATCACCCAGTGCTTATCCGTGTCGAACAGCTTGCCGCAGGAGGAGCACTTGTAATGTGCTTTCATGCCGTCCTTAACACAAGTAGCAGGAACTTCGGGAATCAGGTCGCCGTATGCGTGGCCGGTAGCCGGTTTTCTCACTTCCTCGAGCGTTGTTTCCGCACCGGGGACACCTTTTTCATCACTATAGCGCTTATCGCACGTCAAGCAGATCCAGTAGGCTTTGCAACCATCAGCTTCACAGGTGGGATCCTTGGCTTCCACCTTGGTGAGGTTGTTCATATCGCAGGTGTGCGCAGCCCCCTTCACAACAACATCGGTCACAGCAGGAGCAGCACCGCCGAAATTGACGCTACCGGCACCATAGCAGATAAATTTGCTCACGCCGAGAGTGTAGGTCTTCGCATTGCTCACATCTACAGTGGCCTTGATGGTCATGATCGTGGTTGTCTCAGTCAAGCAGCGATCCGCAAGTCCGCCAGATGCGCCAAAGTAACCTGTTGTCGGTGTATACTCAAAGGTGGTAAATGGCCCCGTCTTGTTATACTTGCTGTGATAAAGCAAGCTATCATTAATCCAATAGCCATCTGCGCCTTCTCCCGCATTTTCACCAACAGGATCTTGTGTCAGTTTCATTCCCTCAGGTGCAGCCAGTTCAAACTGAAATGCGCAGATATTATTGCCGTTGGGGTTCAGACTTACTGTGTAAATCACATCGGCCGTACCCTCGCTAACATCGAGTTCAGTCTTGCTGGCAGTAACTGTCAGAATGGGTTCGTTCGCGCCCTCCGCACTGACAGGCACGATCATGTTGCATACCATCAGCAAAGCTAACAGTAACGACAACAAAGATTTCTGTCTTTTCATGTCACAATTCCTTTCTGAAAAACCATTTATTCCTTTCCATCAAAACAAACGAGTAATTCCCTGAAGATGTTCAAATAATGTCTGATGGTCACCAATATCCACAGCATTATCCTGATTTACATTCGCAGTTTTTAGCTGATATTCGTCCGTAATCAAATTAATACCCTGAAGATGTTCAAATAATGTCTGATGGTCACCAATATCGACCGCACCATCCATATTTACATCTCCACGCAAGCACACCTTTGCATCCTGCTGCACGGCATCACCGCTCACAGTCACCTTATACTCACGGGCGACATGATTGGCCTTCTCCACCTTCAGGGTATACGTCCCGGCGGAGACATTTTCAAACTTATATGCCGCGCTGTTACCGGTAACAACCGTGGTCATGGGCGTTCCATTCTCAGGAGTCAGCGTAACAGTAACGTTCTCCGTCTCGCCGCCGTAGCTCTTGACCGTCCCGCTGACCGTCACCCCTGTAACAGCTGCCGCTTCCACCGTCACGGCGCCGCCGCTGTTATCGCCGAGATAACCGTTTGTGCCGTCCGTGCTTTCGTCTACCTTAAACCAACCTTCACCGGCGACCTTGGCCTTGAACGTCACCGTCACGATGTCCTTCACCGGATATGTGGTTTCCTCGGTTTTAGCGACGCTTATGCCCACCACACCCCTATCGTTGGCATCAGCAACAGTGGTTATTACCGCTGTCTTTGCACCGCTGGCAAGGTTCGTATAGCCCTCGCTCTCGGTGATGTTCACGACCTCCAGAACGTCCTTATTGAACCGTATCTGCGAGATAAAGCTGATGATGCTCATTTTCTTATTGGACAGCGTGGCGGTGAACGTGTCGCCCACCTTGACCTTGCCTGTGCTCAGCGCCAGAGACAGGTTCGGCTGCGGCTGCGCGCTCCCGGGCTTCACCGTCACCGTGGCGCCCGCCACCGTGCTGGTGAAGCTCTGGGTCACCTTGTCCGGTGCGTCGCCGTTGCCGGCCACCACGCCGGTCATGGACAGCGTGTAGTCGCCCACGCCCTTGACCTTGCCCATGATGGTCATGACCTCGGTCTTTTCGGTAATGCCCTTGCCCTCATCCGTGCCCGCAGCGCCGAAATAGCGGCTGCCGGGCGTGTACTCGAACCGTCTATACATACCATCCATATTGCTCGGGCTATTGATGAGTTTACCCGTGTTCTGGTATGCATAGTTGAACCCAGCGTTATCTTCCGCCAGCTCCGTAGCCAGCGTCAGGTTTGCCGACGGCACCAGCGTGAACTGGAACGCCCGGATGGGCACGTTGTCCACGCTCTTCGCATAGATGTGGAACTTGACGATCTGCTCTCCCTCGCCATAGAGGGTCGTCTTGTCCGCCTCTATGGTAAAGGCGACGGTCTTGTCTTTCAGCGTGCCGTTGCCTTCGAATATGGTGTCCTCTGCGGAAACAGGCACCACCAGGCTCAGCAGCATCACCAGCGACAAAACCAGTGACAGTACTTTTTTCATGCAACTCCTCCTTACTCTCCTATGTGTACTATCATAGATACTCATTTGCTGCGGCCGTCCCTGCGGAACAGCCGTCCCAGCCCGCCGGGTATGACCAGCTGGCACACAGCGCACGCTGCCGCCAGCGCGCCCAGCGCGATGGCCGCGAGCTTCGTACCGGCGCCGCCCGTCTGCACCGTATCCGGCACAGGCGCGTCAGCCGCGCCGGGTGCCGGGCTGATGACCACCTGCGGGTCGTCCGCCGCCGCAGGCAAATTCCCCTGCGGCACGTCCGGCTTGTCGGTCACATCCGGCGTTTCGCCGGATGCGGTGCCGCCGGTTTCCGGCTTCTCCGTGTCGTCGGAGCTGCCGGAGGTACCCGTGCCGCCAGTTCCCTTCACCGTCACCGGCGTGCTGTCCACCTTGGGCGTATAGGTCGCGCCGGAGCCGTCAGGCGCAGCCACAAATTCCGCGTCCAGCGTGAAGGTTCCGGTGCTGCCCGCCGGGATCGTGGCGGTGATGGTCAGGATCTCCGCGCCCTCCGTCATGCGGTTGCCCTCCGTGGAGCCGACGGCAGCGAAAAAGCAGCTGCCCGGCGTGTACTCATACGTCCGGAACACGCCCTTGCCGGTGGTCACATCGTATGGCAGGTCGTTGACCGCGTATGTGATGACCGCTTCACCGTTTTCCTTGAAGCGCTCCGGCAGCGTCATGCCACCGGACGGCTTCAGCCGGAAGCTGAACACGCCCAGCTCCCTGCCCTCCGGCGGCGTCACCGTTATGGTGAATTTCACCTGCACAGCGCTGCCGTTGGCCGTCACCTCGGTCTTGTCCGGTGTGATGGTCAGCGTGGCCGTATCCTCTGCCCACGCCGTGGCCACAGTGCCCAGCAGCAGTATCACGCTCAGAAGGGCGCAAATCAGCTTGCGCACACACATCCCCCTTTCTTTCTCACATCATATCCCATTGCGGCGGCTGTGTCAACCACAACTGCCGCAAATGCGTCAACATCGGCGCAAAATGTACCGCTAAACACCAATTGATTCATCCCAGTTATGAAACGAGGCTCTGCGCCATGGCCGTCAGGTCGGCGGCGCTGATGATGCCGTCTTTGTTCACGTCGATGGCGGCGGACTCGTCCGTGGTGATGCCCGCCGCGTAGCGCGCCAGCGCTATCAGCTGGTTCAGGTCGAAGGTCAGCGGTGAATACTTGGTCGCAGACAGAACAAGCTCCTGATCGTAGATGTCCTTCGTGTCCTGGTCGTACACATACGTCACCGCGCCGCCGGTCGTAGCGGCCGCATAGCTCGCATCCACGCTGCCCTCTGCGCCGCAGAGGAACAACTGATCCGGCGCGCCGGTGGTGCCGCTGTCGCAATTGGTGATGTCCGTCAGGTAGTTCACGCCGCCGATGGACACGATGTTCCACATGTGGTCGCCTGCTCCCGTACCGCCGTCCATGGTGCCCGTGGGCAGATAGCAGGCCACCTCCGGGTCGCTGCCCGTCCACGTCAGGTCGCACAGGTACTTGAACGCCTTGGAATAGCCCTCGCACACCACGTTGGTAGTGGAGTCGCCGTCGAATACATAGATCAGCTGCCACGGGTCGCCGTAGGGGTAGTTTGCTGTGTTCGCTACGTCAAAATTGTAGTCCACGGCTTTCGTAATGTATTCCCGGTACGCCACCAGCTTGCTGTAGATTCCCTTGCCCTGGTTCTCCGCTACCACTTGCGCAGCCGTGGCCGCCGCTGCGGTGGCCGCGCCGGTCTTGGCGGTGTCTATCGCCGTATAGTCAGGCACAGGATTGTTGTCCTTGTCTAAAATCTGCTCGCCTTTCTCGTTCACCAAATACTTCGTGGTATCACGGTAGGCGTCCGCCACGCAGAATCCGACAACAATATACGGTATCGTCACAGTATTTTCGTCTGCTTTGATGCCGTAGCTTATCGCCATCCCGTTAGTCTTGTCGAACCAGTACAGCTCATAGGGCATATTCGCCAGCAGCTTTCCCAGCAGCGCGTCATGATTGACATCAGCGCCAAACAGCTCGTCTATCTTTTCACTGGCTGCTTTGGAAAGTGCACCGCCCTCTATAATGGTAATATGTCCCAAGACTTCCTGCGTATAGGTGATCGGCATATCCGTGATCACAATTGTTGCGGATGCACTCTCGCCCGCCGCGATCTTCTTTATCTCCGGAACAAGTCGGCGGTAAATATTGTTCGTGACTTCATTCAACGCCACGGCGTACGTCGCCGGGCGGGACGCGGTGTTCCCGCTGCTCTCCGCCTTGACGACCTCCGGCACATCCAGCCCGTTCACCTGATAGAGATACCCCTCCAGCAGGGCGGCGCTGTCGTCCTCCGGCACAGTCACGGAGGCGCTGCCGCCGTCGATGCCGTCCAACTCCACGCGGACATCCGCCTGCACCAAGGTCAGCGTCAGCGTCAGCACCAGCGCCAAGGCCAGTATCCCACTTATAACTCTCTTTTGCATCTTTCTCCCTCCCTGCGGGCGCAGCAAAGCCCACTGTACCCAGTCTTATGTTCATTATAGCCCGCCTGCATGCCAATAGCAAGCAGAAAATTCCTGTCATTTCCTCCGTCTTTTTCTCCTCGCTTTTGCTCATTCGTACAAATAAAGTCAAAACACTATGCAGCCAGCTAATTGTTTTTGCATTTCGTCTGGTTTATGATGACGATGTACCAATATATATGTGCATTTCAGCACACGGAAAGAGAGGGAGTAAGCATGAAGAAAGTGATCAGTCTTCTGCTGGCGCTGGTCATGGCGCTGAGCCTGCTGCCCACAGCGGTGTGGGCAGAGGGCGAGAGCGCCGCCGCCCCGGCGGAGGAGGTCTCCGATAGCTTCTTTGACAGTTCCCATCCGTTCATGTGGAACGACGGGAGCTACGTCTGGCGCTTCTGGTGGAATGGCCCGGACGGGAGCCGGGGCGAATGGCACCTGTACGCCGCGCCGGAGGGCACGTCCGCCGACAGCGCGGGCGGCTGGACGGACTGCGGCGCGGAGGCCACGCCCTTCGAGCACCTGACGGAGGGCACGCTGGCATACGCGGCGGCCTGCGCCATGCGATCGGCATGGGAGGCCTACGCGGGCAATGAAAAGGTTCCGCCCGAGCTGATGTGGCTCATCGACATGATGTCCTATGAGAGTATCGCCTACACCGAAGAGGATGTAAAGGCGGCGCAGGAGTTCATGGACAGCCACAGGATCGGCATGGACGGCGGCACCGCCACGCTGGTATTTCCTGATGGCAGCGCTGACGAGCTGCTGAATGCGTGGTACGAAACCACCCCCGCCGTCTGCGCGGCGCTGCAAAAGGTCATGCACTGTGAGCTGGTGAGCACAGGAGATCTCTATAACTTCACCCAGCTGCTGCACCGCACGCTGAAGGCCGCCGACGATCAGGGCGGCAGCAATGATGGCGGCAACAGCTTCACCAACTCGTGTCAGGCGCTGTGGGGCAGCGGTTTTCAGGCTCCTGAGAACCCGAATTTTGTGTTCCCTGCCGGTCTGGTGGAGGGCGAGGACTACACCTACACATATAACAATGCCACCGGTGAGCTGCACGTTGTGCTGCTGCCCCAGTTCGACAAGGGCAACCACTGGGCAGACGCGTTCCACAACATGTCAGCGGACAGCAACTCGCTGAATCTGCAGATCAGAATGACCGCCAAGGACGAATACACCCGCGCGAAGGATTTCAGCTTCAACGGCAGCCCCGCGTCTGTCATCAACGAGAGCGATCATGTAGACGCGTCCTATTTCAACATGGATAACGGCGTCCGCTGGATGGGCGGCAGTGTGCCGGTGGGCACGGTGAACCGGATCGATGGTCAGGCGACCATCGCGCCCACGGATGCCTTCAACAAGCATTTCATCGCCGTCGTCTGGGGCGACGACAGCGGCACCGTTCTCCGCAAGGAGCTGGTCATCCTGACCGTTGAGGTGCAGCAGGAGTTCGTGGTAAACACCTTCTACGATGTGGCCAAGCCCATCCCCGCCGAGAAGCTGAAAAGCGGCTTCACCTTTATGAGCGGCATTACCGACTGGGAGGCCAGCTTCAGCGATGGCAAGCTCGAGCTGTTCCCCGATAACGGCATACCCACCTCCGGCGACCCCATCGAGCTTGGCCGCATCCGCTGGGATGCTATGGCGCCCGACGGGTATCACTTTAAGAGCTATGTCCGCCTGAACAGCGGCAACGGCGAGGAGACATTTTCCGGCGTTGGCGTGTGGACATGGCCGAACGCCAATGGCCGAGGCGTTGATGAGCTGTACGAGGTCACATGGTATAACGATACGGACAACACAAGCATTCTCCAGAATCTGGCGGTATACCAGTACGACAAAATGCCGTATTACCGCTATATCTCCAAGGATGGTGTCACGGCCGCGCCTGTGACCTCTCTGGGTCTGGACACGGCGCAGCTCAGCAGCAGCGGCATCGACGTCACCTATAATGAGACGACAGGCTGTTTCCATGTATCCCACAGCGCATGGCAGCTGCCCGATGCGTCCACGCTGCTGAACACCCGCATCACCCCCACCCCGCCGGAGGGCGCGGTGTATTTCTCCGCCAATCATGACGACGGCAACCGCGACCCCCGTATCATGGGAAAGAGCGAGGCTTCCGATATTCTGGCTTCTCTGGAGAGCTTCGAAAAGTACTCCGTGACTGACAGCAACCGCGTCAACGAGCGGTCGCTGGAGCTGGTGCGGACGCAGGTGGTTCACCTGCCCGGCATTGATGTCTGTCTGTCCGGTTCCAGCAACCATCGCGGCCTGACCGTCGCCTGGTGGGACGCGGACAAGAACCTGATCGGCATGAGCTATGTGTACGGTCAGAACGACGACTTTATGAACCGCACCCGGCTGACCAGTGTTGAAACGGCGGATAAGCTGGATGACCTCAACAACCGCGGCGAGGTCAATGCCCCCGCTCTGGTGGGTGCAGAGGGCATGGAGCTGGTCTGCGACCGCTATCCCCAGACCGGCAACGGCATGACCCAGTTCTTCGACCTGCACCTTCTGAACGATCAGGGCGGCACCAAGACCGTGTACATCCCCTACCACTGCTTCGGCATGACCTATGCGGACGACGTGCAGGGCAAGAGTGCCGACGAGCTGCCCGCCATCATCGTCAAGCACTTTGACGCCAACTACAACTTCCGCAACGAGATCATCGGGCGCTACGAGCCCCAGGGCATCGTGTTCGAGACGGACAGCTTCTCCCCTTTCACCGTGTCCGTGGGGAACGAGCAGAGCGGCGATGACGCGGACGGCTACGGCGACAACATCGGCGACTACGACCGCTGGGGCGAGGGCAGCGCATGGAATGGCGACCCCCTGCAGTACATGGTCATCAAAAGCCTGCGCAATATGGACGGCCGCGACAGACTGGAGCTGGGCGTGGACTGGCGCTATGACAAGGTCGGCAGCATTTATAATGTGGGCATCACGCCGGAGGTGCTGACCCAGATCGTTAACGCCAACAAGCCCCTCGTCATCTACAACGAAAGAGAACTGACCCTGTCCCCGGCTACCCTGTCGGATATGCTGCAAAAGCTGAACGTCCTGAATGCCAACAGGGGCGCGGAGGACAAAGAAGCCCTCCTGTGGTTCCGCTACGAGTACGGCAACCGGGACGGCAGGGGCGGTCAGGCCTTCGCCTTTATGACCACCGTCTATCTGGCCGATACCCGCTACCGGCTGCCCGACGGCGAGACGTATACCTTCTCCATATACTTCGATCGCAGCGATGCGACCTCCTACGAGCTGTACTGTCCCGCCGACCCGGAGGACGCCTCCAGTGAGCTGGTCAAGCAGTCCAACCCCCTTTCCTGTGTCGACGGTCACAATGACGACGGCCACAGCTGGCGGCAATGCAGCTTCACCGCCGACCACGACGGCATGTTCGTCATCCATCCGAAGGACTATCAGATGCAGCAGAGCTGGCCGTGGTGGGGCGTGCCCACGCCGCCGTGGACGCCCAGCCCCGACGCCACGACTCCCGACAGCGAGATACCGGAGCTGCAGGCTCTGTACGACAGCGGCTTCAAGTTCCCCGTCATCGGCAAGGACATCCACTTCATCTTCCCCGAGCAGCTGAAGGAGTGGACGGAGGGCTGCGGCGACGACTGGGATTACCGCTTCACCGTGGACGAGAGCAAGGGGCGCGTTGCCATCGAGGTGAACATGGGCAGCCGGGACCGCTGGGAGGACGCCGTCCGCAACATCGAGACGGGCGGGCTGGACGACGGCGTGTTCTTCCGCTACTACTTCGGCAACTCCGATAACCAGCTCCCCATGACCTACGGCTACGACTGGTACGGCGATTACGATGGGCGCTCCCTTGCGGACAACACGCTGTATCGGGGCTATCACCACAACAACGGCCTGCATCTGGCCACCGTGAACCGCCAGAACGCCCACAACAGCGTCCTGACGCTGAACAGTCAGGGTGAGGACTGGCGCATCATCCTCGCCATGAGCAATAGTGAGGGCAAGGTGGCGGATGCCGAGGCCAAATACGCCTTCCAGCTGGAGATCCTGCCCCGCGAGGACATCTCCTTCTCCCTGCCCGCCGACAACGGCACCGCGGTGCCCGCAGCCCGTCTCCGTCCCACCGCCACCCACCAAGACTGGATGGCCACGGTGCCGGCGGACGGCTCCGTGTTCCTGCGCACGGTGGAGGACAAGACCCTCAACGACGCCGGCAGCGGTCAGTACGGCTTGCTCGGTGAGCTGACCGTGGACGCACCGGAGGGCTATACCCTCAGAGAGTGGCGCAACAACTGCACCGGCGGCAGCGGCGGGCAATTCCCCGTGCCGCTGTTCTGGGACGATCAGGTCATCACGCTGATCTGGCAGAAGGACAACGCCCCCGATCTGGTGGAGTATGTGCGGGTGGAGCCCATGAACTATCTGCCCGGGTTCTACTCCCTGGGCGACGAAAACGCGCCCTCCCGTGCGCCCAGCGCCGCCGAATTCCTGAGTGCGGCGGAGCAGAAGACGCTCAGCGACAACGGCATCACTGTGACCTACGACGAGAAATTGGGCTACTTCACCACCAGCGTGGATGCCTCCAAGCTCACCGACCTGTCCCTGCTGTACCAGTGCGTCACACTCAATGCGCCGGAAAACGCCGTGTACTTCAAATTCACCGGTGAGGGCGGCAGCGAGAACCCCGCCACCCACGATATCAAAGACGACGTCAACCGGTTCACGGAGCAGTTCAGCAGCCCGGATACAGATCTGCAGCCCGTTGATCCTGATAGGCCTGTTCGGATGCAGCTGATGCATACCGAGGAAATTAAACTGGACGGCAAGACCGTGTACTACTCCGAATCCCAGTCGTACAACTCCCTCATCGTCCAGTGGCTGGATGAGGGTAAGAACGTCATCGGCTACACCTGCCTGTACGGGCGCAACGGCGACATCTCCACCACCGTGGACACCGACACCGTGGACACCGCTCCCACAGAGGCGGTCAGCGTTCCCACGCTGGTGGGCACTGATCTGAAGCTGCTGTGCGACCGGAATCCCCAGACGGAGGACGGCAAGCGCCTGTTCCTGCTGTTCAACGTCACCGGCGAGGGACAGCTGGGCGAGGACGGCGCCGAGATCTACCTGCCGTACAGCTACTTCGACCTGACGGCGGAGGAGGGTATGGCGCTGGCAGCCAAGGGTGTCCGCCCGCTGATCCGCCACTATCTCAACGAGAACTGCACGGAGAAGGAATCCCTGCTGGGCGAGTACACCGCGGCCGGTGTGCGCATCGTCACCCGCAGCTTCAGCCCGTTCCTCATTGACGCCGACGGCTGCACCGTGGGCGATCTGAACGGCGACGGCGCGGTGGATACGCTGGATATGCAGGCGCTGTATGAAAATCTGTCCACCGGGCGCACCACGGAAAAGCTGGCGGACGAGGACGACTTCCGCCTGCTGGCCGACTGCAACGGCGACGGCGAGGTGAACATTCTGGATTACCAGAAGCTGTATCAGGGCATCAAAACGGCATAAAATAAAGGAGCGCACCCTTACGGGGTGCGCTCCTTGCAGCGTGTCGATAAACCCACGCCCCTGTCATTGCGAGACGGTCCTCTGCGCGCTTTACTCGATGAGCCCGCTTTCCTTCAGCAGGATCTCAATATCGGTGCCCTTGATCTTCTTGATGGCGATCTTGAGCATTTCCTTCTCCGCGAAGGACAGCGGTGCCTCGCTGATGGGCTTCTTGTCGATGGCATAGTAGCAGGCACGCAGCAGCTCACGCACATCGTACTTGCTGCCCCACACCTCCGGCACGCCGCGGTCGATATCCAGCAGGGTGTATACCGACTCCATACCGGTGCGCATGGAATACTC
>ENA-OUQH01000725-OUQH01000725.1-human-gut-metagenome-genome-assembly--contig:-NODE-725-length-23328-cov-9.462768_pt1 | contig 23328 bp, 15 predicted proteins | sample MGYA00237948_ERZ548828 | MGnify/ENA primary metagenome ERZ548828 (study PRJEB26490, sample SAMN05194711) | human gut metagenome | biome: terrestrial biome; feature: human-associated habitat; material...
CCGGTCATAACGAAGACGGGGTGGCTGAAATGCCAATGGTGCGGTGCAAGCCCGCTGCTGGACGATTCCCCACTCCTAGGGTGCCGAGGGCGAATATGGGAGACCTATATCATATTGACGCAGATGGACTGTAAGCCTATCTGCGACGCGAGAGTTGAAACTACTGTCAGCTCTCTTTACATTGCCACCTATCCGCAGGTGACACACTTTTTGACGCTATGAAGGATTCTTCTGGCTAGTATCAATTTGAACGATTACATCTTGGTTACAGATTGTAAGTGGTGGGTGCAGAATAGCCCTTTTCGTGGGCTCGTATATAGAGGGGTATTTCTTCGGAGTATCTTCTTTCACGAAGGTTTGCTTGTACTCGTATGATTATTATGACAATTCCGTTTAATAGCAGACGCACGATTTGCAAATGCAAATTGTGACTTTTTTGTTAATTTTCAAAAGCATTGCTACGTTTTGGCCTTTTTCGTCGGCTACCTATTGAGGGCATCTTTTTTCAAGACCACTTTCAACTTCAGGCACCGCCATTGTTGCAAAGTTTCGCCCTCCATCGGTTACCCCATGGACCGACGTTATTTTAACCAAGAAGCTACTTCGGCTATATTTTTCAAGAACTTTTTAACAAATTTCTTTTTCGGGTTACTTTTTGGCCTTTCTCGATGCCTACCAATTAGAGGGACAATTTTTCGGAAGCCTTAAATTTCGAAGATTTTCTATAAAACTCTGTTCTTTGAAAACAGAATAGTTCAATCGTCCGGTACTTCACAAAAGGTACTTCTGTAACTCGCAGCCCGGTCATAACGAAGACGGGGTGGCTGAAATGCCAATGGTGCGGTGCAAGCCCGCTGCTGGACGATTCCCCACTCCTAGGGTGCCGAGGGCGAATATGGGAGACCTATATCATATTGACGCAGATGGGCTGCAAGCCCATCTGCGATGCGAGAGCTGGAATTGCTGCCAGTTCTCTTTACATTGTCACCTGACCGCAGCCTTGCTGCAAAGGATGACACACTTTTTGACCTTAAACTACTTATGCAGAAGGAGTGCCTATGAAATTTAACGATGCCTATTCCCAGATGTTTCCCGGTTACCCCGATGCCATCAGCCTTCAGCAGGCTGCGGAGATGCTTGGTCTGAACCGCCATACAGTTGGGGAACTGATCCGTTCCCGCCGCCTGTTTGCGCTTAAAATCGGCCGCACCTATCGTATCCCGAAGCTGAGTGTGATCGAGTTCCTGCTCACCGGGCAGAGCACCTTCCCGGCTGGAAATCCGCCGCTGGATGTGGTATGCTGTGGGTGCAGCAACGGACAGCACGCCTGTTGACCCAAAGGAGGTTTATGATGAAAACTACAGGGTCTGTCCAAGAGAAAAATGGACGTTTCTATTTCGTGGTCAATCTTTATGATGCCAACGGTAAGCGGAAGATCAAGTGGATCTCCACAGGTCTGACCGTCCGGGGCAACAAGCGCAAGGCGGAATCCATGCTCCGGGAAGTATTGCTCCACTATGATGAGACTGGGGAGCTGCCCACAGGGCGGGGCGGAGCCTACGAAAAAGTAGATGCTAAAACCGCCAAGCCCCTGCCGCTGCCCCTCCAACCCGTCAACAAGTCGGAGATGCTGTTTCTGGACTATCTCAACGAGTGGGTGCAAGTCCATAAGGCATCCATTCAGCCTGCAACCTTTATCAGCTACAATCGGATGATCACCGGGCGTATCACGCAGTATTTTGAACCGCTGGGCTTGAAGCTGTGCGAGGTCACACCGCAGGTGCTGGATGAGTTTCAGGAGAAGATCTTGCTGGAGGGCTACACCACCAACACGGTCATTCACTACCACGCCATCTTCGGCAAAGCGTTCAAGGATGCCGTCCGCAAGGATTATCTGGAAACCAACCCGATGCTGAAAGTTGACCGCCCGAAGAAGAACAGCTTCCGTCCCAACTTCTACTCCAAGGATGAAGTCCAGCAGCTGCTGGAAGTATCGCAGGATGACCCCCTGCACCTGTGCATCCTCATTACGGCCTACTACGGTCTGCGCCGCAGCGAGGTACTGGGGTTGAAGTGGTCGTCTATCGACTTTGAGCGCAAGTCCATCACCATCAATCACAAGGTGACGGAACAGTTGGTGAACGGCAAGTACGTTCCTGTGGTCAGCGATGTGATGAAGAACAAGACCAGCTGCCGCACCCTGCCGCTGATCCCGGCTGTGGAAGAAGAACTTCTGAAGCAGAAGGAAAAGCAGCAGCTTTACCGCAAGCTGTTCAAGAAGAGCTACAGCACTGAGTATCTGGATTTCGTCTGCACCGATCAGGAAGGCAAGCTGATCCGCCCGAACTTCGTGACGGAGCACTTCGACTGGTTGCTGACCAAGTACGGGCTGAAGCACATCCGTTTCCACGATCTGCGCCACAGCTGCGCCAGCCTGATGGTGATGAACGGCGTATCTATGAAGCAGGTTCAGGAATGGCTGGGGCACAGTACCTTTTCTACCACCGCTGACATCTACGCACATCTCGATTACAAAAGCAAACAGGGGTCTGCTGGGGTCATTGCGAACCTTTTGGGAGAATCCAAACTCCCCAAATAATTATGGATTTATCGTTCATGCATAAAGCATACTGTGATGAGGCAAAAGCGGTCTTTCTCTGCTTGATGCAAAAGAAAAAGTCGCAGATTCGTTTGAATCTGCGACTTCTGGCGGAGATGGTGGGATTCGAACCCACGTGCCCGGTTAAGGACAAAACGATTTCGAGTCTTTGAAATTGTTGGATGAAGCTGGTTCCTCGCGGCTGTCATTGGCAGCTGAGGGCATTCTTGTAACCTCCAAAAAGGCACGTCACACCGCAATTTGCAGGCAAAAATCAGCCGCTTTTTGCGAAATGACGTTAGAAAAAGCCTTTTTTATACAGGCCGTCAGCGGCTGCATTTCAGGTGTAGTTGTGTTAGATGTCCGTTAGAAATATGCAGTGCTGCCGTTGCTGTGCCAGCTCACAGCAGGCTTCCCTGTCTGAACGCAGCGTTTCCCGAAAGCCGGGAGATGCTGCGTTTTCTCTTGCCCGCATTGGGCTGAAAGGGAAGCCGCCATGTCAACATTCCGCGTCAACAAAAACGTCAACTACACCGTTATGAGCAACCACCACCTGCAGGATAAGAGGCTTTCTCTGAAGGCCAAGGGACTGCTGTCCTATATGCTCTCCCTGCCGGACGATTGGGATTACAGCCTGAAAGGGCTGACAACCGGGTGCAGGGATGGCATCGACAGTGTGAGAAGTGCGGTTCACGAACTGGAAGATGGCGGGTATCTGTGTCGGAGCAAAGTCCGTGATGCCCGTGGCCGCATTATTGACTACAACTATGAAGTCTTTGAACTGCCGCAGAAAGAACGGATTGAAAAACGCCCTGCTCCAGTGCCAAATTCACCATCATCGGAAAATCCAATGTCGGGTTTTCCAACGTTGGAGAATCCAACACAACAAAATACTAATAAACAAAATACTAAAAGACAAAGTACTAATCTATCAGGGCAGACAGACGAATCCGCAGATTTTGACCAGATGGAAGCACAGGTGCGGGAGGAGTTTCGGGAACGTTTGGAGATCGACACCCTTGCCCAGCGGTACGACCCCGACAAGCTGGAGGAACTGCTGGACAACATTGTGGAGATGTACTGCTGTCCTCGGCAGGCCCAGTACGTCGGCAAGCAGCCGCAGACCACCAAAGCCATCCGGCTGCGGCTGGACAAGCTGACCAGCCAGCACGTTGAGTACATCTTCGATGTGATGTCCAACACCACCCAGCCCATCAAGAACATCATGGCCTATCTGCGCACCACCATCCTGAACGCACCCACCACGATGGAGCACTACTATCAGGCGCAGGGTAACTGGCTGATCGCACAGAATCGGAAGAAGTAAGCGCTGTTTTCCACAAAGGCCATAACACACGTTGAAAATGCAAAGGAGAATTTCCATGAAGAACACGAACGCCGTCCGCACCGAGATCCATTACGCACAGGTTGGGGAGTATCAGCTGCCCCTGCTCACCCTGCCGCAGATCGATGATACCGAACCGCTGGGCAAATATGGCCGGATGCGGCTGGTCTATCTCAAGAATCAGCGTCCTGTGCTGTACAACAAGATGCTGCTGAACGGTACGCTCTGGCCGCATTTGCAGGATGTCCAGAAAACGGCCTGCAAGCGGCTGGAACGCACGATGACCACTCTGTTAGACAAGTGTAACCCCGCGCCGGACAAAGAGCGCGCACAGCTTCTCTGGGTGGCGCACATGAATGGGCTGAAAGCGCAGGCGGAGGAAGTGGTGGTGAGGGAAGTCGTGTATGCAGAATGAAACCACGATTCATCTTGTCTATCCATCCAAACATGGTATAATGGAACAAAGGAGCGTGATACCATGAGCCCAATCGAAGTCCCTGCAAAAATCCAGTTGGTCGAAAAGCGTGAAACACGGACGAGCCGTGGAATGCTCTCAAAGGGCTGGTATCAGGTAGACGACCAGCTTGTCATGGTCAAGGGCAACTCCATCACAGAGGCAGGAACCGCTGGGTATGAGCCGTATTCTGAGGTGATGGCCTCGCTGATTGCACAGGTACTGGGTCTGCCTCATGTGGAATACGCCCTGATGCCTGCCAAACTCTTTCCCGATATTCAGACCTATTCCTGCGATGTGGTCAGCGTCTGCCCCAAGTTCACAACGGACGATGAACAACTGTATCATTTTGCAGACTTGGCTGATGCCCATTTCCTTGCCAGCGGTCGGGCCGCTTCACCGGAGGCACTGTTTCAGTATGCGGTAGAATTGTATGGCAAGAAGTGGCTCTATCAAATGCTGGCGTTCGACGCCTTTATTGGCAACGAAGACCGCCACGAGAACAATTTTGATGTAATCGTCCGGGATGGAAAAAATTATGCTCCGCCTATTTACGACAATGGCGGCAGTCTGCTTGCATGGGCGATGGATGAAGAATTGACTGACACGAAGCTCCGTTATCAGTTCGATAAATCGAAGCCGTTCCGCAGCCATCACGCCCAGCAGATCAAACTGGTCGACGAGCCTGTGCTGCCTGTGTGTGATCTGGATACGCTGTATACAGAAATCGTTCAGGCTATTTCGCCTATTCTTGCATTGTTGAGCGAAAAAAGAGCATCTGCGATCCGTCAATACCTGAAATATCGTCTGCACTACCTGAAAGTCGCTATGGGGTGATAAAATGGCCTATCTGAAATTGATGATGGATGAAAAAGAAATCGCACACCTAAGCGAAGATGGGCAGTCTCTTTGCGCAAATGAGGGTATTGCACAGTATGATCTTCCTCTGAACCTTTTCATTGGCGGCGAGCGCAAAGTCCCATTGGTCGATGTGGTCGTTTGGGCAAAGAAGCGAATCTTCCCGAAAAATCGGATGGATTGCAAAGAGATTTTGAAATTGATGGGACTGCCGGACTACAATGCGTGGGAAATTGTTAAGCGTACCAATGCCTGCCTGATGGAAGACCCCTATTGGCTGCGATTTAGCGAGGATGAAACTTTCGAGGACACCACGCGCGGCAGGGCAAGAAGGATCATGACCGAATGTCAGAAGCCTGCTGATACCAATTAGTATCATTTATAACAACGTTAGGGCAAAGCTCACATCCCCTTCACTTTAAGTCAGCGTTTGCCGCCGTACATACCTGCCATTTGGGGACATTCAAATTTTTTCAAAACAGAATCCCTTAATCGCCTTGCTTTTCTCTTAAAATGCGGCCAATTTTAAGGGAAAGCGCATTGAGTAAGGTCTGAATCAGCTTTACTTACTTGACTTTTTTGTTGGTTGTCAGTATATTGATGCTAATTGGTATCAACATGTATCAGTTATGAGGTGACAGGAATGGATGGAGCCAAATTTGCAAAAATGCTTTCAGACAAGCATCTGTTCGAGCTGGATCGGATGGAGTATAAATATTCTGTCTCTAGTGTCAAGGAGTTTATAGGGTTGCTCCGTTAGAATCTCGCTCAACCTTTGCCTTTGGCTGATTTTTCCAGTGATGAACTGTTCTATCTGCCCAATCTGGCTCAAATCTCCACCAACGGCATGAAGCAGCTTCTTTCTGTTCCCGCAAGCAATCAGTCCTTTGGGTTGCAGGCCATGACTGAGGAGATCCACGCAACCTTCCAAATCGAAAGCATTCGCTCCTCACGCAACAGCATCCGGCATATTCTGAATGGCTACGCCCCGCGTAATGAGGAAGAATCGCGTATTTATGGCATGAAGCGTGGTTTGGACTTCATTGCCGACCGCCAGAATGCGATTACGGAAGAAAACTTGCACCAGCTTTACCAAATCAGCTCCGGCGACTATCTGCCGGATGAAGACCGCCTGTTGCCTGACCATTTTTACCGGCACGACCACGTTTACGTTGTGGGTGGTGAAGAGAGCCGGGAGGGACTTCCGGCGCAACAGCTCCCGGATGCTATGAAACGACTGGTTGATTTCACCAACGCCAAGGATGGCATCAACGAGCTGCACAAAGCAGCCATCCTGCACTTTGCCTTTGCGTACTACCATCCTTACTTTGATGGAAATGGCCGCACAGCTCGGCTGCTCCATCTTTGGTACCTTGTCCAGCAGGGCTATCCTGCGGCACTGTTCACGCCGTTTTCCCGCTATATTGCTGAGAGCAAGTCAGCCTACTACAAAGCCTATGCCCGTGTCGAAAAGAATGCTCTTACCTCCGGCTACACGGACGTAACGCCGTTCCTGTCCTATTTCTGCAACGAGGTTTATAACCGTCTGCAAGTGGATGTAATACCGCCGCAAGCTGATCTTCAGGTGTACCAGACCGCTCTTGCCAATGGAAAAATCACCGAAAAAGAACGGTTGCTCTGGGAATATGTTCTGTCTGCTTACGGAACAGAAGAGTTCACCACCAAGCAGCTTGAGAAGGACTTCCGCAACGCTGCCTATGCCACGATCCGGACGTTCGTGATGAAGTTCCACGAGATGGGATTGCTGGCGACAGGGAAAGCCGGAAATCGAGTATACTATAAAGTAAGATAAATTATTGATTTGAGCCGCAGGTGATATTATTTCATTCTGCGGCTTTTTCTGTTGCCAATGCCCACACTTGTGTCGATTCCCCTTGTACGTCGCCCAGTTCGATGATATAATTACACTGTTGAAGTATAGTTGCATTTGTGCAATTTGCATAAAATCCTGCGTATTTGCATGACAATATCTTGTGAGGAGGGCTGCTTGTGAATCGTATTCCATGGGATGCGTATGAGGCAGCCCTTCTTTTGCAAGCATTGATGGGTGTCCTTGATGAAAAGGTTCCTCGCACTCAGGCAATTTCCGAAACGTCTCGCAAGCTACGCCAAATGGCGCAAAATCGAAACTGGAAGATTGACGAGAAGTTCCGTGATGAAGCGGGTATCCATCTTAAAATGATGTCACTGGAAGCTATATTTACCAAGAAATCTGCCAAACTTTCTACTGCCAAGTGGATGTATAAAATCTGCGATATCTATGCCAACTGTCCAGACTGCTTTGAATGGCTTGTTCAGGAAGCAAATCAAATGTGCTACTTATCACCGGATAAAAAAGTCGCACACACGAAAGAAATTCCAAAAATAGAGCTTACTCGGTTATCACCTGAAAGGTGCAAAAGCAAGATGAATCATCCTGAAGCAAATGAAAATCTGGTCGTTTATAATCGGTCAAAGCCAGACTCCGTAGTTTACTACGGCGACAAAAAATCCACCGCAAGCTGGCGGTTGCTTTACTTTATTGCGCTCAAACTGATTGCTGCAAGGCATCCGGATGAGCTAATGCGCCTTGAAAGGAAAAGCATCTTAGGGGATAGGATTGAAATTGGAAGCGAAATTGAGATTCGAGAGTTTTCGCATCCTCTTGGGATTATGCGGAAGCCAGATGGAAAATGGCTTTTTGCTGAAACAGACTTCAATGTGCAACAAATTCTACTCCGCCTGAAAAAGCTGATGGAGATCTGTAAAGACCCATTGGACACAATGGTAATCTATTTCTCCACAAATCAGTCACAAAATGTATCTTTGCGTACCGATAAATCGGATTCTCCTATGATCCGGAAATCGCTGGCTGAAATCTTCCGACCAGAAATTCCCAAAGCAACACCCACTGTGACCACGGCCGAACAGCAATATGTGCAATGGCTGATTCAAAAAGGTGAGAAGCCTTCAGAAGCGCAAGCTGCTTTTTCCATGACGGAAAAAGTCATCAACCGGCTTCAAATATCTGCCAAGCGACTTTTCTCAGTGACAAGCGCTGTTGAACTCAAATACATTCTCTCTGCGCTGCGGCGCACACCGCAGTGGCACTATTTTTCGTCAAGACAGCAAAACCAAATCGTGCATACGATTGATCTGTATCGAGAATTTCGGGAAAGCTCAGCGAAAGCACTGGCAAATGCGCAAGCTGCATCAACAGTGCAGCCGCCCGCTACAACTTCGACCTCTCATCCCTCCGTGTTGCCTGCCCCTGCTTTGTCCGGTTCGCAGAAAATTTCTTCTCCGGAAAAATTCTCCTGCGCAGGAGCAAATCCTCTTGAAGTGCTGTTTGATGGCAAACACATCGAGGCGAAAACATGGAAGGATGTGTATGTCGCAGGTGTTAAGGAACTGTACAGCCGCTATCCTCAAAAGTTTATTTCGCTCATCGGCGACCCGGACAACAAAACTGGTGTCTATATTGAAACTGCCTATCGGGCCCATAAACTGAAAGGGCTGAAGGTCCTCACCAAAAACAGTGCAGGGCAGTGGCTTTATCTGGAAACCGAGAAAACCCCGGATGAAGCCATGACAAGCCTTTATAAGCTCCTGGATCATTGTGGAGTTGCGCATACTGCACTTTCGGTTCAGTGCAAAAAGGCTGAATCGGATGTACCGGTCACAGTGACCGACGTTTCGATTCCCCAAGTGGTTTCTTCTGCGCCAGCAAAACCGATTGCCAAGCCTGTTGCTGCGCCTGTTGAAAAAACAGCTGTACGGACACCGCCCAACGCAAACAGTTCCGCTTTTTATCAATGGATGCGGAACGAGATGCATCTGGCAGAATCCTCCTCACGGAGCTATGCCTCTGCGATCAACAACTGTGAACAGCTGGCTCGGCAAATCGGCTTGGACAGCACGGCTCTTTATGGCGTATCCCTTGACGTTGCAACACGCACGAAAGATCTGTTGACTGCTACAAAGGAATATACTTCAACCAACGCCAGACAGAACAATCGGCTGCGGGCCGCACTGGCAAAATACATACAGTATCTTTCTGTGCCGGAAAGCGGTTCTGCGAAAAAGGAGCCACTCGCTTCTAAACCTGTTGCAACACCCGTGCAAGCACCCGCAGTCATTTCTCCGGTCTCTCAGAAGCTGATTCAGGATGTTGAAAAGGTCGTGCTGGACGCAGATTTGGACGGCATTGCACTGTCAGATCTCTATGGAAAAATTCACGCATCGGACAACGCCATTCGGGAGGCAGTTTTAGCATCTTCCAAAATCGTATCACTGGCAGGCAAACTCTACCACGAGGATGCCTTTGTAGATTGGGACGATGGTGCCAGTCAGATGGAGCAGCTTTTGGAAAAACTTATGGAGAGGAACAACGGCTATGTTTCGGACACGCAGCTCTATGAATATGTTCGTGCCGAAATGCAGATGTTCCTGAATGATAATGGCATCAGTAGTTCCGCAATGGTTTATGACCTCGCTCGCCACCTGTTCGAGAAGGTCGGATATCACGGAAAGCATTACTCTTTTGGCAATAAGACGCATATCTCGCGTGGTGGCGACGATCAGATTGGTTCGGTTCTCGATGTGATGCGCCGTTATGCACGGGAACAGGACGGAATGTTTGTGGAGGAGGATCTGATTCAATATCTGCAAAATGTCGGGCTGAAAACCGGCAATCTGCACGGCCAGATGAAGTTGAATGAAGAACCGATTTTCCTCTATTACCAGCCAGATGTGCTGATTACCGGGGAAAGTTTGCAACTGAATGAAGCATGGTTTGCCAAAGCGCAGCAGGCTCTGGATAAGCTGTTCTCAGATTTAGGGGATCACATTGTTCTGCGCGATATCCAGCCGTGGTGGTACAGTTTGCTCCCGGCTTTGCCCGGTGACCGACCGTGGACACCTTTACTGTTGCAAAGCATTCTGGGCTTTTACAGCAAAAAGCTGGGCAATGCTAAGACGATCTGCGGTATGGCCAGCCAATCCAAGGATACCCTGCACGCCATGCTGGTGAGCGGCTCCAGTGAAGTCCAGACTTTCTCGGATGCCGTTGCAGCGTGGTATGTCGATGACGGCATCACAGGAAAACGGTTCCAAGCAGAAGATCTGCGTGAACTTCTGGTCAAGCGTGGGCTTCTTGCAGGCAGTGAATTGTATGGCAGACTTCACAAGGCACTTGCCAACGATCCCCGTTTTGCATGGAGTGCAGACAATACCACCGTGACGATCAATTTGTAAATAGAAAACGAACGCCAGAAAATCTCTGGCGCAAGAGAGGAATGAAAAGCCGCCGTGTACGGTTATGAATGGACGGAAGAGAACGGCATCTTCCGGCTGACGATCAATGCAAAAATTCAAAAAGAAATTCGCCCGGTCTTCCATGAAGAATTAGACTTCTTTGGGATGGATCAATACTGGGATTATCCCAAAGATACAACCGCACCGCTGCTTTGGGCAGAGGGTGTTCGCCGCTATGTCCTGAATGGTGTCTGCGTGGCTGAGGCGCAGGGAGGAGGCTTCTATACAAAACCGACGATTAAACGTTTGACAGAAGAACGTCTGAAACTTGTTCCCATTGATACAGATCGGCTCTATGAAGTCAACCGGCAAATTATGCTGAGTCTGGAGCAAAAGGCAGTCCAATTTATCCAGACACAGTACGAGCACTATCTTCCGTTAGGGTTCTCATTTGTCTGTGCATTTTCGGGCGGCAAGGACTCTCTGGTTTTGCTTGACCTGATGACAAAAGCGCTTGCTCCAAAGGATTATTATGTTGTGTTCAGTAATACCGGCATGGAACTTTCCGATACGTTAAAAACTTTTGTCGATGCGCAAAAACACTGGCCTGGTGTTCGTTTCAAAGAAGCAAAGTGCCATATGGATATGGAAGAATCTTGGAATGAATTTGGACCGCCAGCCAGTAAATTGCGCTGGTGCTGTTCTGTCCGAAAGTCCGTTCCCACATTGATGCTACTGTCCGAACTAACAGGAAAAGATACAAAAGCTGTTGTATTTGATGGCGTTCGAGCAGAGGAAAGTTTACGAAGATCAAAATATACAGAGGTTGGTGAGGGCGTTAAAAATATTCAGCAAGTCAACTGTCATGCGATTTTAAAGTGGTCATCAGCCGAGATTTTTGTATATGCACTAAAGAAAAATGTATTGTTAAATAACGCCTATCGGCATGGTATCTATCGTGTCGGTTGCAAGGTATGCCCTATGTCTGCAAAATGGCAGGATTCTCTTATCTCTTTTAATTATCCTGATGAAGTCAAGAGCCAGTTGCGGATGCTCGAAGATATGACCCTTTTCGCAAAAGGAAAGATTGACAAAAAATACATTGAAGACGGCGGCTGGCAAGCGCGTGCTGGAGGAAAAATTCTCAAACAGGGCGAAAATAGAGTTTCGGAAGAAATAACAGCAACCTCCATCGTCTTCCGTATAAAGAACGCTCGTCAAAATTGGAATAGCGTTCTTCCCATTTGGGGTATTCCTGTTGATGATGACGGAAAGCGAATTACCGTTAAAACGAAACATGGTAATTTTGAAATGAACTATCGGGAAGAAAATGGGCAGCAAATTGTATCAATAAGCCCATTTTTTCAGCTGGATAGATTTGATATCTCGACATTACGCAGTATTGCCAATAAAACAGCTTACTGTGTAGGTTGCAAAGCGTGTACGCCACAGTGTCCTACTGGTGCATATCAGATTATTGATGGAAAGATTGTTATTCGCGCCAATCGCTGTGTTCACTGTTATAATTGCTGCACTTATACCGATAAAGGCTGTATGGTTGCAAAGTCGTTGTTTGTGAGAGGAGAAAACATGGAAAACCCGGATAAATACAGAAATTTTGGATTTCGACAGTCGTTTTATTCTCATTTTGTTGATACGGGAGTGGATTGCTTTGACTTGCCAGATCAAGATAAAGTTTTAGGCAAAGATCAGTATAAAGCATTAAAACAATGGGTTGCTGAATCTGGAATTTTGAAGATAGAGACGAAAGGTTCAAAGAAAGTTGTTTTGCCGGAACTGACGGTGCTTGGAAACAAGCTCATCAATATTGGCGTCTATAACCCATTTGGATGGGCGGTCATGTGGGCTAATCTTGCGTATAACTCTATTGTCGTCAATGCATTTTGTCTTAATATTGGTGTTGGAGAAACCTTCAATAAGGATGATATTGTCGGTATTTTGAAATATGATAACGCTACCGCCTGTGACCATGCAGCGAACTCTCTGCTTTCAACATTTAGAGATTCTCCTATTGGTTCTTCACTGATGCAGGGAATTCAGCTTGATAAAGACTATTACCGTGCCGGATGGGAATACCCCCATGCGGTTGCTTTGCTGTATGCACTTTATCTCTATGCTGAGCATACTGGCCGTAAGAGCTTTACTTTCTCTGAGCTGGTCAATGCACACAGCAATCCGGATGCAAAGGGAATCTCTCCTGCGGATATCTACGGCATTGATGTGAAGAAGTTCCGCGAAGATGTGCAGGGCTTGGCAATCAGTTTCCCGAAACACATCCGGGTTTCCTTTGTGGCAAACCTGGACAACATCATTCTGGAAGATTATTCTTCCGACGACATTATTGATCTGGCCGAGGAATAAAAATCGAGAGGAGTTTGCGGTCATGGCATACAACAAGCAGTACAAAGACTTCCTTGAAATCAGCCCCAACTTCGAGTCGGTCGTGGACATCGATGCGGATAAGCGGAATCAAAACCTGTGGCGTGAATACATTGTTGGCGATGACATGGAAAATCTCGTGGATGTTCTGTGCCAGTCGCTTGGCAACGAGGCTCCGGATGCCCGGAGATCGTTCTGGGTGCATGGTTCTTATGGCACCGGTAAAAGCTATGCAGCTATTTTTGTAAAGCATCTGCTGGAAGAAGATCCGAACGTAATCGACGAGTTCCTGTCGAAATCCTCCAGACTGTCCAAATATCGTAATCGCTTTATGAAGTGCCGCAACAAGGGCGATTATCTGGTGATCTGGAAGACAGGCTGCACGGGCATACGCACCGGCGACATGATGCTGGTAGAAGCAGAGCAGGCTGTCCGTGAAGCTCTGGTTGCTAAATTTGGCGATAAAGCGGATCTGGGTGGCGCATCGTTGATCAGTGCGGTGACCGATAAGTTGGATGATGCGTCCATCAACTGGGATCATGTGATTGAAAATACGATTCTGAGTGATGATTATTCTTCGGTGGAAGAACTGCGCGCTGCGGTTTCCTCTGGCAAGCTGTCTGCCATCCAGACGACTGCCATGGTTCTGCGGGACATGAAGTTTGGCCTGATTTCCAATCTGGACACGTTTGAAAATTGGCTGACAGAAGTCATTGATGCCAATGGTCTTGCCAAGAGTGGCATCTTCTTTATCTGGGATGAGTTTACCGAGTACGTTGCACATAGCGATGACCACACCATCATGCAACAGCTCTCTGAATTCTGCAAGGTCAAGCCGTTCTTTATGCTCTATGTTGTCCATCGTTCGGATGAGATGGTCGATAGCATGGGCAAGGACCGCTATCAGATGATTACCAACCGCTTCCACACAGTAGAATTCCACATCAGTGCATCTGCTGCGCTGGACCTGATTGCGGGTTCTATTGTTGTGCGCAACGGTATGCAGAACGCATGGGCTGATGAACGCAATCAGGTTGTCAACGATTTCAAGAAATTCCTGCCAGATCTGGTTGGTCTGGATGACAAGACCGGCGAAATGATCGACAAGCTGTGCCCCATCCACCCTATGACGATTCGGTTGCTTTCTCGTGTGGCGGAGAGCTTTGCTGCTGCGCAGCGTACCATGTTCCGCTTTATGAAGGATCAATCGAATTCTGACATTGGCTTTGTCGGATATATCAACCACTACGGCCCGGATGATGAAGCACGCTGGCTCACCCCGGAATGGCTGTGGGATTATTTCTTCACCCGCGAAAGCGACTTTAGCGATAAAGATACGAAAGTTGCACCTTATATCCAACATTATGAGGAAAGCCTGCATCTTGTTGAAAGTGATGAGGATGCGCTGCGCCTGTTCAAAATCGTGATGCTGCTGCTTGCTGTTTCTTCCACCACTAAAGGCGCATATGGTGTGCGTCATATGCAGGGTGGCATTGCTGCAACACTGGACTGTCTGGAAAACTGTGTGGCTGGTGTACTTAGCAAAGATAAAGTGCGTGACCTGCTTGCTACTTTGGAGGAAAGCAAGCTGGTGCTTCAGGATCAGGCTGCCAATGGTACGATTCGGCTTCAACTCCCGTTCAAGGGTGGCTCCGGCGATGCATTCCGGGTCAAGTTTGAAAATAACGACCGGAAATATTCTCGGTATCAGATGTTTGCCAAGGATGGCCGCTTCTCCAATGAGCTGGAAAAGAAGGTCTGGGACGAAAACGATGCGACCTTCAAACGCATGAAGATTGCTGTCTGCTGTGCAGAGACCAATTCTATCAATAATCGTCTTGCCGAGGTAAAGGCGGAACTGATAAAATCGCCCTATAAGCTGGGTTTGCTGATCGTCACGGTAAAGGATGATCCGCAGTATAGTGCGATTCAGAATACGCTGGCTCACACTGCAGCCGATGCAAATGAACCACGGTTGACGATTGCTCTGCTCAAGACACCTCTCAGTGACGAGAACCGTAAAGCATGGCTGACGCAGCTCACCAAAATGGAGCTTGCTAACGAGAGCGGGCAGACTGCATCTGCGAATGGCTACAAACTGGAAAGCGAAAAAGTGATCAACACATGGACTGCACAGGCTACTGGCGGCGGAAAGCTTGTGGCATGGAATGGCACCAATGTGTTCAACAATCTCTATGGCACGGCAAATTTGCGCCATACCATCATTACACAGGTTCTGAACAATGTTTTCCCCTATGCCCCGGAACAGATCGTCAAAATGGTTACTGCTTATAAGCCTTGCAACGATGCTGCACCGGCAGCGGGTATTGCTCGTAAAGGCGCAACCACCCAGATGCAAAGCGTTTTGAACAGCATCTCTCCGGAAATTCTGCAATTTACGGAGATTGACGGAATAGCCAACGCTACGGGCGATAAAACCGTAACAGCTGTTTCTGCGCTCGCAAAGGTCATTCGTGATAAGATGGATTCCGGTCAGCGTGTGATTCTGAGCGACTTGTGGCGTGAACTGCAGGAGCCGCCATTTGGTTATTATAATACGATTGCCTGCGGCATCCTGCTTGGCCTGATCTTCTCCTGCTACAAAAACACAGCCTTCAGCTGGACGGATAGCGTCCAGAGCACGCACATTTTGAACGAACAAACTCTCAAGAGCATGATTCTGTCCATGTGTAAAGGTTCCCTCAACTCGGACTATCTATCTGCCGGCAGTATCACGTTCCAGCACTTCCGCGATTACGTTAAAGACATTATAAATTTGACCGATGCACAGGTTGCAACAGAAGCCGAATGTTGCCGTAATATGCGCGCCGCTATTACCCAGTCTGGCGCACCGTTCTGGGCATTGAAGTATCTCCCGGACGGGACGTATGGACCCAACACTGATAAAGCAAACACGATCATCGATGAAATGCAGCAGTTTATTTCGGCTGATATTGACCGTGAAGCTATTATGAACGATGTCCTTCTGAATTTCCAGAGTCGCGGAAAAGTCAAGGTTGCTATGCGAAAGGCATTTCAGGATAAGGCTGTCATGTCTACTGCATTCCGCAATTTCTTGTATTCTTCCTCCCCCGCACTGGCCGATGTTGCCACAACGCTTTCCATCCAGCCGGTAGATTTGAGTGATCGCCTGCATCTCAGCATGCAGGGTGAAATTTATACATGGACCGAGCAGCAAGTTGCGGATAAGCTGGCTGACATCGTGAATGAATATCAGTATCTGGTTGAGGTTGACCATGCATTAGGACAAAACTACCGCAATTTGGAAGATGCCCGCAAAGATTTGGCAAACCGTTTCAAGTATCAGCGTATTCCTTTCACCGCAGTTGAGGATATCCAGAAGCCCTGGTATCCTGCGTTAAAGGCTCTCCGTACACTATCTCTTGGAAAAGTCGCCCACCTGACCGCTGAGGAGCGCAATGCGGACGCTGCCGCTCTGCGCAGCTATGGAAAGTCGGCAAATGACTTTCTGACCGACAGCAAACCCACACTTGCTGATATTCTGGATGACCGTGATGTAAATTGCACTGCTGAGGAACTGGACGCTATTTACTCCGGCCTGAAAAGCACGCCGTTTGATGCGACTCTCACCCAATTCAATCACCTGCTGGATCAGCAGGTTGCTCGTATCGGACAAGCTCGCAATCGCAGTAAGCTGAAGGCACTGTGGGAAAGCGTTACAGGGAAGGAGTCTGTCAAGGCATGGTGCGACTCTTTCTCGACACCTATTTTCTGGATAATTCCAAAAGAGCTACGCAAACCGATTCACACGGTCATTGACCTTCAGAGCGGTATAACTACTCCTCGTGATACAGAGGTCATTGCTGCAATTGATGCTTTGCAGAATGAGAAAGCTCGTGTTTTGACGGATGCCCAAAAGGTATACGCCGCTCTTTATGAAACCATTGGCTCTGAGTATGTTACCTATTTTAAGGTACATCGCCCAGAATTGCTTGCCAAGTTGAAGCTGTCCCACGGAAATGATATGAGTACTTGGGAAGCACCAGAACTCAGTCGGCTTCAATCTATGATGAGGTCGGCCATCCAACAGCAGGCTCGACAGGAAAAATTGCAGAATACTAAGACGGAAATTGCTGAAATGCCTGTAAGTCGTTTGCGTGAGAATATCGCCAGTTTTCTGGATAGCCACCCTGAATACTGCGATGAGTTTCTAAAATAAGGAAAGGAGCAAAACTATGACGGTAGATCAAGTCATTGATACGTTGAAATTGGAAAAGCAGCAACGTGTGCCCAGCCGTTTTCCTTGCCGTGCTATCATGGTCGGAAATATTGCTGAATATTGCGATCTTCTGGAAAAGCTGAAAACAATTCCCAATGTGGAAGTGGTTCCTTCAGACGTGCTGTTTTCCTCTGCCGATGTGCTACCTGCCTATGACAGTCTTATGGATTCCCAATATAAAGACACATGGTTGATTCTCCCCGGCGTGAGCGAATACCTTCGGCTTTTTTCCAGAGGTGAGACTCAGCGTCAACGCTTTACAAAGCTCTGGCGTTATATGGGATATGGCTCTGATCTTGGTCGAATCATCATTCCTCTCTGGGGATGTAGGGCCCAATGGCATGATAAAGACCTTCACCTCGATGGTGATGAACGGCAGAAAGACTTTTTCTTTGACTGTACTACCGACATATCCGACCCACAAACCCTGAAAATTCTCGTTTTGTCAAAGCAATTTGACAAATATCAAAACACCCTTGTAAACGCAGCCAACAAAGTATTTTCTGGCATACGAAGCTGGTATGAATACTGGTCGAACCCGTCTGTACAGTATTCAGAGTATGTCCTAATCACCGGGAGATTGCGCGATATGCAATCTACGGCAGGAGATATCTCAGTTCATGTTTTACCAGATACATTGTCTTTTATCCGTGCTTATCTTCAGGGAGGAGAAGTATTAACTTCAGAAAACTGCCCGGATGAATCAGTCAATTTGTTATTTCCTTATGCGCTCCAAAAGGGAAATCTTGACGAAGCTATCCTCAACTGCCTGAATCTTGTTCATTTTCAAAATACAGATGTCATGGGAAAATGGGCAACGATGAATAACGGTCAAAAACAACTTGCCATGCTTTGGATGCAGTTACATCAGCAAGACGACTATCCCTCTTATTGCGTCCGCAAGGCAAAAAATGCAAATGATCTAGTAGATAATATTTATCATGACATTTTCTCTCTTCGTCTCCGGCATCCTGAATGGGAAAAAGAAAGTCAGGAGTTGATGTCTGCACTGAACCTGTCTAAAGATCCCGCATTTTTCAAGGCATTGGATGAAATCCCTGATTACAAGCTTCGGCTCTGCTATCTGACAGGAAATACCCAGGCTGAACGCATTTATCTGATTCATATGATTGGAGAATGGCTGAGGATGGACGCTCAACAGGCTTTGTCCTGCTCGGAGGTTCAGTCTGCTTATCCTGAGCTTTATGCCTATCTACAGCACACTGAACTGTTTAAGGATAGTGACTCTGAGCGGTACTTTGATTCCTACAAGTCTTATAAACTTTCAAATCGCTTGCCGCAGGATGAGGATATTTATTTTTCAAACTTTGATATAAATTCTTATCCCTATCGCTATACGTTGCTTAGCGATTCGATAACAACGGACAGCGTTATTTTATGGATTGATGCACTTGGCGCCGAATGGCTTTCCTTGCTTTGCTGGACATTGCAAAAAGACAATAATGGTCAGATAAAATCCGTTGCTCTGGCACAGAGCTGCTTGCCAACGGAAACGGAATACAATGACCAGTGGAATAAAATGGATACGCCGCATGACAAACTTGATAAGTTGGACAAGTTGGCGCACCATGGCGTAATTGATGATCCAAGTTATTATGCCTGCATTCAGGAACAGTTTTCGTTCTTTTCCAAAGTCGTCGATAAGGTTGAGGAGCTGTTCCAAAAATACCATCGGGTAATTATTACGGGAGATCACGGAAGCAGTCGCCTTGCTGCGAGGTTTTTCCATGCAAGGGAGGGCTACCCTGCGCCAGCATCTTCTCAGGTGTGCAGTCATGGTCGATTTTGTATTTTTAATGGAGCTAAAATCATTGCTAGCTCCAATCAAGTGATCGCTAAAGACTCAGATGGAAATCAATATCTGATTTTCAAAAATTACGATCATTTTAAGCAGTCTGGCTTTGCCGCCGGCGGCGATGATGAAAATGCACAATACGGCGAACTTCATGGCGGCGCTTCACCTGAAGAGTTGCTTGTTCCTGTGGTTGTATTTGACAGCATCCACGAGCTACCACTTACTGCGACATGGAAAAAAGATTCTATCAAGTTTTCTATGAAAAAAGCCAAACCAGTTATTCTGTTCAATAAACCCGTTCAAAATGTTCAAGCTAGTCTTGGAAGTGTCGATGGTATCTGCACTCCTATAGACACAGTTGGTAAGGAATGGATGATAGTTTTTTCTGAAAACAAGGCTGAAGCCACAAAGAATTTTAAATACGATCCGATTATTATAGCCGATGGAAAAGTTGTCCATGTTCCATCACTGGAAATAAAGCCCGCTCTTGGGGGAGGAGATTTCGACCTTTAATGCGAGTAAAGAAAAAAATATGTTGCGATTGTGGTAAGGTTCTAACAAAAGATGAGATTGCACTTTCTCAAAAATTGATTGACCTTGATACCGAAGATTTTTATTGTTTGCCATGCATGGCAGAATATATCGGATGCTCCGAGGATGATCTGCACATTAAAATTCGAGAATTCAAAGAACAGGGATGCACCTTGTTTCTGTGAGAGGACGGCGATTGTATGTTGGAGGATAAAGTCAGAGAAATTTTCGCTGACATGGTTGTATTAAAAGATCCCCAAAGAAACGAATATTTTTCCAACCTGAGCATTCCTTCTTATATGCGTGATTGGCTGGTTATGAAGTTCTCAGATGACAATGGAACCATCGATTACGAAAGTGTTGGACGATATATCAAACGTTATATTCCAAGTCGGGAAGATTTCGAGCAATACAAATTTCAAATGGTTAATGGCGACACCGTTCAATTTTTGGCTCGGGTTCGAGTCTCCGTTGATGTAAAAACAGGAAAAACAGTCTTTGAACTGCCTGATTTTGGTGGCTCTCGCGGTGGGGCAGGTGGTGTTGTAGCTTATGATGTCGCTGAGAAATGGCAAAACACCTTGCTACGGGAAAGTGAAAATTGGGGCATCGTAACCCTCTGCTGGATGATGGATGGAACTCCATCAAAGCCGAAAGGTCTCATCACAATGATTGGCTACAAGCCATTCTGCCCTTACGATATAGATCTTGAGTTTTATCGTGATGCACGAAGCCAATTTTCTATTCATGAATGGATTGATGTCATTATCGAAGCAATCGACTACAATCCCGACGGGTACTTAGATGAGAATGGTGAGGTGAGCGAACGGAAAAAACTTTATTTTCTTCGTCGCCTTCTGCCATTCGTTGAAAAACGCGTTAATCTGATTGAACTTGCTCCAAAAGGCACCGGAAAAAGTTACGTGTTTGAAAAAATAAGCAAGCGTGGTTGGCTTATTAGTGGCGGTACTGTATCTCGTGCATCCTTGATTTACGACAATGCGAAAAAGACCGGTGGTCTTCTTACACGATTTGATTTTGTGGGGTTTGATGAAGTTCAGTCTATTACATTTGAACAACCCGGTCAAATTCAGCAGGCGCTCAAGCACTACATGGAATATGGCGAGATTAAAGGCTTTGATGCTTCGTTGTCTTCAGGTGCAGGTGTAATTGTTCTTGGAAATATTGATGCAGACCGATTTGACACAAATAAAAATATGGTTGCTAATATTAGTGAAGTGTTCGGGGAATCTGCAACATTGGATCGTTTCCATGGTTTTATTCCTGGATGGGAAATCCCTCGAATGACAACCGGTATGATTGCCAAGGGTTGGGCCATCAATACGGAATATTTTGCCGAAGTGATGCATGCCTTGCGAGATGATCTCACATATTCAGCTGTCGTTGACGCTATGATTGATTTTCCTTCAAACGCAGATAAACGCCATATGACCGCAATCAAGCGGTTATGTACCGCGTTTTTGAAACTTCTGTTTCCTCATGTACAAACTCCAAATGATATTGACCGTCAGGAATTTATTGACTATTGTCTAAATCCCGCTATTGAAATGCGCTCTGCGATCTATAAACAGCTCTGCATCATCGATGCCAAGGAATATGATGTTCCAAGCAAGCGCATCCCTGAGATTGTTTGCAAATAACAAAGGTGCTTACTCATGATTTATGCTGATAATGCAGCGACCACCCCGTTGGATCAGGATTCTTTTGAGGCAATGAAGCCATTTCTTCTTGAGCAGTATGGAAACGCCTCACAGCCATATTCTTTTGCCAGAGAACCACGAACTGCCTTGAAGTGGGCAAGAGAAACTATTGCTGACTGCATTGGGGCAAAACCCGAAGAAATCTATTTTACATCCGGCGGCACTGAAAGTGATAACTGGGCTATAAAAAGCAGCTCTTTAAAACGCCCTATCTTGACTAGCCAAATTGAACACCATGCCATCCTAAATGCTTGTGCGGCAATGGAGCATCTTGGTGTAAATGTTCGATATCTTCCTGTGAATTGTCATGGAACGGTTCAAACTGAAACCTTAGAGGCTGCCATGGATTGTAAGCCCCGGTTGGTTTCAATTATGCTTGTCAATAATGAAATCGGGAGCATTGAGCCCATAGCTTCTCTTGCAAACATTGCGCATAAATACGGTGCGCTGTTTCATACGGATGCAGTTCAGGCTGTTGGACACATTCCGATTGATGTAAATAGCCTAGGCATTGATATGCTGTCCGCATCTGCTCATAAATTTAATGGCCCTAAGGGAATAGGCTTTATTTTCATAAAATCCGGAACATCTCACCATCCATTTATGGATGGCGGTGCTCAAGAATCTGGGATGAGAGCCGGAACGGAAAATGTTGCCAGCATTGTTGGAATGGCTACTGCTCTAAAGAAAAACTGCCATGAAATGAAACAGAATCAAGAGAATTTGCTTCAAATTGAGCAAAAATTCTTGAATGTCCTTTCCAATTCCAAACTTGACTTTGTTCGTAACGGTGATGTTGATCATATTCCAGGAAATGTAAGTATATCATTTCGTAATGCCTCCGGCGAAATGCTGCTCCATCGACTGGATTTGATGGGAATCTGTATTTCAACTGGGTCAGCCTGCGACAGCAAGAGCATCCAGACCTCGCACGTCCTAAAGGCAATTCATCTTTCCGATGAATATGCACGTGGTACGATTCGAGTTTCCTTTGGCAAGCAAAATACACTTGATGAAGCAACAACTATTGCTAATGCCATCATCAAGATTTTGAATTCAAGAACAGTGTAATATTTTCTTTCAGCTTTTTTATTCAGTTTCTGCAAGCAGTGCCTTTGTGCGTACAAAGGCCAGAGAACACGCACGGCATTGAAACCTTGCCGTGCGTGCTCTGTTTGTTGGGATGCAATCCCAATCATCACAATTCCGTGATGGCTGCGCATTCCTGCGGTGTGCTGAAAGAGCGTTTTGCAAAAAACGCGTAGCCTGCATCCATCGGATGTAGTTCAAGGGTTTGGGATTTCCCAACAAGCATTTTGCAACGCAAAATGGTCTTTGTATATACGAAGACACTGCTTGCTACGGCTATGAACGCCTTTTGAATTGCAAAATGATTTTTCAGTTGCTATACTGGGCTTATCAAAGTTTTTTCGGGAGGATGCCGCAGTGACCGCACAGACAATGCAAATCGGGAACAAACCTTGCCGCATTTACGGCGAGCCTCATGCAAAATACCTACTGCTCCAAATGACCGGTGAACATGAGCTGCAAAGCATGGAAAGTGAGGTTACCGCTATTGCACAGAGTGCGCACCACTTTCTGTTTGCGGCCATTCCGGTGGAAAGCTGGAACGATGCACTTTCTCCGTGGAAGTCTCCTGCCGTGTGGGGGAAGCAAGGCTTTAGCGGCAATGCTGCGGACACCCTGCGCTTTCTGACAGAACAGGTCATTCCCACACTGGAGCAGCAGTTTCCTCTCCCGGAGAACGTCAAAATCATTCTGGGCGGCTATTCGCTGGCGGGATTGTTTGCTCTGTGGGCATCCACCCAGACTGATCTCTTCTACGGTGTCGCTGCCGCATCCCCCTCTGTGTGGTTTCCGGGCTGGATGGAGTTTGAACAGCAGCACCCGATACAGGCACAGCGCGTTTATCTGAGCCTTGGCGACAAGGAGGAACACACGAAAAACGCTGTCATGGCTGTGGTGGGGGATAACATCCGCACCCTGCACAGTCGGCTTGCAGAGCGTGGCACAGACTGCACCCTTGAATGGAACAGCGGCGGGCATTTCAAAGACGCTGACCTGCG
>ENA-OUQH01000734-OUQH01000734.1-human-gut-metagenome-genome-assembly--contig:-NODE-734-length-23130-cov-4.878397_pt1 | contig 23130 bp, 15 predicted proteins | sample MGYA00237948_ERZ548828 | MGnify/ENA primary metagenome ERZ548828 (study PRJEB26490, sample SAMN05194711) | human gut metagenome | biome: terrestrial biome; feature: human-associated habitat; material...
TTAAAATATATGGCTTGTATTTTTTACAACATGCCTTATGTGTTTTTCGAGCTGTCGAACGGCTCAAAAAACAACGCAAAAAATAGCGTTTTCTTGGGATGCACGTAAGGTCCTTTTTTATGTGTGAGGTAGGAAATTCTGTCAGTCCTCTTTCTTAACAAGAATTTCGTTAAGAACAGTTATTGCCGCTTCCGGGGTGGGGATATTAGCAATAAGCATTTTGCGTTTGCCGTTAGTTTCGTCAAGTTTGCATCGGTGCAGATGCTTCATGGCGTAGTCAATGATGTTCCCAAATGTATTGCTCTTGTAGAACGGGCTTGCGTTGTTTGATACAAAGAACAAGGTCATTGACTTGTTTTTCATGAAAACCTTTTCCACACCGAGGGCACGAGCTTTGCGGCGCAGCGCAGGCATTAGCATAAGGGCTTCTGCCTGACGCGGGGGAGTGCCGAAGCGGTCTGCGAGTCTTTGTCTGTATCGTTGCAATTCCGAATCGTCGGATATGGAGTCGAGTTCGCGATATAGCATTATTCTTTCGCTTACTCCGGGCACGTATGTTTCTGGAAAGAACATAGGAATGTCGCTTTCTACATTGCAATCCTCAACAAAGAAACTGCCTTCGCCTTCCGTGGATTGTTTTATTTCGTCTTCGTAGAGAGATGAGAATTCCTGGGTCTTCAATTCGTTGACCGCTTCGTTGAGCACACGTTGATATGTTTCATAACCCAAGTCTGCTATAAATCCGCTCTGCTCCGCACCCAAAAGATTTCCCGCACCGCGTATGTCAAGGTCTTGAAGGGCAATGCTGAAGCCGCTTCCCAAATCGGAGAAACCCTCTATGGCTTCAAGGCGACGGCGGGCATCGTCGGGAAGAGAGGACACGGGCGGAGTGAGAAGGTAGCAGTAGGCTTTTTTGTTTGAACGTCCCACGCGCCCGCGCATTTGATGCAGGTCGCTAAGTCCGAAGTTTTGTGCTCCTTCTATTATTATTGTATTGGCGTTGGGAATGTCAACTCCGCTCTCTATTATGGTTGTTGCAACAAGCACATCGAAATCGAAGTTTACGAATCCTGTTATGACTTTCTCCATTTCTTCCGGCGGCATCTGCCCGTGTCCTATGGCAACTCGGGCTTCGGGAACCACACGGTTTATCATTGCTTTTATTGCGGGCAATTTCGAAACTCTGTTGCATACAAAAAACACCTGCCCTCCGCGTGCAAGTTCGCGGTTAATGGCTTCCGAAACAATTTCTTCATTGAAGGTTATTAATTCTGTGTCTATGGGATATCTGTTTGGCGGGGCTGTGCGTATAACCGAAAGGTCTCTCGCACCCATAAGTGAGAATTGCAGTGTTCTCGGTATGGGGGTGGCAGTGAGCGTAAGTGTATCGATCTCGGTTTTTATCTGACGCAGTTTTTCTTTAACGGAAACACCGAATTTCTGTTCCTCGTCAATTATCAAAAGTCCGAGGTCGTGGAATTTCACTGTCTTGCCCGTCAGTTTGTGTGTGCCTACGATTATGTCTATTTTGCCATCAGCGAGGTCTTTCAATACTTCTTTTGTCTGCTTGGCAGTTCTTGCACGCGAAAGATAGTCCACACGCACCGGAAAATCTTTCAATCGTTCGCAGAAAGTTCTGTAATGTTGCAGCGCAAGCACTGTGGTAGGCACGAGAACCGCCACTTGTTTGTTGTCGCAGGCAGCTTTGAATGCTGCGCGTATGGCAACTTCTGTTTTTCCGAAGCCCACATCCCCGCATACAAGCCTGTCCATGGGGCGCGCTTTCTCCATGTCTTCTTTAACAGCCATACTTGCTTTTGACTGATCGGGGGTATCCTCGTAAAGAAACGAGGCCTCAAGTTCGTGTTGCATGTAATTGTCGCCACTGAAAGCGAAACCTTTCTTGGAACGTCTTTCGGCGTAAAGCCTTATCAAGTCTCGGGCAATGTCTTTTATGCGCTTTTTTGTGCGGTCTTTGATTTTCTGCCATGCACCTGTGCCAAGATGACTGACTTTAGGCGGCGTTCCTTCTTTTCCGCGATACTTGCTAAGTTTGTGAAGGGAATTGATGGACACCATGACTATGTCGCCGCCGGAGTAAACAAGTTTTATAGATTCCTGACGGGAATTGCCTTCGCCTATATGGACAAGTCCCATAAATATACCTATTCCGTGATCGGAATGAACCACATAGTCTCCTACCTGCAAGTCGTTTATTTCTTTTAATGTCAGAGCATTTTTACCGTTTCTCGCACTATTTTCTTTCATATTATAGCGATGGAAACGATCAAATATCTCGTGATCGGTAAAGAGACAGGTCTTTATGTCGTCGGAACAGAATCCCGAATGTACTGTTCCAAGAAGAGGAGTAAATATGTTTGCTGCCCCGATGCCTTCAAGTGCGCTTGCTATTCGTTCAAGCTGTTTTGCGCTGTCGGCAGCGATATAAATTTTGTAACCTTTCGAATTGAATTCCTCGAAAGAGCTCTTTACCAAATCGAAATCCTTGTGATAAAGAGGCTGGCGACTTGTATGAAACGAAACGGTTCTTGTATGTTTTCCCGCTTTTGCATCCTGCGTAACGCCACATTCTATAACCACGTTTTTACAAGGCAATCCCAGAAAGGCTTCTCCCACTATGTAATCCTCTGGTTTGTCTTCGGTCATAGAATCTTTATATTCGTCAATTTTTGCAGCGTCAAAAGCAAGATTACCTGTAAAATAAACTGTATTGTCAGGGAAAAGATTTGTAATGGGAACTGTTTTGCCCGAAGATGAAGCCTGCGGCGCAATAATTATACTGCTTATTTTTTCAATACTCAACTGTGTTGTTACGTCGAAAGTGCGCACACTTTCCACATCATCTCCGAATAGGTCTATTCTTATAGGGTCGGGGCAGGAATATGAAAAGATGTCTATTATACTTCCACGTACAGCGTACTCGCCGGGAGCATAAACATAGTCAACAGGTTTGAAGCCCCATTCGCGAAGTTTGTTTTCGGTTTCAGCAACATCGAGGCAACTGTTTTCTTTCACCGTGAACGAACGCTTCGAAACCTCTTCCGCCCCCGGAACTTTCTTTGCAATGGCTTGAGGATAGGTTATTATTGCCAAAGGGCTGTCTTTGTGTGCAAGACGACCGAGAACTTCTGTGCGCATAATGATATTGTCTTCATCACGCACGAAATTGTTTCCCTTACGTTTGGTTTCGGAAGGAAAAAATACTATGTTGTTGCCGAGTATTCCGTTGTGCGACAGTTTCTGAAAGTCCTGAAAAAAATATGCCGCATCGTCGTAGCTGTCAAGAACCGCAACGAAACAAACGTCTTCCTTTGCCAATTTGCAAAAAAGACTATGGGCAGCAATGGCTCGCGAAGAACCTTGCAGACCACAAACTTTAATTGTACCGTTATTGTTGTTGCGGAGTTCACAGACGTCATTGTACAGACGTTTTACTCCTTCGCTTTGGACAAAAGCCTTTTCAAAAAAACTTAAATCAGTCATTTTTTCTAACAAACCTGTCAGTCGTGCTGCGGTCCTTGGCTTGTTTGTTTTTTACGTTCTATTTGTCTGTTCCAAAAATCCAGATAACGCTGCGCAACTTTCACGGAATCATGATACTTCTTTATATATTCCACGCTTTGTTGCGAAAGCAAAGGAATACGTTCTTTATGTAGAGCAATATCTTTGAGAGCGTTGTAAACACTATCTTCGTTGGGAAGAACATTTATGATAGGACGCAATTCTTTTTCGCCGAGAATTTCATAGTTTTCCTCTTCACCGCCGCCCACAACAATTATTCCCTTTGCCATAGCCAACAGTGCATTCATTGCAGGCGTGTAAGAATAAAGCTGATCAAGCAGAAGATCGCTTGAATTCATTAGGTTTTGATATTTCTCGAATGGAACGGATTCCACCTTTATCATCTCTGCTTTTTCGGGGTAATCGCGAACCACGCGCTCAAGTGCCCTAAGCATTATGTCTGTTCCTTTATATTCGCTGCGGGCTTTTTGTATGCCTATAAAGAATCTTACTTTGTCGTGTGCCTCGGATGATTTCGGAGTAATGGTACTCATATCAATCGGGAACGGAATAAATTCCAGCTTATCTATGAAATAGGGTTTGTAGGAAGCATAGTATTCGTAAAGTCCTGCAATTATTCCGTCGCAGTTCTCTGCTATTCTGCAATTCAACCGCCCTTTTACTCCCGAGCCCCATTCTTTTATCCAAATATCGTTCTCTCCATCGTGCCTTAATGTGTCGCCGAGATTAAAATCACTGTAACGGAAAGTTTTGCAATTGCATCCGGCGTGAACCCAAAAGTGATCCATTCCGAAAGCTCCGAGAAACATTGACTTGTTTCGCGCACGTAGCAGATTGTATATAGGTGCTGTTCTTTCCGCTTTCACGGGAAGAAATATGGGATTTATGATCTGAACCACGTCATATCCTTTCAGTTTCGGAAGAATTTTGACCAAACGCCCCACGAAAGCCGTTGTGCCGCGAACGCCAAGGTCGTAGCGTCTTACGTCTATGTCGCGTTTATAGTTCTTCCAATTGTCGCCGTCGGAAACTACGGTAACTTCATGTCCGAGCTGCCGCAGTCCGCATGCCAAAGCCCAGTGTACATTACTGAATTCGCCAAGAAGCAGAATCTTCATTGTTGTTTTGCTTTATATTATGATTTCCCTGTTTCTCCTGCATGACGGCGGAAGAGATATTGTCCTTTTCCGCTTGTGCGTCTTGCAAAATCTATTGCGTGTTTGGGACATGTGTGATAGCAGGCAAGACATCCCGTGCAGTTGCCGCCCCATTGCGGTTGTCCGTTGCCTATTGTTATGTTTCCTGCGGGACAGGCTTTGGTGCATGCGCCGCAGGAATTGCAACATTTGCCTGCACGGAAACGTTTATCGTCTCTTACGAAGCTGCCGAAGAGCTTCCCGAGCAAATAAGTTTTGGTTCGTGGCAACAATCCTTCGTGAATTTCAACGGTTTTACGTCTATCGTTAACCTCTTGGGCTATATGTGAAATTCTTGCAAGGCTTTTGCCCAGTTTATCCTGCCTTACTTTATCGCCGTCTACGTCAAATCCCGGAAGGCATACATAGGTGTTGGGCATGAACAGACTGTAGGCTCCGTCAGGAGCGAAACCGTGTTTTTTAACAAGGTCAAGAGTCTTACCAACATCGTCTCCGCAAGTCATAACCACGTATTTGTATGTCTGTGGAGCAATGTTTTGCAGGAAATTATCTATGAATTTCGACACGAAAAAGGGAGGCATCCACACGTATACGGGGAAAACCAATCCCACGATGCCGTCATGTTCCTCTGTATAAGGCATAAAGATGTTTTGCGCCGTGTCGTTTGTGAGTTCTGCAAGCTTTTCTGCCACAAAACGGCTGTTGCCGGTGCCTGAAAACCAGTATATCATCTGCGCAATTCCTTTTCGAAAGTGAAACAGTCGGAGAAAACTTTGCGAACTTCGGGTACGGGGCGGTTAAAGATGCCGTAAACCGCGCTGCCGCTGCCACTCATCGAAGCGTATATTGCTCCCATGTCATAGAGAGTTTCTTTTATTGCGGCTATTTGCGGATGTTTCCGAAACACAGATGGTTCGAAATCGTTTTTCAAAAGCCCGCGCCATTTGGCAACATCGTTTTTCAGTATGTCTCTAATGTCTTCCCGGCTTTTTTGAGGTGTCAGCCCCGAGTACGCTTCCTTTGTGCTTACACTCTCATCTGGTTTCACCAATGCTAAGAAGTAGCCTTTGAGATTTATGTCCAAATCTTCGAAAATGTTCCCTATGCCTGTGGCATAAACAGGTTTCCCGCTTACAAAAAAGGCGCAGTCTGCCCCGTAGCGCGATATGCGTTGGCGCATCTCTTCTTTGTCAAGTCCCAAGTCAAAGAGGGCGTTTATGGTTTTAAGTGTCTCGGCGGCATCGCTGCTACCGCCTCCGAGACCTGCGCCGGTGGGTATATGCTTGTATAGATAGAGCGACATGGGCGGAAGGTTGAATTCCTTGCGCAAATCATCATACACCTTATATACAAGATTGGATTCAGGACTGTCCTCTTTGGGCATTCCCAAAAACTGAACCTCTTCGGCATCACCGTTTTCCAGTGGCTTTATTTCTAAAACGTCCGTCAGGGGAATGGCATAGAATGCCGTTTCAATGTTGTGGTATCCGTCGGGACGTTTTTCCACTACATTCAACCCCAGGTTTATTTTGGCGCATGGAAAGCACGGTGTGTCGGCAACAAAAAATTTATTCATGATACAAAGTTATGCAATATTTCCTTGGCAACAGGTACCTGTGTGCCAAAAAGCGCGTCGCAAAGGTTTCTGCGCTCCGCTTTGTTTCTGTGGAAAAGCTTCATGAATTTACCGAACAGGTAATGAAATTTATGCCGATAGCGACAAAATACGGCAAAGTTCTAATTTTCAAAAAGTTACGCCGTTTTGAAAGGCTTTTGTAAGATATTGTAAATCAGAGACTTGTTGCGGCAAAAAATACAAGGCATATATTTTAAAATAAAAGGCACTTATTTCAAAATAAGTGCCTTATGTTTTTTACGAAGTCCTATGTGTTTTTCGGAGTACGAAAAACATTTGCCTTTTCGTGCCTGTTCTTTTTGCCGGATTGGCTGAGAAAAGTAACGGGAATCAATTAAAATATTTCCCTATCGGTTGGCGCGGATTATATGGGTGAAAGTCAGAAAAACCAAGGGTGATTCTTCACGGCAACAATCCCGTCTGTGCCTATTTTTCCGTTTATGCGACTTATTGAAAGGAACGGCGTGGAAAGATAGTCCTTGGCTTTGGGGTCAATGCTGTTTATCTTTACCCTGCCGCTGCAATGTATGTATTTTGCACCCCCGAGAGAAATTGCCACATGGGTTACACGACCCGAGCGGGAGCCGAAAAAGAACAAATCGCCGGCTTGTGCTTTTGCCCAATCCTTAGCTTCTATTTTTTCTCCGGTCAAAGCCTGTTGCCAAGCGTCGCGGCGTAGAATTACTCCGGCAGACAGATAGCTGATTTTGCTTAGTCCTGAACAATCAGTCATTTTTGTGGACGTTCCTCCCCAAAAATATGGCGAACCCATCATGCGTTTTGCTGTTTTCAGCACTTGTGCTGTGGTGAAAGGTTTGTTAGCCCATTCCGATAACTCTTCCACGTCGGCGGCTGCGGCATATCCCGTGCGTCCGTCGGGAGTGGACAATAGCAGATACTTGCCTTTTTTGTCCTTATATTCGAGAATGTTGCCAAGAACAAGGTCGCTGACCGTTTCGTCTCCGCCCGGTTGGGTGGTGAGTTGCGACTGATAGGCTGTAACTATGTAACGTTTTGCGTGTTTCCAATTATAGAACGCGGCACTGTCGAGCATTTGTATGGAACTTCCCGGAATGTAGGATTGATAACCCTCCGGAGTTTCCACTTTATACCACTCGTCGTCTTTTTGGAGCACTTTCAGCGGTGTACCCATTACTGATTGTGTTGCCATTTCGGCTGCATGGTCTCCGCTTGTGCGCATTGAAGCCACGGATAGTTTGGTGAGTGCCCAGGAATATTCGGGACGGTTAATGTCAATCTTGATGCATGAATCAACATGAAGGTCGGAAGTCCAGTCTTTATATTCAAGATTTCCATTTTTCCATTCCACTTCGCCCGCCTGATTGTCCACGGTTTCCGAACGTATGTAGTTCTTCTTGGGATCAAAGCTCCCGTTCACGCCTTTGTTCACTACGAAACGATAGAGGTCGATACCTGTTTTGTAATAGTCGGCGAGAGATTCTCCTGTGGTGCTTCTTCCAAACGAAGGATCGGTAGCCACCCAACCTGTTCCCTCAAAATATGTTTCTGCCCAGTCATGATAGTTCTCTGCTCCGGGATGTAGCATGAAACCGCTCTCCCATCGTGCGGGAATACCCAGACATCTTACGAGCGTGATGTATAAAAGTGCCACCTGTCCGCAGTCTCCGTGGCGGTTTTCTACCACATATTCGGGAATATTTGGTATGGTGCTGTATTCTCGTGCGCCCGCCCACGGAAAATTGGTTGCTATCCAATCGTATATCATGGATGCCTGAAGCACGGGATTCTTTTCTTCTCCCACAATGGTATGAGCAAGTTTTTTGAGTTTCTCGGTTTTTATTATGTGTGGGTATTCTTCGGCAGTGTATTGCTTATACAGTTCGGACGATGTGTCGTAAGGTTTTAGACTTGACATAATATCGGCACGTGTGAAATGCTGTTCATGGGAAACAAAACTGTATGTGATGCTGAAATTTGTGGGTTGGTCTTTGTGTGCCACGCCTTCCATGTATGCCGTGGTGTGGAATGTTCCTTGCGATACTTTTATTGGAGCGGAAGATTTCAGGAACTTTACGTTTGTTTGGCGTGTCGTTTCCATGGGAAAGGGAAGCCACACTCTCAAAGTGTCTCCGTCGGGAATGGCATTGGCATTTACTTTAAGATTGAAAGTGAGTTGCCATTTATGAGGATTGCGCAGATTGTTGTAGTCTGCGGGACAATTCATCGCTTCGTTGTAGAATTTTGCGTAGTAATTGTTTGTGGATTTCTTTTCTGCGGCGTTTTCGCTTTTGAAATCCTCGTTGTTCAGCAAAAAGAAGTTTCCCACGCCACGACGAAACCACATTTCTTTGCCGTCAATGGTATCGGCTTCTATATAACGTTTGCGTTTCCAATAATCAATCTTTTCATTGCTCACGGCATGCCCCATGCGCTTTTCGATTTGTGCACGCCCTTCGGTTGGCGAAAGCGAAAAATCTTTGCGTATGCGATACATGGTTTGTTGTATGGAGTCTATTGTAAAACGGTTCTCTGTTTTTGTCTTTTTAGGGAGTCCGTTGAGCAGTTTTTCGGTTTTTTTGAATTCTCCTTTTAGAATCAATTCTCCTGCCTGAGCACGGAAATCCTTGTTTTGAGCGTAAGTGGTTTGCGACATACAGATTGCCGCCAACAGCATAACGGCTGCAATCAGAAAAATGTTCTTATTCTTCATATATGAGTTAGATTGTAGTTTTATTTTAAGTGTTTTCGCAGCTCGGCACACCATATATTGTAGCCGTCTTCATTGAGATGTAAACCATCGGTTGTGAGTTCTTTTCTCAATATATTGCTTCCGCTTTCTGTGAACAGTGGAAAAAGGTTTACGAAAGTCAGTCCTTCCTTTTTTGCCAAAGCTTCAAGTTCACGGTTTATGCCAGCCACGGAATCCGTCTTGCCTTCAAGCAACTTGTAACGTTTGAAAGTTTCGTTTATCGGCAGGAGACTTTGAAGAATGAGCCGGGTATTGGGAGACTCACGTTTTATGCGGCTTATGGTAGTGGCTATAGATTGTATGATTTCTGCATTTGAAAGTTGATGAGAAACATCGTTGATTCCTTCCATTAAAACAATCTTGGCAGGGTGGTGAGGAAGTATCTGATGAAGACGCTCGTAAATGCCGGGAACATCGTCGCCGATAATGCCGCGATTGACAACGTTCTTTATGTTAAGGCGTTTGCTCCAATCTCCGCCGTTTTCGGTGAGACTGTTTCCAAGCATAACAATGTTTTTGGAGGTTATGGCTGGTTCTTTTTCAAACAAGTCCATTCTGTCAAGGTAGTGCTGCGTGTGTTTGTCGTTTGTGATTGCTCCCGCAACGGCGTTTGCAACTACAGCTCTAAGGCGAATGACGCTTGTGTGCCCGTCGGGATGCACGCTGTTTGTAAGCAGAATAATTGCTAGCTTGTTTTCGGGATCAATATCAATCATTGTACCGGTAAAACCTGTATGACCATATGCCGATTTGCTGAGCATGTCTCCAAGATTAGAGGAATAATCGGAAGAATTATCCCATCCCGGAGTTCTGCCAAATGCTTCAAGACCTTTGGGAACTGTTGTCATAAGTTTTACGGTGGTGGGACTGAGAATGCGATGCCCGTTAAGTTCTCCGCCGTTTATGAGTGCGGCGCAAAGCAATGCAATATCATCTGCACAGGAAAAGACTCCTGCGTTGCCGCTTATGCCGGAATTTATAACTCTTGCCAGAGGGTCGTGAACAGCACCGCGCAGAACTTCACCTGTTTTCTGTTTTTCTGTGGGTGCTATGATATCTGCCCACGAATGGTCTTTTGCCCAAACAGGAAGACTTACGGTTCTCCAATATCCTTTTTGGTCTTCAAGACAAGGTATGTAGTCGGTATGGTTCATGCCTAACGGTCCGAAAACATTGCGGCGTGCAAATTCTCGCAGAGACAACCCACTTACTTTTTCAATGATGTGTTGAAGTGTAATATAGTTAAGACATGAATATTGAAAGTCTGTACCCGGTTCAAAATCTCTGCGCCATGAAGCAATGTAACTTATAAGGCTGTCTGGGCAGTTTGTCCCGTATTTGTTTTTTAATTCGGCAACCGGAGCGTAAGGAGGCAGACCGGAAGTATGAGTTAGGAGATGTCGCAGTCTTATGGTGGTATGGTCTTTACCGTCTGCGGATGTCCAATTCTTGAAACCCGGGATAAAATTTTCCACTGCGTCGCTAAGTCTAAGCTTTCCTTGCTCAATAAGAACCATGGCGCATATCGCTGTTGACATAGATTTGCTGCAAGAAGCCATGTCAAAGATTGTGTTTGTGGTCATCTTTTCGCGTTTCGGCACAATGCTGCGATATCCATACGCTTTTAGGTAAGCCATTTTGCCGTCTTTGACTACGGCAAGTACGGCACCGGGAATATCTCCTGCGTTAATGGAGTTAAGAATCGCACTGTCGGCGTAGGCAAGACGCGCACCGCTCATGCCAACTCTTTCGGGAATCGTGCGTTCAAGAGTTTGAGCCGTGGCGCAGATGCTTGCCATTGTAAATAATATAAGAATGCGTAGTCTCATGAACTAAATGTTTTCTCCTTTTTTATATGCGTCAATTGCTTTTTGCACCGAGCCGTGAAGCGAAAGAAGTGTGCGGGCGTGGGAATAGCTAACGCCAAGTTCGCTGACAATCATTCTTGTTCCCCGGTCTTGCAATTTCTTATTAGTAATCTCCATATTTACCATGCGATTCCCTCTGACTCTTCCAAGTTGAATCATAACAGCTGTGGAAATCATGTTTAGAATCATCTTTTGCCCCGTTCCCGATTTCATTCTTGAACTTCCGGTAACATATTCCGGTCCTACGACCATTTCAATGGGAACTTCCGAAGCTTCAGAAAGCGGAGAACCTGGATTACTTGTTATGCAGCCGGTAAAAATTCCGTGTTCGCGCGCTTCTTTTACAGCTCCGATAACGTAAGGTGTGGTTCCCGAAGCGGCAATTCCTATAACTGTGTCGTGTTCGTTGATATTATGTTCCACAAGTTCTTCCCAACCTCTTGTGGAATCGTCTTCTGCATTCTCAACAGCACGTCTTAAAGCCGTATCTCCGCCGGCAATTAAACCAACTACCAATGAAGGGGGAACACCATAGGTCGGGGGAAGTTCAGATGCGTCAAGAACTCCGAGACGTCCGCTTGTGCCTGCTCCCATATAGAATATGCGACCGCCTTTGCGCATTCTTGGAACAATGCCGTCGACAAGTTTTTCTATTTGGGGTATGGCTTTTTCTACGGCAATTGCAACTTTTTTATCTTCGTTGTTGATGTCTTTAAGAATCTCACAAGTACTTTTTTTCTCGAGATTATCGTAAAGGGAGGGCTTTTCGGTTATCTTTTCAAATTCCATTGAAGTGCTTATATTTTAATGTATATTTTGCGTTTGTATAAGGGGTATGCCACAACTATAAAGTTGAACAATACAAAAAGAAGAGCATATACGCACGAGCCTCCGGTTTCCCCGAAAAACGGAACAAGACTGTTATATATAATGCCGTGTATGCTGGTTCCTGCAATCTTTATGCAGCCGAAAAGAATTGCAAATATGTCGGACATGATAAAGAGAAAAAGAGGATTAACGCCGAATGATTCAAAGAGATGTACCCGGCATTTTATATTTTTCATATCTACAAAGTAAATAAGTGTTGCCAAAACTATTGACGCAAAGCCACATGTTACCATGGCAAAGGTTGGCGACCAAATTTTCTTGCTTATGGGACAGGCGTAGCTTAGCAGAAAACCGAAAACAAGCAATAAAGTTCCCGACGCAAACGTCTTTATAATTTTGTTATGTAGAGTGTTTTCGTTCTCGGAGCCTTTTGCAAGAATCATTTTACCTGCCATAAATCCAATCATTACGTGAGCAACGCTCGGAATAGTGCTTAAAAGTCCTTCCGGGTCTATTCCGTTATCGTTATACAAATGTTCTGTGCTTATTATGGTGCGGTCAAAGATTGAAAGAATGTTTGTTTCGTCATAGGCAAATCCGTTTCCGCATTCAAGAATTATGAAATAGCCGATGAAAAGAACGGCAATTATAAGAGGGAATCTCTTGTGGTTTATCAGCAATGCGAGAATCGACACAATGCAATAGCATATTGCCAAACGATGAAGCACTCCCGTAAATCTCAAAGTGGGAAACACGTTCAGTGCTTCCAATAATTGTTTCCCGAATGACAGGGTTTTGTCAACGTTTCCCCAATAACGGCAAAAATGCACGAAGAGTCCGATAAAAGAGCCTACGAGCATTATTACTATGGTTCGTACCACAATTTTCTTTATTGCGTCAACCGAAGGACGGAAGTCATATTTGCGCAGCGATATATAGGTTGTTATTCCCATTATGAACATGAAGAAAGGAAAAACAAAGTCGGTGGGAGTGAGACCAATCCATTCTGCGTGGTCAAGTGGTGTAAATATGTGTCCCCAAGACCCAGGATTGTTTACCAAAATCATTCCGGCAATAGTTATTCCTCTTAAAATATCTATGGCAAGAATCCTTTTTTTTGCTACGTCGTTTTTCATGTTCTTTATTTATATAGGTAGTATTTTTTGGACAGGGTTTTGAAATTTTCAGCGTCCTTGTACCAGTAGTCTTTCACGTCTTCCCAACGATTACGTTTGCTGAAAAGTTCGCGTATTTTTGATGTACCGCACACATTGTCAAACATGCCGAACCGCTTATGGTCTGCAACTTCAAAAACAGCTTTTTCCGGATACATTGCTGCTACTTCTTGCATTACGAGGAACTGTATGTCGGTCAGCGGAGCTTTGTTATAATCTATAATGTGTGCCTGCACACCTTCTATGTTCTCGCCTTTGAATGTGGCGTAAAAAGGTTTTGCATAAATCGGACGGAATATAACTCCCGGCACATCCAATGCGTTTAGTCTTTTTGTCAATACTCCGGCGTTTATCCACGGGGCTGCAAACATTTCAAAAGGTATGGGATAGCCCACACCTATGGACATGTAGCTGAATTCTCCGAGTATTCCGCTTGCAGGATAGAAATAAGAAGTTTCGGCATGGGGAATGTGCGGAGACGAAGGTATCCATTGCAATCCGGTGGCGGTATAATTCATCTTACGTTTCCAACCGCGCATTTTTATTACCTTCAATTTACATTGCACTCCGTTCTCGAGCATTCTTTCTCCGTTGAGCATTTGCGCAAGTTCGCCGCAGGTCAGCCCGTAAATGTAAGGAATTTTGTATTGGCTTACAAACGAAAAGAAACCGTCCTCTACCAAACAGCCTTCAACTCTTTTTCCGCCAAGCGGATTGGGACGGTCAAGAACGATGAACTCTTTATTGTTTTCCGCTGCTGCTTCCATGGCAAGTCCCATGGTGCTTATGTAGGTGAACGAGCGACTTCCTATATCCTGAATGTCATATACCAAAACGTCTATGTCTTTCAGCATTTCGGGTGTGGCTTTACGTGTTTTGCCAAACAGCGAATAAACAGGAAGTCCCGTAACTTCGTCTTTCTCTGTTCCCACGCTTTGCCCGGCGTGAGCGTTTCCGCGAACTCCGTGTTCGGGACCGAACAAAGCCACAAGGTTCACATTTTTTGCTTCGTGCAGTATGTCTATGTCGCTTTTAAGATTGTTGTCCACACCGGTAGGATTTGTTATTAGTCCCACGCGCTTTCCTTCAAGGCTTTTGAAGTTTTCTGCTTTCAGAACCTCAATGCCTGTCTTTATGGTTACTTTTTGTGCGCGGACCATAGGCGATAGCAACAGCAGGAACGCTATTGTTGCTCGTATTATTCCGTTTGCTTTCATTTTGACTTATTTGGAGAGTATTGCAATAGTTCCGTCGCTCGATGTAACCGCCACTTCTTTTGCGCTCAAAGGCAGCACGGTGTTTACGAGTGAGTTTCCTATTTTATATTTCCATTTTAGTTTTCCGCTCTTTGCGTCCAAGGCATAAACAAGTCCGCTACATGTTCCGCCGTAAACCGTCCCCTGGCTTTCCAAAGGCATGGAAGGTGCGTGTTCATAGCCGAATCCTGCATTCGAAGCCCATACTTCTTTTGGCGTGTTTCCCTCGGTGGAGTAGCAAACCACGCTGTCGTTCATTGTCTTTGCGAATATAGTTTTTCCGTCTTCCGACATTCCTATTGATTCTCGCACCATAGAAGCGTTTGTGCGCCACACCGTGCTTCCCGTTTTAAGGTCTATTGCTGTCAGATACCTGTCGGGCGCGGCAATAAAGACTTTTCCGTTAGCACTCACGGGCCATGCCGACGCGGGAGAGAAATGCATTCCGTCTTTTCCGCCTTTCCATTTCCAAACTTCCGAACCGTTTGAAGCATCGAGAGCGTACAGCGTGTTGTCCCAAGCCCCGAAAATCACTTTTCCGTCGGTTACGAGCGGGCGTGTAACGATATATCCCGTTACGTCGCTGTATTCCCATACCTCTTTTCCCGTCTTTGTGTCTATGCAGCGCATTTTGTTGTCGCTTGCACCAATATATGCCAAACCGTTTACTATTCTCACAGCTCCGAGAACCGGTCCCTGCGTTTTCAGTTTCCAAATCATTTTGCCGTTTGCGGAACTTACGCCGTAAACAGTGCTGTCTGCACTTCCGAACACCACTATTCCGTTTTCTGCCGCGCAGTCTCCCACAATGCGTCTTTGGACGGAAAATTGCCACAAACGCTTCCCGTTCTTTATGTTATAGGCTGTGAGTTTGCCGGTGTCGTCTCCCACAAAAAGTCTGTTGTCTTCTTTGAAAGGCGAAGAGTAGATGCCGCCCTCACCTTTGACACACCATTTTACTTTCACGCCGTATTGCTTGTTAACCGAGTAGTCGGGATATTCGTTTGCCTTGGCGTTGTGGTCAAAAAGCTCACCTTTCAGTGGGAAAGCCGCCCATTCTTTTTTAGGTTCTCCTATGTTTTGGGTGTAAACCTTTATCGAGTCCTCTGTTACGTCGTAAATTCCGTATCCGTTCTTTCCTTTATCATCAGCAAGGTTCGAACGCATTAGAATTCCCGGAATGCCGTCATATTTCAAATTACGGTTGGCATGATAATGCCCGCCAATCATCAGTCTTATGTTGTAGGGACGAATGGCATCGGTTACATCGTACCAATTGTCCACATCTCCTTTCGTCAGCGGGTAATGGGTTACGAGAATCACCGGCTTGTCTTTGCCCCATTTGTCCATTTCTTGTTTCAGCCAGGTTATGTCCTGCGGCACAACGTGTCCGTAAGCCATACGCATGAAAGGTCCGGTGTTGAAACCGAGAAAAAGTATTCCGTTGTGCTTGAATTCAAATCTCTCGCTGCCGAAAATTTCACTGAATGCCATGCAGCCGCTGTCGCTCCAGGTGGTTTCGTGATTGCCGAGTATGATGTAGTATTTATACTTCAACAAATCAAGACAACTCTTCACTTTTTCAATGGTTTTCCGGTCTCCGTAGTCGGCTATGTCGCCTGTAATGAGAACGAAGTCCAAACTGTCTGTGGCGTTAATCTGTGCCACAGAGCGCAACAAGCCTTCCGTGGGATTGGCATTGTTCGGATTCAGGTGTATGTCGGTGATTTGTGCAAAACGAAACGGACGTATTTGCGCGTTGAGCGTGCCTGACAAAGTAAGGATGGCTGCCCCAAGTGATAAAACTGCTTTTTTGATATTCATTTCTATCTAAAAGTTTGACAATCAAATAAAGACTGTATGCGAAAAAGGTTAAAACCTTGGTTTCAACCTGTAAAATTACGCATTATTTGCGAAACAAAGAATTGCTTTTCGATAGTTTTACGGATGCGGCAAGCCAAATGGCATTTCCGCCATTCCCGGTGGTATGTGGGCAAAAAAACATAACAAACTGTATAACAGATGTTTGTGATAATTTGGCGCAAAAACGTAACTTTATGTTTTTCAGAGCATTGCAAGTGGTCGAAAAAAGGTCTGATGTAGTTTGAATTATATCAGACATAATTTTTTCTACGTCCTATGTAGTTTTTCCTACATCCGATGTAGTTTTCCTGGCTCTGCCCTGTTCCATTTACGGCACATACGAAAGTGGGACGGCATAAAGCCGCCCCACAAAGTATAAAAAAGGTAACTTTTAAGTACTCATGGACTAAGCTTATTTCACAAGCACTTTCTTCACTGTGCCGTCGCTCATCCTTATAATGTTTATGCCCTTCTGCGGAGAGGCGATGCGCGTGCCGTCGGTGGAGTAGCGTGCCGACTCCGTTGCAGAGGAGGATGTGTTCGGCACGTCCTTTATACCGGTCTCGAGAAAGAAGAACTCCTTCCACTGCGCGGCGGACTTGTAGGCGTCTAAGCTCTCCTGCGGAACGTAGAGCGTGCACTCCCACTTGTTGATGTCGTCAAGTGCCTGTGGGCCGCAGACAGGCGGCACGGCGGTCTTGCTCACCAGCTTCTTCATGCCGGTGCAGTCGGAGAATGCCTCGTCGCCGATGCTCTTCAGACCTGTGCCGAATGAGAAGCTTTCCAATGCCGAGCAGCCGCTGAAGGCGTATTTGCCTATTGTGTCGATGCCGTCGCCCATGCTCACGCTCTTCAGGCTCGTGCAGCCGTAGAACTCGTTCTCGGATATCTCGGTCTCCTTGTCGGTAATCCTCACTGTTTCGAGGCTCGTGTTCCTGTAAAATGGCGAGTAACCGTCATTGGCGGTTGTACCGTAGGTTATGTTGCCGCCTATGTAAACGCTCTTCAGCGGGCAGCTTGAGAACATCGGATTGCTTCCGTTGCTTCCGAGTTTAAGTTCCGTCTCGCGGTCGGCTATGGTTACGCCTGCAAGGGAGGTGCAGCCGTAAAAGACATTGTTGCCTATCCTTTCAACGGTCTTGGGGATTGTGATTTCCGGCAGAGACCAGCACAAGAAGAACGCCTCGTCGGGAATTATGCTGACCCCTGCGCCGATTTTCGCGTATGCCAGGCTGCTACACCAGTAGAAGCAACTGCTGCCGATGCTGGTTACAGAGTCGGGAATGGCAATGCCCTCCAGACTTGAGCAACCAGAGAACGCTTTATCGGCAATTACCTTCAATCTCGCACCAAGCGTAACATTCTTCAATTTGCTGCAACCTCTGAATGCATCGTAAGCTATTTCATCCGCCGTTATCTCAAACTTTGCAGGTTCTTTGGTCGCGCTGTTCTCAAAAGCACTTCCCTCTATCTTTGTGGCGGCAATATCCGCTGAAACTATGGAGTCGCAAGCATAGAAAGCATATTGGGGTATCGCTCCGCCGTAGTCGACCTTTACGCTCTTTACATACTTGTTGCCATAGCAGGCGTACGGTCTTATGTCCTTTACTGCAAGTTCCACGCCTTTATAATTCACCGTTTTCCCTATGTTTATATTGGCGGCGGTGGAGTCATATACGCAGTCTATTGCGTCGCACGTGCGCTCTGATGGGTTTGGCACATATTTTATGCCGTCCTTTTCGAACATGGAACTTAGGAATGGGTAAACCTTGTCGTAGTATAAGCTGGTAAACGAGTCGTTGCTTACGTAATTATCTCCGCCTTTAACGTACTCATATCCTTTTGGAGGCGTGTTCCCAAGCCAAATCACTTTTTGGGGGTGGATGTATTCGTCGTAGCTAATGCCAGTTTCCCCAAGAAACGCAGTTTTATCTATATATTCTACGCCAGTGCCTATCGTTATACTGCTCAGATTACGGCAATTATAGAAAGCTTTTTCATTTATTCTCGTAACGGAGTTCGGAATGACCACTGAGACGAGTCTGCTGCAATCAGAGAAAGCATTTTCCCCAATGCTCGTAACGGAGTATTTATTCCCCATATACGTTATTTTTTCGGGGATGTTGGCGGTTCTGATGTCGTATTTTTTTGCATCGCTTACTTCCGCCGTTAAACCATCGCTAAGCTCATATTCTATGCCGTCTTGCCATATCATTTTATATGCAAATGCGTAAACGCCGCCACAAAGCAACACCGCCACCAGCAGCATTGCCCTTAAATTTAAGAAACTGTTTTTCATTTTATATGTCATTTTTAATTATATCCCAAACTATTATTTTTGAATTGAGTGCTTCTTTTTCATTTTTGTCTTTACAACTTAACTGCTTATTTATATATTTCATCAGCGAAATCTTATTGCTTTGCTTATCAACCATTATGTACTTTATGTCGCCATACTCAAATTTGCACATCTTATCCTTAGTTTTCTCGTTTAAGCCAGACGTGTCATCTGAAATCCCGGCTAATGGTCTCACGTAGTCTTCGCAATTTTCCATATTAGGAACGAATCTCCATTCCCTCTCGTCATAGTATTTATATCCACGCATTTGTTTTAGACCATTTCCTGCGGTCTCGTCTTTTCTGTAGTTCACACCTTCATGTACTTTCATAAAGGCCAGCTCCTTTTCACGCATCAGTAGCCCATTTTTACAGATATTCCTGTATTTGTTTTTCAATATACTTCCATAAAAAGAAGTTTTTACCTGGTACATGACAGGGGACAGACCTTTATCTATTCCCCATTTCTTACTCATGCCTATCCCGAAATGACCATACTTTTCCACATGGAAATTTATCAGAGAAAGCGGAATGTCGCAAAAGCAACACATAGGAACGGCAAAATAGCAATCCCAACCGTATTCAATGCAATACTTCGGCCAAAACCCTTTGGATTTTAGGATATCCTTTACAATCTTTAGGCTCGAAGTGTAATGAAACAATGTTTCAGAGCTTACAACAGCCATAACTTTCGTTTTTATGCCCTTGGCTCCCGAAAAGGCGGTTGTTATTATTCGTACATGGTTTTGCAGCATAAAAAAGAGCGTGGGAGTCGAACCGTTACTCGTCCCACACTCTGAGGCCTTCGCATTGCCCGATATAGTTGAACGAGCAACGCAGAAGCCCACGCCGATATGTACTGATACACCTTTTCACAGGGTTCCTATACGCGCATTGCGTACACAAAAACTCCGTAAAAAGAATGCGTATATACACATCCCACAGACATCCACCGTTGCCATGCTCATGACTATACCTTGAAGTTGCGAAGTTCCAGAGTGTCAAGAACAAAGCGCAGTAAACGCTTTAAATATGTTGCGGCTCTCACCTCCCGCCCTCACAGCCGGCTTGCACCGGTCTTTCGGCGTGGGTTTACATTCCCGCAGCGGCGTTCCGGGCTTCCGCCCCTGCACCGCATACGGCTGTCGGTTGAGAACCGACGGCAAATTTATGATTTATTTTACATAACAAACAAATTATCACACAGTTTTTTTGCAAAAGCAGAAATTTGGGCGTTGCCTTGCAAACAGGAAGATTCAAGACGTATGTCAACGTCCCATAAAATTTGCACAAACCATTGGAGAACAACGTTTTACACTACCTGTGCGATAATCTTATAACGATTTGTCTTGCAATGGGTTACAAGGCGGTGAAAAAAGGTATGATGTAGAAAAAATTATGTCTGATATAATTTTTTCTACGTTCTATGTAGTTTTTGCTACATCAAATATATTCTTCGGGGAGTTTGGGGAAGGCTTTTGTTTTGTGCCGACAAGGCAAATGATTACTTTTGCAGTAAATAAAAAGTTTGAAAATGCCGGTAGTTGAAATATCATCGCTTGACTTCCCCGGTGCGGAAGTTTTCTGCCGTCTTACGGAGCGGCAGCTGCGCCGTGGCGCGGAAGAAGGAGGACTGTTCATTGCCGAAAGTCCCAAGGTGATACGTGTGGCCCTTGGGGCAGGTTATGAACCAGTGTCGCTCTTGTGTGAACGCAGGCACATTGACGGCGATGCCTCAGACATCATAAACAGCTGTGGCGATGTGCCTGTTTATACGGGCGACCGCGCACTGCTTTCGCGCCTTACGGGTTATGAACTTACGCGTGGGGTGTTGTGTGCCATGCGTCGCCGACCTTGCAGAAAACTTGAGGATGTTTGCAGAAATGCCGAAAGAATTGTGGTCATTGATAACGTGGTCGATTCCACCAATATAGGTGCCATTTTTCGCTCGGCGGCGGCTTTGGGAATAGATGCGGTTCTTCTTACAAAAAAATCCTGCGACCCGATGACGCGGCGTGCCGTTAGAGTTTCCATGGGGGCTGTTTTCCTTGTTCCGTGGACATGGACGGAAAATCCAATAACCGAATTGCGGGCTTTGGGATTCAGAATTGCATCAATGGCATTGACTGAAAAATCCGTAACGCTTGACAACGAGAGCCTGAAGTCCGAACCGAAACTGGCAATAATAATGGGAACGGAAGGCGAAGGACTTCCCGATGAAACCATATCAAATTCCGACTATGTGGTAAGGATTCCCATGATGCACGGAGTGGATTCGCTGAACGTGGCAGCCGCTTCGGCAGTGGCGTTCTGGGAGTTGTGCGGGAAAAAGTAAAGTCCGTATTTCCGGGGATAGGGAAACACGGACTTTTTAAGGCTTTTATATGTTTCTGAAAGTTATAATGCGCTCCATTCAACCTCGTCAGAAATTCCGCTGTCCGAGACTACTTTGAATTTATCTTTGGCGGTTTTGTATTTCACGGGGTTGAACATCCAAATAACGCCTGAATAGTCGGGACATTTCTCGAGTGTCTGCACTTTTTCTCCGTTCTGGTAAAGCGTAAGACTCTTTGCGTTGCTGTAAACCTTTACATTAAACGCTTTTTCTTTGGGACTTCCCGTGCGTCTCCGCCCTGTTATATAGACCGTAGGCTCTTTCTTGTTCCACAAAGCCTTGTAGAAATAGAAGTGGTCCTTTTTAATCTTTCGGTCGCGGGTTACGAGACCTTTGTCATTCATGTATTTTCGGTTTTCATTGGGTGTGAAATTCACTCCGTCCCCACTGTCCATGAATCCTTCCCTACGGTCTGCCACCGGGAAGTCGAACATTATCCACAGCGAGGTAAAGTTCAGCCACGGCATACGGAGTATTTGTTTCATGTCGCTTTCGTGCAGATAGCAGGCGTATTCTTCGTAATGCTTACTGTCGTCTTTGCGGTCTTTCATTACCGTTGAGTCGAGAGTATGACAGAAAGGATTCGCACCGCCTCCGTATTCGGCAATGCTGACAACGCCCATTTTTCTGTGTACTTCGTTCATGTCGGTGGTAAGTCGGTTCATGTCGCCCATCTGATACCAGTTGGGGTAGCGGTTTTCCGAGAAGAAATCGCCGTGGAGCTTTGTATATTCCGCATCGCGGTATATGCTGCAATCGGTAACGCCAACATAGCGGAAAGGATCAAGTGTTTTTGCGTAGCGATACAGTTTGGACGATTCCTCTACTATTTTATTGTTGTCTATTTTGCCTTGCAGTTGGTCGTTGTTGCCCCAACCGCTCAATTCATTCCACATTCCCCAGAAAATAATACTCGGATGATTGTATAGATTCACAATCATTTCTTTCATTTGTTGGTTTATGTTTTCGAAATATCCCGGAGTGGCTTTCACACCGCAGACGTTAACCCACGGAATCTCGGTTTGCACCACAATGCCGAGCGAATCGCACAGGCGAAACTCGTAATCGTTGTGAGGATAATGGGCAAGGCGCACAAAGTTTGCCCCGAGTTCCTTAATTATCTCGTAATCGGCGTAAGTATGTTGCTTACTTACAGCCGAAGCTTCGCCGTCCCAGTCCTGATGTTCCGAAACTCCGCGCAGCGGATAGCTTCGTCCGTTTAGGAAAAAGCCTTCACTTGCAGTTGTTTGGTAGAAACGGAATCCCACTTTGGTTTCTGCTTCGTCCATGGTTTTGCCTTTTGTGTCGAGAATGGATATGTGGGCATCGTAGAGATAGGGATCTTCCAAACCGTTCCAAAGATGCGGGGATTTTATTTCGAATTGTTCGAGATAATCATACGATTTGCCGTTTTCCATAACTATTTCGCGCTCGCTCCTGTAGGCTGTGCTGCCGGCATCTTTGCCTTTTAGGGTGAACACAACCTTCAGCTTTAGTTTCTTTCCGCTTGTGTTTACTATTGAAGTCTCAACTTTTCCCGTGGCTTTTTCGCGGCTTACAAACGGTGTGCTTACATGCATGCGATACAAGCCGTATTTTTCGGGCAGAAACGAAACAGTGTTCATCTTCAACAGGTATACGGGGTTGTGGAGACCATTGTTTTTGTTGAAATCCGAGCTTACGGGAATAAGATTTACGTCCAAAGTGTTGTCGGTACAGACTTCTATTTCGTTTTTACCCTCATGAATGAATTTGTCGAGGTTCACCACAAAAGGTGTATAGCCTCCGCGATGTTCAATGACCTGTTTGCCGTTCACGCTGACGGTTGCCGCCTGCGCCGCGCCCTCAAACAGAATGTAAGCGGGCTTTTTAAGGTCGCTCTTGCTGAATTCTATTTGTTTTTTGTAGTATGCTTTTCCGCGATAATAACTTTGTGAATGTCCGTCCATGGCATTGCAACTGTGGGGAATGCTCACCTGCTGCCACTCTGTTTTGTTTTTGCTGAAATTCCACTGCTTCAGTTCGGTTTGCTGCCAGGCTCTGCGCTGACCACATACGCTCTGCGCTGCCAACATAAGTGTGGCAAGACAAAAGGTCTTGGGTATTGAAGTTTTCATGACGCTTGTATTTTCATTGTTGTTGTTTATGGTAATTTAGATTTGTAGCAAAGTTAATTATTATAGCCATAACCGCAATGTGAAAAGCTGAAAAACGCGCAGCGTGATAGAATTTGCCGTATTGGAATCGGTCGAAAATTCCTCAATTCTGCATTGTGCGAAAAAACACATGGCTTATCGTAAAAAATACAAGCCATGTATTTTAAAATATAAGGCACTTATTT
>ENA-OUQH01000736-OUQH01000736.1-human-gut-metagenome-genome-assembly--contig:-NODE-736-length-23102-cov-5.826008_pt1 | contig 23102 bp, 17 predicted proteins | sample MGYA00237948_ERZ548828 | MGnify/ENA primary metagenome ERZ548828 (study PRJEB26490, sample SAMN05194711) | human gut metagenome | biome: terrestrial biome; feature: human-associated habitat; material...
TGCTTGAAGAGACCCCCCAGACCATTAAGGTCGTTGGTGTAGGCGGCGGCGGCGGAAACGCCGTAAACCGCATGGCAGATGCCGGCGTGCAGCACGTCGAACTCGTCTGCATGAATACAGACCGTCAGGCACTGTCCCGCTCGCAGGCCAAGACCCGCGTGCAGATCGGTGAAAAGAATACACAGGGCAGAGGCGCAGGCTCCAAGCCGGAGGTTGGCGCAAAGGCTGCCGAGGAGAGCCGCGAGCTGATCGCAGCTACCCTCAAGGGCGCAGACATGGTCTTCGTCACCGCCGGTATGGGCGGCGGCACCGGCACGGGTGCAGCACCGGTCGTTGCAGAGATTGCAAAGGATATGGGTGCCCTCACCGTCGGCATCGTCACAAAGCCGTTCGCTTTTGAAGGCAAGCGCCGTATGGATCAGGCAGAAAAGGGCATTGCAGAGCTGCGCAAGCACGTCGATTCCCTCGTTGTCATCCCGAACGAAAGACTGAAGCTCGTCAGCGAGCAGCGTATTACGCTTGCAAACGCATTCAGCATCGCCGATGACGTTCTCCGTCAGGGCGTACAGAGCATTTCCGACCTCATCCAGATCCCGGGCATCGTCAACCTCGACTTCGAGGATGTCAAGTCCATCATGCAAGATGCAGGCTACGCACACATGGGCGTCGGTCGTGCGGCAGGCAAGGACAAGGCAGAGCAGGCAGCTGTTGCGGCTATCTCCAGTCCGCTGCTTGAGACCGCTATCGCAGGCGCTAAGGGCGTCATCATCAACATCAAGTCCTCTCCGGACATCGCCCTCGACGAGATCGATGTCGCGTCTCAGCTCATCACCGAGCGCGCAAGCGAGGATGCAAACATCATTTGGGGTGCTGCATTCGACGAGACGATGGAAGACGAGATGATGGTCACCGTTATCGCGACCGGCTTCGACGGCATGAACGGCGAAAAGACCCAGAAGCCCGCAACTCCGGCTATCAGCGACGCAGACCTCTTTGGCAACCCGTCTGCGCCGAGCACCGGCAGCACAACTTCCGCGAAGAGCGACGATGATACCTTCTCCGATATCATGTCCATCTTCAACAGGAAGTAATTTAGAATTACAAATCAAGCAGGGTATCGGTCTCGATACCCTGTCTTTATAAAATGTACTTTTGGGAGGAAAACAAAATGAGCTTGATCAAAGGCATTCACCACGTGGCACTGCGTCCGACATATGCTCAGGTTGAAAAAGCAAAAACGTTCTATCTTGACCTGCTCGGCCTCAAGGTCGTGCGCCAGTGGGGCGACGAAAAATACCCCTGCATGATGATCTCCACCGGGGACAACAGCTGCATCGAAGTGCTGCCCGTCCCGGAAGAGAACGATGTGCTGCTGGAAGGCAAGTTTGCCCATCTCGCGCTCGCAACAGATGATACCGACGGTTGTGTCGCCCGTGTCCGTGAAGCCGGCTACGAGATCACCATCGAACCGAAAGATGTAGAGCTTTCCGACATCACCGCGCGCATTGCATTCTGCACCGGCCCCTGCGGCGAAATCGTCGAGTTCTTTGACCAGAAGTAAGCCGATTTAAGCCGATTTACAAAATTAAATCACCCAAAAGCAGAGTTTGAGGAGCTTTCCTCAAGCTCTGTTTGCATATTCGGCGGGTTTTCAGCCGCTAACCAAAAGGAGATTTTCGTTATGACCGATCTCATTTTGCGGATCTTTGTCCGCAATCATAAAAATACCGAGGATCCTGCCGTGCGCGACAAATGCGGCCGCGTGGCGGGTGCCGTCGGTATCGTCACAAATTTTCTGCTTTTTTTAATTTTAACTATAATTAATAATCTTTCGAAAAACTAATTTCTGCACATCTATTCTGCTAATAATTTTTCTGCCTTAGTGATTAGTGTTCTTCTATTCTGTTATCTGATACATATATAATTCATGTAATGCTCTTGTTGCGCAGATGTATTGATATCCTTGGTACATTTTGTTGTTACGGTCGCCGCCTACAACAAATACCTGGTCGAATTCTAAGCCTTTTGCCAGATAGTAGGTGGTTACTGTCAGGCCTTTTTTGAATTGTGCGCTGTCGCGGTTGATGTAATATGCTTCTGCGCCTAGTTTGTGCATGATTTCTTGAATATGTTCTGCTTCTTTTTCTGTCATGGTGAGGATTGCTGCTGTTTCGTATTCTTCTTCTCTTAATTTCAATTTTTCGCTGATTTCTTTACATGTTTTTTCCAGTGTTTTTATGGCATGTCTTTCGACTGCTTTTCCGTGTCTTGCTACATACTGGATGTCTTTGGATCCGCCGACGGATTTGGCGTATTCTGCGATTTCGCTTGTGTTGCGGTAACTTTTGTTCATGACGATACGTTTGACTTTTTTCCCAAATATTTTTGGTAAAAATGTGAGAACGTCTTGTTGTTTTCCGGCGATGGTCTGTGCCTTGTCGCCCAGTATTGTCATGTTGCATGAAAACATTTTCACGAGAAGTACGTACTGTAAATAGGAGTAATCCTGCATCTCATCAATGACGAGATGGCGGATGTTCTTGCGCTGGCCGGCTGCCGTCAGGCTGTATTTTAGATAGAGAATCGGGTAAACGTCTTCGTATTCCAGTACGCGGCGCTCTGGCTGCATGTCCGGAAGTGCCGGGAATCCGTAGTCTTCCAGGAACCAGTTGTATATTTGACAAATGTCTCTGGTTACGTACATATTCATGAATTTTCTGCAAATGATTTCTTGTTCTTCGTCGTTTAGGCTGCGTCCGCGTAAGGTTTCGACTTCGTCGATAAAATAATCCATGACCGCGCCCATTCTATCTAAAAGTGGTGTACCGGTATATTTTTCATAAAAAAATTCCATGATTTCGCTGGCACTTTTGCGAATGCCCTTGAATTCTACATCTTCAAAATCTACCAGCCGATCTTCCAGCTCAATCAGAAAGCCTTCGATTGCCTGAACGTATTCCACGGACTGCTTCCATTCGTAACGTTTTTGATCTGCATCATCCACTCCTGCGATTTCACGCTCGATTTGATGATATTTGTCTTCACAGTCGGCGGCTATCATTTTGCTATTCCAACCAGTCCCGGCTGAACTACTTTTTGAATTTCCACTTGGATTTTTCCCTTGATTTCCGCCTTGATCTCTATTTTTATTTCTATATATCGCATTTTCCTGATTCACAGCATTTCCATATATCGCATTTTCCTGATTGCCAGCATTTCCATATATCACATTTCCCTGCGTTGCAGTATTTCTCCTGAGTTCATGATATGCAAACAGATCAAAACTCATTTCCTGTATATTTTCCTCGCCAAGTTCAGGAAGAATATGGGAAATGTAGTCGGCAAACACGCCGCCTGGCGAGAGGATCAGGATATTTGACGAATTCAGATGCTCTCTGTCATGATACAGAAGATAGGCGATCCGATGTAGCGCAACGGACGTCTTACCACTGCCTGCTACTCCTTGAATAGCCAGAATCTTGTCCTTCGTGTTGCGGATAATTGCATTTTGTTCCTTCTGGATTGTACGCACAATGTTTTTCAGTTTCGTGTCGCTGTTGGCGCCAAGTTCCTGCTTTAAAATGTCATCGTCAATCTTCACATCACTCTCAAATTCATAGATCATCTTGCCGCCACGGATTTTGTACTGCCATTTGGACAGAATTTCTCCGTCCATGCGCCCACCCGGCGCTTCGTAGGACGCCTCGCCTTTGTCGTAGTCATAGAACAGACTGCTGACCGGCGCTCTCCAGTCGTAAATGAGCGGCAATGCGCCACGCTCTCTTGCGAAATTGCCGATTCCGATATAAAAATCTTCCGGCTCGTCTTCCCCGTCATAGACGAATTCTACACTTCCGAAAAATGGTGCATCCAGCATACGTTTCAGACGCCGGCGCATTTTCCAGTTCTCCTGATTGGCATTCACCTGCATTTTCAGCGCCTGCTGGTTGTCATAGTCCTCATATCCATACTGGTCCATTTCCGTGTAATTGTCCCAGTAATATTCATTCATACTGTTAATGTCCTGGCGTACCGCCTGTATATTTTTATCAATCTCTCCCAGACGTTTTTCTATCAGACCAAGTACCTCCGGCAGAAATTCACTTCCTTTACTCACAATCAATCCTCCAATTTTAATCATTGTAACTGAATTATCATAGCATTATCGGCAAAATATATCCACTTTTCTCGCTTGGAAATCATGGAAAAATCATGGTATATTTTCCCAATAATTGTTTTTTCTGACACAATTTTTAAAAATCATTTCTAAAAATCGAGGAGCTGTAAAAAAAGAATGGTCCCCAAAAAAAGAAAGGACGCATGAAAAAACTCTCGTTTTTTTCACACGCCCCTCAATTGAATCAATGTTGGAAGAACATCTCCCATCCGTTATTTAATTTCTGCTGTTTCTACGATAAACTTGACGCTTCCGCTTGCGCCTTCTCTGATCCCGCCATAGTTGGTGTATGTCTTTTCTGCCTCTTTTACTGCCTTGAAATGATTCAGAACATTTGCAAGGTCATCTCCTGCAAGGTCTCCCAGTTTTTCAATTCCTTCTTCGTCGAATGTCTTCATTCCGGCTTCCAGAAGGCTGGCGCCCTGGGCGAGTGTTCCTGCGCCCGTGTTAAGCTGTGTACCAACGGAGCTTAACTGGCTTGTTCCGGTGCTGAGTGTAGCCGCCCCCTGGGCAAGCTGGCTGATGGCTGACTGGAGTTTGCCGCCGATTTCGGCCATATCCGGCATGTCAGAAAGGCTGTTAGATAAAGCCGTAAACTGAGTCACTAAATCCGCAAGAGCCTTCTGGGCTGTAGTCGTATCCACCTGCATGGCCTTTGCTTCTGCCAGCGCACTTACTGCCTGGTCTATCGCTGTCTTGACGCCGGACGCATTCGTAAGGGAAATATTCATGCTGTCACATTCTTTTTCAGCTGAACTTGATGTACCACTGGCTGTATTTACTGCATTTTCCAATTCTTCTTGTTGTTCCGATGTCAGCGATTTATAACTTTCTGTTTCTTTTAAACGATCCATGACATTCTTCTTTGTAGATGCTTCCGTTTCGGAAATTGCTGTGTTCACTGCTTTTTTTGCTTTTTCTTTCGCCTGATTCGACGCTTCTGTCTCCAAATCTGTAACGTTGATTTTATCCAGTTCGCTCTTGGCAGTGGTTACATTCTCACTGATTGTATTTACATACTCCGCCAGTGTTGTGACGCTTCCAAGCTCCTGCTGTAATATTCCAAGATCTTTCTGAATCTGTGTAACTGCCTGCGCAGTCGTATCATCACTGCCTGTTGCGCTTAAGCTGCCCATGAGTGTAGTTACTTGTTCATCCAGTTCACTCAAACCTTCCGCCAGTGCCTGTGCTCCCGCATCCACCTGTGAAACGCCGCTTGTATACTGACTTAAATAATCCTGCAGTGTTCCGGCTCCGGTGCTCAATTGTCCCATGGATTCCACCAGTTCATCGGAAGCATCGGTCATTTCTTTTACGCCATCAATCATGTCATTGACATCGTCAAGGTCACCGTCCTTCATATCGCTAAGCCCACATGTGGAAATTGCAGTCGCTGTGAAATCCAGTTCAAAGTTTTCCACATCCGCAGTTATTTCCACATAGTCTTTCAGGTCAATATCTTTTGTTGCCTCGTAATCTTTCAACTCCAAACTGTCTGCAAGTCCTGGAAATGCGGTTCCGATCACAATGCTCTGATCCTGGTCTGCCATGACTTTTCCACCGGAAACTTTCACATTTTTAAACTTATCCCCAGGAAGCATGAGTATGGACGCTGCAAGAAATGGAACTTTTACTCCTACGTCTTTACCATCGATATTCACCGTCCGGCTCTCATTATTCGTATAGTCAAACCGAATTTTCACCTTGCCGCTTTTTCCTGCCAGATCTTCCGGCTTGATTTCCTTGCCGTCCAGATAATAGGTTACTTTTGTAGTCACCGGAAGCTGCTGATTGGAAGTACCTTCATAGGAAATGTCTTCCCCTTTGTTCTCCCATGTGATAGTTCCGTCTGCATTTTGCGTATATTCTTCGTCTCCTTCCGTGTTTTTGATGTCTTTCAAATTGGAAAAATCGATGATCTCACCGTCACCATTCCGGCGCAGCCAGTCTTTGACCGTAATCTTCTTAACTGAACCGTCTGCATTTGCATCGACATAAACTGTTTCTGTCTTATCTTTCCATTCACCTGCATCCTCGTCACTGGATGTCTCTGCTGTCACGTCATTGGATGTCTTTACTGCCGCGTCATTGGATGCCTTTACTGCTGCGTCATTGGATGTCTCTGCCGGCGCGGTATTGGATATCTTTGCTGCCGCGTGTACAACACTTACATTGCCTGCCACTGCCGGGAGTGCTGACGGCGCTATCATAGACAACGTCAGCGCACCTGCTAATAATATCATTACAACTGGTCGTTTCATATTCTCCTCCTTCTGATTCTCATCTTTCTAACATTCCTTATTCATTTTTCCAGCATACTGTTTCAAGATTTCTACGAATCTCTATTCTACATTTTTCAATGCTTCACCCATTGAATCACTATTCTACATTTTTCAATGCTTCATCCATTGGATCACTATTCCACATTTTTCAACGCTTCATCCATTGGATCACTATTCCACATTTTTCAACGCTTCATCCATTGGAATTTTTCGGATCCTTCGATATTCAATTGCTGCCACAATGGCATATGCCGCCACGCCGATCACAAACATTTCCACGAAAATTTTCGGATCTATGTAAAATGTGATCCAGCCGGTAATGCTTGTCAGCATCATTTCCCGGAACAGAATCTGCATGATTTCCAGCTCCAATGGCAGGCTGATCAAGATGAACAGCACGACCACGATAGACGTGGACATAATGTACAGCCGGCTGATTTCGCCGTTTGTATATCCCAGGATTTTTGCCATGGAAATAGACTGCGCATTTTTCTCGATGATGATCTTGGACAGGAGATAAATCAATACGAGGAAAATGATCACGGAAAATCCGTCCATCAGATTCATCATACTTCCCATGGACACGTCGAGCTGTCTGGAAATCTTGGTCAGATCCTCAACATCAATGGTGGAACCGATATATTTTTCATCAATATCCGTAATTTCAGAATCAGAGAAATATCCGCTGAAGCTGTCTTTGTCCATATCAAATGTTTTGTTGAGTTCCTGTATTGGCATAAATATGGAGAGTGAACCTACGTAATCATATACACCTGCAACTTTAAACTTGTATTTTTTATTTTCATACTTTTCCTTTAAAGTAATTGTGTCACCTTTTTTCAGACTAAATTTTTCTGCATAGCCAGAGGAGAGGTATACCTCAGGGATATTCTCCACATTTTTCACATCTGTATCAGATGCGGAATCTGATGTTTTCCACTTAATGTTGATATATTTGCTATTGTTTTCCACACCGTAGAGGATAATTTCCTCACTCTTATATTTTCCAGGAAGGGTGCTCAGTGAATAGGCGCTGAATTTTTCTGCATCCGGATTTTCTGTCTCTACTGCCTGACTGAACATCATCATGGACACCATCTGCTCAAGCTTACTGTCTCCACCTGCCATGCTCGCCGGCATCTGCAGCATGTACTGATATTTGCTGAGCATGCCATTTTCCATTTCCACTTGATAATGGTCCAGCACAGATGGAAGCATCAGTCCGAACATCAACAACATATTTGCAAAAATAATTCCCACAAACAATACCGCGTAGTTACTCATATTCTGAAGGATCACACGTATCCGGAATCTGTGGAAAAAGCCAAGATGCTCACTCAACGGCAATGCATGTTTCTGGTTACGTCTGCTTAAGTCCCTTCTCAGGAACTTCAGTGGTGATAGTTTTAATTTGTACCACAGCAGCACAGAATTCACCACAAACATAATGAGGATCGGCACTACCGTTGTCAGAAGAAATGCTTCCGCGTTCCAGATGGTCACGTAGGTCGGCAGGCTGTAGCTTCCATAGTAAAGTCCCGCGCAATAATCTTTTCCTACCGTATAGCCGATAATATTTCCAATAATCGCTCCGATAAATGTGACAAATACCGGGGCTGCCATGTAATGCCGGATCAGTTCACCTCTTGTATAGCCGGATGCCCGCAAGGTGCCGATTACATTTGCCTCTTTTCGGATCGTGTTGCTGGTAGTGATTGCAAAGACAAATGCCATGATCACGATGATGATATAAAGAAGCACGATCATCATCGAACGGTCACCGCCCATATCATCCCCAGTGAAAATGATTGCCTGGTTCGTGTATCTTGGGACAAATTCTTCCAGTGTCACTTCTTTTGCCACATCTTCCATCAGATCTTCCGAAATGTCTTTTTCTGCCTTTTCATTTTTGGGCTCAGTATTGTATTTCCATGCGTAGCTGTAATTCAACTGATCGGCCTTGTAGCTGTCGAACTCCTCTGGGCACACTACCGACACGCCAAATTTTACCGAGTCAAACATGGAATCATTATTATTGGAAAACAAGGCGCTGTAATCTGAAAGCGCCACAAGACCGGTAATCTTCCATGTATGTCCGCCACTTTCAATCTCATCACCCACGCTCAGATCATTATTGTCTGCATACATACGGTCAATACCGATTTCTCCTGGTTTTTCAGGCATTTTCCCCTTCATCAGGCACACCTTATTGACCTCATCACGATTCCTGAAAATGCGCATTGTACTTCCATTTGTTAAAGCTTCCTCTACATAATAATTCTCGTACAATTTGATGCCCAGATGTTCGATATCCTGAATCTGAGCATTGTTCATTTTCTTTTCTGTCCGGAAATGTCCATTTTCAATGTTATATTTTTCAAAGCTTTCCTCGTACGCCTGGATCATACTTCCATCGGCCACCAGAAATCCTGATACCATTCCGATCGTCAGCGTCATCAAGATAAAAATGACCAGATATTTTCCAAATTCTACACGAAGCTCCCGGAACAGACGTTTATTTAACGGGCTTCTCATCACGCGTCCTCCTTACCAATCCAGCTCTCTCGCCGGAATCTTCTTCTCATTGCGGTAACTTTTTCTCACCGCACCGTCACGGAGACGAATCACGATGTCCGCCATGTCTTTGATTGCGTCATTGTGTGTGACCATAATGACCGTGTTACCGTACTTCTGGTTGACACGCTCGATCAGCTCCAGAATATCCTTGGACGTGTTATAATCCAAAGCTCCTGTCGGCTCATCGCAGAGCAAAATATCCGGATTTTTGACAATTGCCCTTCCGATTGCCGTTCTCTGCTGCTGCCCGCCCGACAACTGGTTCGGTAACTTTTTCCTGTGTTCATAAAGTCCCAGCGTCTGTAACAATTCATCAACATCCAGCGGTCTGTCACTTAGATAAGCCCCAACCTCAATATTTTCCCGGACAGTCAGATTCGGAATCAGATTGTACATCTGAAACACATAACCCAGATGCTTTCTCCGATATGCCGTCAGTTTTTTCTCATTCATATCGGCCATGCGCTCACCTCCGATGGAAATGTATCCCGCATCCGCATCATCAATTCCACCGATAATATTTAACAGTGTAGACTTTCCCGAACCAGACGGTCCAAGTAATACACAAATGTCACCCTTCTCTATAGAAAAATCCACACCCCGCAGCACCTCCACACGGTTCGAATCACTGCCAAAACTCTTTTTCAGATTATTGATCTCAATAAACATACATTGTTTCCTCACTCCCTGTAGTTAGTTTAATGCAACTATATTTTACCACAGAATCAAAATGCAGAAATAGAAAGGCCTGAAAAAACGGCGTGACTATTGAGAACTTTTATCAATAATTCAAAAATGCCTCGGCATTCTTGCTGCGAGGTGCGCGTCATGCAATTGCATGACATACTTCTACTGCGCACCTCTGCAAGTCTACACTCCGTTTCGGTCGGCGCAAAACCATTGTCCACCGGACAATGTGCGCCCTGCCGGAGGCTATATCAGCTTGGAAATTGTAGATGAAAATGATGCAATTTAAGGAAAATGAAAAAGGGACAGGTTGAAGTTTAATTGGGGACGGGGTTTTTTTGAAAAAACCCCGTCCCCAATTAAATTGTTTTAAATACTTACACATCTTTCATGGTGAGTTGTATTCTTTTTTTCTTTAAGTCTACGCTCATGACTTTGACGTCTACGATGTCTCCTACGCTGACGACTTCTAGTGGATGTTTGATGAATTTTTTGTTTGTCATCTGGGATATGTGTACAAGTCCGTCCTGGTGGACTCCGATGTCTACAAATGCTCCAAAGTCAATTACGTTTCGGACGGTTCCTTTTAAGATCATGCCTTCTTTTAAATCTTTCATTTCCAGGACGTCTGTGCGTAGGATTGGTTTTGGCATCTCGTCTCGTGGGTCGCGTCCTGGTTTTTCCAGTTCTTTTACGATGTCGCGCAGTGTGATTTCTCCGATTTCCAGTTCTTCTGCGAGTTTTTTGTAGTCTTTGATGGTGAGGGATAAGCCTGCCAGTTTACCGGCGCAGATATCTTCGGTGGTAAATCCTTGTTTTTTCAGGAGTTTTTCTGCTGCCTCGTAGCTTTCTGGATGTACGCTTGTTGTGTCCAGTGGATTTTTTCCATTTTGAATGCGTAAGAATCCGGCGCATTGTTCAAATGCTTTTGGTCCTAATTTTGCTACTTTTAAGAGTTGCTTTCTTGTCTCGAATCTTCCTTGTTCTTCCCGATATGCCACAATATTTTTCGCTATGGCTGAGGTAATGCCGGATATGTAGGAAAGCAGTGGTGCGGAAGCTGTGTTCAGGTCTACGCCTACGCGGTTTACACAAGACTCTACGACTCCGGACAATGTATCATTTAACTTTTTCTGGTTCATGTCGTGCTGGTACTGACCGACTCCGATGGATTTCGGATCGATTTTTACTAGTTCTGCCAGCGGGTCCTGCAGTCTTCTTGCGATGGACGCTGCGCTTCTCTGTCCAACATCAAAGTTCGGGAATTCTTCGGTTGCAAGTTTACTTGCAGAATATACGGAAGCTCCCGCCTCATTTACGATGATGTACTGTACTTTCTGTGGAATTTCTTTCAGAAGGTCTACAATGATCATCTCGGACTCGCGTGAAGCTGTTCCGTTTCCAACGGAAATGAGGCTGATATTATATTTTGCAATGAGTTTTTTTAACGTGTCTTTTGCAGCCTGGATTTTCTGTGGTGTCGTCGGTGCTGTAGGGTAAATGACGGTAGTGTCTACAACTTTTCCGGTTGGGTCTACGACAGCCAGTTTGCAGCCGGTACGGAATGCCGGATCCCAGCCAAGAACTGTATGTCCCACGATTGGAGGCTGCATCAGAAGCTGTTCTAAATTCTTGCCAAATACTTCGATGGCTCCATCTTCTGCTTTTTCGGTCAATTCACCTCGGATTTCACGCTCGATCGCCGGAGCAATGAGTCGCTTGTAGCTGTCTTCGATTGCTTCTTTGAGAATCTGTGTTGTACTCAGGTTTTCACCATGGATAATTTTCTTTTCCAGATACCGGAGAATGTCCTCCTGCGGTGCCTCGATTTTCACGGTCAGAAATTTTTCTTTCTCGCCACGGTTCAGTGCCAGCGTGCGATATCCAGCCAGACGGTTCACCGGCTCATCGAATTCATAATAATTCTCATAAACAGACTCTGCCTTCTCGTCTTTTGCACTGGAAATGATATGTCCTTTCTGCATCGTCTGCTTCCGGATCCAGCTTCTATAATCCGCCTCATCGGAAATATTCTCAGCGATAATATCTCTGGCACCTTCCAACGCTTCCTGTACATTTGCCACGCCTTTTTCTTCATTTATATATTGCTTTGCAACTTCCTCTAAAGACTCTTTTGTCTTCTGCAGCATGATCAGTGTGGACAAAGGCTCCAGTCCTTTTTCTTTTGCGATGGTCGCGCGAGTCCGTCTCTTTGGCCGATACGGACGATACAGGTCTTCTACAACAACCTGAGTCTGTGCTTCCAGAATCTGCTTTTTCAGTTCTTCAGTAAGTTTTCCCTGCTCTTCGATGGACGCTAATACCTGTTCTTTCTTTTCTTCCAGATTGCGCAGGTAAACGAGTCTTTCATATAATTTACGGAGCTGTTCATCATCCAGCGTTCCGGTTGCTTCTTTTCGATATCTGGCAATAAATGGAATTGTGTTTCCCTCGTCGATCAGCTTCACCGCTGCCTCGACCTGCCAGAGTTTCACACCGAGTTCTTCTGTTATCTTCTGATTAATATCCATATATAGTATCCTTTCTCCATTATCGTGATGCCTGTATCAAAAAGCAGCATCATATTGCATTATTATACTCGAACTACTTTTTATTTACAACATTTTCAAAAATCCTTGGCGCAATCCTTAATGCATCTTCCTATTCTGTATTCACGTTTTGCTGAAATATTTGCTTAAAAACATTTTCACATTTTGCTGAAATATTTGCTGAAAAACATTTTCGCATTTTTTTAGAAAAGCTTTGTAGAAGCAGTTTGTATAAAAAGTTCCTATAAAAAGTGTGTAAACAGAGTCTGCTCTGTTTTCTTGATAATTTTCTCCTTCTATGTTATACTACGCATAGAATTAAACCGAAGGGATTTTTAAGAAAATGAGTGAAATATTATCGAAGCAGCAACTGAAGTCAAAAGAGACGAAAGCTAAGATCTTCCGGGCTGCAAAACACATTTTGCAGAAGCACGGATATGAAGCGCTCTCTATCAAAAATATCTGTGAAAAAGCCGGCGTTTCTAACGGAAGTTTTTATCATCATTTTAAGACTAAAGATGATCTGCTTTCCTACTATATTGAAGAGCAGCCGAATATTAACCCAGATCTTCTTGATATACCAAAGAGTGCTGATGAAGTTAAATCTGCCATTGTATATGTCTACCTGAATTATGTGCATTATTGCCAGGAACTCGGCGTTGAATTTATGGCGAATTATTATACTCCGAAAAACCAGTCTCTGAACCCATTGATCCGTACCGAACGTCCGTACCCGATCGTGACTGTACACAATTATCTGCAGAAATGTATCGGTGCCGGAATCATTTCCCCGAATCAGGATATTGAGGATATCACGACAGATATTCGTATGATCGTTATTGGAAATGTTTTCGAATGGTGCCTGAAAGAGGGGAACGCAGATTTTGAGGGAAATATGAAACGTTCTCTGGAATCTTATATGAATGGAGTCTTCTAACAACTGATGTTGTACGAAAAATACAAATGTTTCAAAATCATTTTTTCGTGCAGCATCATTTTTTATCATTATGGAATCAACAGTCAGAATGAATTTATTAAATACAAATATTTTATTGAGAACAAATATTTTATTGAGAACAAATATTTTATTGAGAACAAACATTTTATTGGAAATAAGCATTTTGTTGCAGTGAACTTTATTTGCAGACATAAAAAGAACCTTTAAGTGAGCGTTCTTAAAGGTTCTTTCTATTTTAGAAGGGAAATGGCATTTCTTAATGCCAACAATAATATCTTTATGTTTGTATTATAGTCCAGGTTGCAAAAAAAATCCAATTGCTTATTATTATATAGCAGGTAACTTATAGATTTTATCTATATTTTTAAAATACTCTTGTTTTTCTGGTCTAAATGAACTACAACTATCATCGAGATCCCACCACGAAACAATGATTGAATTCAAGGATTTTCAAATATTAAGCAGGACATTCCGGCAATATAATGATACACTAGAATTATATCAGCTGGGAGATGACTCCCACCTCTATAGGGTGGTGAGAAACAAGCTGGTATCAGTGGTGGGAGTCAATCTCCCAGCTGATATAGCCTCCGGCAGGGCGCACATTGTCCGGTGGACAATGGTTTTGCGCCGACCGAAACGGAGTGTAGACTTGCAGAGGTGCGCAGTAGAAGTATGTCATGCAATTGCATGACGCGCACCTCGCAGCAAGAATGCCGAGGCATTCTTGAATTCAAGCACAAAAGATTAGGTGGAGGAACGACTATGTATGCATTTATCGTAAATCCGAATTCCAGATCCGGCCTCGGCCTTAAGATCTGGGAACAATTAGAACTTATATTAAAAGAAAGACATATCGATTATCAGATTTATTTCACCAGACGTCCAGGACACGGTGCCAGGCTTGCTGCGCAAATCTGTGACACCGATGCTGACACGCTGGTCGTTCTTGGCGGAGATGGCACTATCGGCGAAGTTGTTAACGGAATTCGTGATCTCACAAAGCTGACCCTGGCTTATATCCCGATTGGCTCTGGAAATGATTTTGCCAGGTCTATGAAGCTGACAAAAGATCCGACGAAAGCCCTCTTACATATCTTAAATCCCACAGACTACGCGTACATTAATGTGGGGCTTTTGAAAACACCACAAATAGAGAGACGCTACGCCGTCAGTTCCGGAATCGGTTTTGATGCAGATGTGTGCTACCACAATAATCTGTCTTCGAAACTGAAGCATTTCCTGAATAAATGTAAACTTGGGAAGCTTTCCTATACTGCCATTGCGCTCCATTTGCTTTTGACTTCCAATCCAAAATCCATGCGGATTACACTGGATGATCAAAAGCCGATTACATTTCCAAAAGTGTATTTTATTGCAGCTATGAACCAGAGATACGAGGGCGGCGGCTTTGAATTCTGTCCGAAAGCGGATCCCAAAGACGATCTGCTGGATATTATTGTCGTGTCTGGCTTAAGCAAATTCAAGATTCTCTGCCTGCTGCCGACCGCATATAAGGGAAAGCACACGAAATTTAAAGGAATCTATACCTACCAGTGCAAAAGTGCTAAAATTGAAAGCGTGCAGGTTCTGCCTGTACACACGGATGGTGAGGCTGATCTTCGCTCCGACACCGCTACATTTGCATTGGAGCCGGACCGGATCCGATTCATCCGCTCTTAATGATATGAAACAATAAAGGAGGCATTTTTTCATGCATGTTGTCATCATACTGTTGATTCTTTTCATATTATTATATTGTTTTGCGATTTTCCCGGAAATGTCCAGACAAAAGCGCATGAAAGCATTTCATGGAATTATGTTCGCCCACAGAGGGCTTCACAGTAAGACTCACGGAATTCCGGAAAATTCCATGTCAGCTTTTCGCGCCGCAATTCAAAAAAATTACGGAATTGAGCTGGATCTTCATCTGACACGCGACGGTGAGCTGGTCGTCTTCCACGACGATGACCTGAAACGTGTCTGCGGACGGCCGGAACGTCCGGAGGATCTGACTGCTGCGGAGCTGACAAAATGTACGCTTCTTGGTACGAAAGAACATATCCCGCTGTTTCGCGATGTGCTTGCACTCGTAAATGACCAGGTTCCACTCCTTGTAGAGTTAAAAATTCCGGAACGAAACATGCAGATTTGCCAAAAAGCATACGAAATGCTACGCTCTTACCACGGTGCATTTCTTCTTGAATCCTTTAATTCCGAAGGTCTGTACTGGTTCCGGAAAAATGCTCCGGAAGTCCTAAGAGGACAATTATCTTCCAGACTGACAAAGGAGAAATCCGATGTATCCTGGTTTTTACGGTTCTTTGTGGAAAATCTGTGGTGTAATTTTCTTGGGCGCCCGGACTTTATTGCTTATAAATTGACTGACCTGCCCAAACTCACGGTGACATTGCTGCGCATTTTCTCCGGAACAACCATCGCAGTGTGGACACTTCGCACAAAAGACGCTATCCACGAGGGGAAACAGGAATACGATATTCAGATTTTTGAAAATCCGGTAAAATTTATTAACAAATAGTGAACTTTCTTGTTGCACAGATGATTTCATGTTATAATCCGTTTGAAACAAAAGAACGTAACCTGATTAAGATTTATCCGTTTGAAACAAAAGAACGTAACCTGATTAAGATTTATTCGTTTGAAAAGGGGATTCATATGAAAGCGATATCCAAAATGAAATCGTTGATTCTGAAGTACCGGCATGCATGGGTTCTGTTATATGGTCTGATTTATATGCCATGGTTCTGCTACCTGGAAAAGCGTCAGACAATCCACTATCTCATCCACTCACCACTGGATGAGTATATCCCATTTGTCGAGTACTTTATTATTCCATACTTATTATGGTTCGTATTTCTCGCCGTAACCGGCGCATACTTTTTCTTTACGAACCGCAGAGACTTTTACCGGCTGGCAGCATTTCTGTGCAGCGGTATGACCATTTTCCTCATTGTCTGTACCATTTTCCCGAATGGACTGAACCTTCGTCCGGTCACATTTCCACGGGAAAATATCTTCACGGATTTGGTGCGAATGATATATTCGGTGGATACCCCGACCAATGTGCTGCCGAGTATTCACGTTTATAACTCCATCGGAGCTATGGCAGCAATTGCCCACAGCACATCCCTGAAAAAGCACCGCGGAGTTCAGATTGGTTCCTATGTACTTGGAATTTTGATTATTTTCTCTACAGTATTTTTGAAGCAGCATTCCATCACAGATGTGATTGCCGCCCTCGCAATGGCATGTATGATTTATCCATTTGTATATGCAACGCAGGAAAAGAAAGAGACAAAACTTTCACAGCAATTGATTTAATATTTGGTTAAAACTGGAGATGTCTCCTGTTTGATATACACACGAAAGAAGGGGTAGAATAAATATGAGAGCAGAATTTACAGATGATCTGATTACCGGAAACGAATTAATCGATTCACAGCACGAAGAATTAATCGGTCGAATCAACAAACTCCTCGACAGTTGTGAAGCAGGCGAAGGAAAAATAAGTGCAATAAAGATGTTAGACTACCTTGCCAAGTACACAGACATACACTTTGGTGATGAAGAAGCGCTCCAGAAAGAAGTCTGTTATCCGGATTACGACAAACACCATGCAAAACACGAAGAATTCAAACAGACGATTCAAGAGTTGAATGAGATGCTCCAGGAAGAAGAAGGTCCTTCCGATGCATTCGTTCAGAAGGTAGAAGAACATGTAGTAAAGTGGTTCTACCGCCACATCAGCAGTTTTGACCGTTCCGTTGCAGAATATATTAATATGCGCGAAAACGGTGGAAGATTATAATCAGGATTTATACATGGATCTTAAATATATGTAACCTCAAATCGTATTCCTTGAAAAAGGAATACGATTTTTTTGTACAATTAAGACAATTTTAATTGGGACAGGTTAAATTTTAATTGGGGACGGGGTTTTTTTGAAAAACCCCCGTCCCCAATTAAAATTATATCAATTTCATATACTTTTCGAACGCTGACGGGATAGGATACTCTTTTTGAATTTCTTCTGGGTGAATGAAAAGATATTTCTTGTTGTTTGTTTTTTCCAATTCGTCTACGCGTATATCATATCCGATCATCTGCCATTCGATGTGGCTGAAAATGTGTTTTGCTGCGGGCAATTTTTTTATGTGAATCGGCATGAGTCCAATCTCTTTGCAATACTGTGTTATCTCTTTTTTGTTCAAGTGTTCTTCTATGTTCGGGAGTTCGTAAAGTCCTGCCAGAAGCCCTTTTGCTGGTCGTTTGCAAATAGCAATCTTATCTTCATCTCGCAAGATGAACACTGTCTTTTTTTCGATTCGTCTTGCTTTTGCTTTTTCTTTTACTGGAAGTTCCTGGATTTTCCCTTGTATTCTTGCCTGGCAAAATGGTGCTGCCGGACATTCTTCGCATTTGGGTTCTCCATTTGGAACGCACACAATTGCGCCGAGTTCAATGAGTCCCTGGTTAAAATCTCCTGCGCAATCTTTTGGAATAACTTTTTTAAGTTTTTCTTCGATTTGTTTTCTTGTGCTTTGCTTCATGATGTCGCTGTCGTCTGCAGTGATTCTTGTTATAACGCGCAGAACGTTGCCGTCTACCGCCGGATGCGGAAGTCCGAAGGAAAATGAACTGATTGCTCCGGCAGTGTAATTGCCAATGCCGGTGAGCGACTGAATTTCTTCATATGTCTTTGGAAATGTCCCATTGTAATCTACCATGATCTGTCTGGCTGCTTTTTGCATATTCCGGACACGGTTGTAATATCCAAGGCCTTCCCATAATTTTAAGAGTTTGTCTTCTTCAACATTTGCCAGAGCATTTACATTCGGAAGTGCTTCCATGAACCTTGCATAATAGCGCTTTACTGCTTCTACTCGTGTCTGCTGAAGCATTATTTCTGAAACCCAGATTCGATATGGGTCTGTGGTGTGACGCCATGGAAGATCTCTTCGTGCTTTTTGATACCATGGTACCAGCACCTGGCTCAGTTCATACAATTCCGGGTTTTCTAATATTACCGGGACTGGATCTTGTATCCGGATTTCATCTTCTCTGACCGAACAATCGTAAGCAACTACATGTACTCCGGCTTCTGCTGCCTCTTTAAGTGCTTCTTTAAATTCCGGATGTGTGTCCATGTTCGGCGTAAAATAACGCACGCCAGACATTTGTATTACAAAAAACACATAGCATTCGTAACCTTCTTTTAATGCTTCTTTTAGTTCATGGACGTGCTTTACCGCGCGCTCGCTTGGGGCATCCGGAAATCGCACAACACCATTTTCTTCTAATGTTACACCTTTGACTTCAATCAAAATTTTTCGATTCTGGGCTTCTACATAGAGATCGATCCTTGATTTTCCATATGTGTACTCCGGCTGAATTTTTGTGATACCATGGATTCGATCACTCTGGTTGTGCAGATTGTGATTCCATTTTTCCTGTTCCAGCCATTCTTTTACGATTTTATTGGGAATCTGGGAGTCCATATTAATCAGCCTATCCCCTTTTCTTACAGCAATCAAGTCCCAGCGCGTCTTACGTTTTTTCCCAATATTCGTAGATTTTGAACTAACCGCCACCTGCATTTCCCCTTGTAAAAATTCATTATCTGACAACCGGCCTTCGGCTTCCTGCTGGCTGTCCTGGGCATAGACTTCTGCCCCTGGTACCAGCAGTTCCGCACATCGTCCGGTATTCTTTACATGAACTGTCTCTTCTGCGCCTTCAATCTCTATTTTTGCAATAAATCGGTTCGGACGGCTGATAAAATGTCCTACTCGGATATTCTGATATTTCATATATTTCCCTTTCCCAATTATTTCCTGGAAGTAGCACTTTCCCAAAAGAAAGCCTGAGTATATTAACTCAGACTTCCTTCATTCGTACGATTTTCTTTCTCTTCCTGCTCCAGGACACACGTCTGGATTGCCTCGTTGAGTGACAACATCTTGTCATCTAACGAAGATACCATCTCCGCACATTCCCGCAACTCCCGGCTGATGTAATCCGGTGCATTTCCCTCAAATTTATAATATATCTTATGTTCCAGACTTGCCCAGAAATCCATGGCAATGGTCCGAATCTGTATCTCAACTTTTGTATCAACAACACTGTCAGACAAGAAAATCGGCACAGACACCAGCATATGATAACTCTTATATCCACTTTCTTTCGGGTTCTTGATATAATCTTTGATGGACAGAACCTTCAAGTCGCTCTGATTACCAATCATCTCTGCAAGACGATAAATGTCTGATGTAAAGGAACAAATGAGCCGCACACCTGCAATATCGTTGATATACTTTACCATATTCTCTATGGAAGTCTCATATCCGTAACGTTTCAGTTTCTTTACGATACTCTCTGCTGTCTTTACTCTTGTCTTAATATGTTCAATCGGATTATACTGATGAACATGTTGAAATTCATCATTCAATATCTCCAGTTTTGTTCCGACTTCTTTTAATGCCGACTGGTATAAGAACATAACCGTTTTCCAACTATCGACATCTTCATAATTCTTTATTACACGCTCCATATCTCACTTCTCCTCTCCATATTGAAGAGAAAAATTCGTACTTGTTTATTATAACACACTCCACTTCACTTGTGGGTCTGTTCACGAAAACTTAATAAATGATATTCGGGGCTGAAGACTCCCCTCTATGATATCCACTGGTTTTTCTTAATATTCAATTCCTTCTCTTGCTGTAATTCCCTGATCATATGGATGTTTGACTTTTCGGATCTCGGTTACATAATCAGCAAGCTCCAGCACTTTATCTGAGACAACATGACCGGTCAGCACTATTTCCAGACCACGTGGTTTGTGCTCCAGAAACTCTACCAGCTTTTCTTCACTTAATACGCCCAGCTGCACTGCACATAATATTTCGTCCAGTACCAGTACATCAAATGGACCGCAAAATTTTATAATCTCATCCAGTGCTTTATTGTTATAATGCTTTAATCTTGCTTTTTCGTCTGCATTCATCTTGCTAACGAACTTCACACGATCTTTTCCCGGCAGACAGGTCACATTCGGGATCTGCTCCAAAATAACACGTTCACTGGAAGAGTTGTCTTTTAAAAACTGGAACATCAGAACATCCAGACCACTTCCTGCCGCACGCAGCACTAATCCCATAGCTGCTGTCGTTTTTCCTTTTCCGTCTCCGTAATATACATGTATCCTTCCAGTTCCTATCATCTACAATTCTCCATTTCTTATTTCAAATTTGCCATAAATAATTCGTAAAAATCATCTTCTCCGGCAAGCATTGGTGAATTTTCTCCCCCACCATTCGTACTTCTTTTCATAGCTGCATGGAATTCCTCTCCTGCGCAAATAATATCCATTTCATAAATTTCATATCCCAGCTCCTGACAGACTCTGCAAAATGCACTAAGCGGTTCTTTTTCCTTCTTTGTGTTCTTAAGCCGTTCCTTAAGTTCTGGTTCTTTTAACGCCCGGTTCTGTAATTCATCTAACACATCTATTACATTTGCCATATTATTTCACATCCACTTTCTTACAAATGTCCTGGAGACAGCATTTATCGCAATAAGGTTTTGTTCTGGCTGTACATACTTCTCTTCCATGGTTAACCAGTCTGTGGCAGAAGCTGTTTCCTTCTTCTGGTGGTATAATCTTCCACAATGCCATCTCTACTTTTTTCGGATCTTTCATCTTGTCTACAAGTCCGATTCGATTACATAATCTGATGCAATGCGTATCTGTAACAATTGCCGGCTTGCCGAACACATCCCCCATGATCAGATTCGCGCTCTTTCTTCCCACTCCCGGGAGCTTTAATAATTTGTCAAAATCGTCTGGGACTTTTCCATTATATTCATCCCGAAGTATCTTCATGCATGCGCTGATGTCTCTTGCTTTACTTTTTCCAAGTCCACACGGTCTTACGATCTCTTCTATCTCCTCCACCGGCGCATCTGCAAGTGCATTTACATCTGGAAATTTTGCATAGAGATCTTCTACGACTACATTGACCCTCGCATCTGTACACTGGGCTGCCAGACGTACACTGACAAGAAGCTTCCAGGCTTCATCATAATCTAATGTACAATCCGCATCCGGATATTCTTCTTTCAGGCGACGGATTACTTCCAGAGCTAGTTCTTTTTTTCGCATGCTAATCTCTCCTTCTATCAGTCTGACAATAGAACAACTTTTGTTCAAAAATGCCTCGGATTTTTTTGCTCGCCATCTGCAAAGGCGAGAGCCATCTCATATCTGATATAATAACACACTTTCCGACATGACAAAAGCAGATAACACTAAGTTACCTGCTTTTTGTTGCCAAGCATACGACAAAAAGGTCCGGTGGACCTTTTTTAGTCTGCAAATGCTACTCTTTTATGTTCGTAGTATCCTTAAATCATCTCAAGGAATGCTGCGATTCGTGTATCAAGCTGTCCTACATCTGCCTGTGAATAATCTGTCTCGATATGAATATAAGGAAGTCCTTTTTCTTTTACACGCTTCTCGATGCTCTTTGCCTCAATGTTATATGTATGACAGGCCTGAAGGGTCATCTCAACAACTCCTTCTACCTGATACTCGTCAAGCAATCTTTCCAACAATTCATAACGATTCGTGTCTGGAGTCATGACAGAACAGCCAATTGCCAGATAACGTTCTGCTATTGCCTGATAAATGTCTTCTGCATCTTCATCGATCAGGCGATCCACTGACTTCGCACCGCCACAGTTCTCATATACAACGACATTTCCACCATTTTCTTCAATTGCTTTTACAACCTTCATCGGAGCACCGCTGCTTGGGCAGCCTGTCAGGAGAATTCTCTTTCGTCTCTCTGGCTTTTCTCCTTCTTCGTATTCTTTCATGATTTTTTCTGTCAGTGCATCAATTTCTGCCGGCATTGCTTCTTTATCAAATTTGAACTGGCTTCCATAAAGAACATTAAAAAGCTTGGAACCTTCCATTGGCGCCGGATCATTTTTCATTGTCTCATAAAACCTGCGAAGTGCCAGCCGTCCCTGGTTAGCAACATGAACTGCATGGCGAACCTGTTCTTCTGTGATCGTTGTGTTAAATGTCTCTTCAAGATATTCTTTGAATCGTATAATCTCCTTTTTCCAAAGTTCTAATGCTGCTTCATTCTGAGTATTTGGAAGTTCCATAATGTACACATTTTTAAACTCTTTCATTAACTCGTACATTTTTTTCTTTCCATCGCAAGTTGTTTCCCCGACAACCACATCTGAAAAATAGAAAAATGGACATTTGTCAGTTACAGCAAAACCATAACTTGCTTTTACCATCGGGCAAAGGTTCTTTGGAAGATCTTTTTCTGCAATCGGGATTGTCTCATCAGATGTGGAACAAAGTCCGACTGTTACAGCTCCCATAGCCATGGCAATTTCCTGTGGAAAATATGTACAATACGCGCCAATTACTGGAATCCCCTTATCTTTTACCTCTTTCATGACCAAAAATGATTTCTGCCTCTGCTCTGCAAATTCTTCGAAAATCTCAGGCAATTCTTTTACTAACTCCATGTTGCTTCCTCCTTAAGTTTTCATTTCCCCACCATATAATTATGCATGGAAAATTATATCGTATCTCCTAGCTGATATAATTTTTATTGTAGTCTCTTTATTAATATCGGACAAATTGGTATTTATAATATATTCATCGAGATATTTTGTTTACCTATAGTTTCAAGAAATCTTATCAGGTGCAAGAACCTTCACTAGCTGCAAAAGTCCTTACGCATTGAATACGTATTTATCCAGTCTGTTATATGTTTCTTAACCTACTTTCCTGTTTTCTTAAGGTTTTCATAAGAAATTTC
>ENA-OUQH01000739-OUQH01000739.1-human-gut-metagenome-genome-assembly--contig:-NODE-739-length-23073-cov-4.010036_pt1 | contig 23073 bp, 10 predicted proteins | sample MGYA00237948_ERZ548828 | MGnify/ENA primary metagenome ERZ548828 (study PRJEB26490, sample SAMN05194711) | human gut metagenome | biome: terrestrial biome; feature: human-associated habitat; material...
CCCATCTTCTGCGGCTGGTAGATTTAGGTGCAATATTTTTACTCTTCCATCGGTTCAGGCACAAATAAATATTTTCTTTCTCTCGATTGATAAAATCCCAGCCTTGCGATATTCGGAACTCCACATAGCAATCTTTTATAGTATTAGATTCACGACCGCCGTATACCTCGCTTGGATCTTCGCAGGGCAAACTCACGAATCTTAATTCGACTTCCGGTAACAATTCCCCTCCATGAACAGGAAACTCACAGATCGTATCTCCCCATTCGATCCCATTCCAATTCAGAGATATGAGACTGGGTTTTTCTACCAATACGGAAATCTCTCCGAAATTTGTGAAGGTATATTCTCCTGCTTGTGGAGCGAGATAGAAATAAGTCTTGCTTTCACCCGCTAGAACATCAGGAACAAATGTTTCCGGGTTGTCGACCATGTTCACGGCTCCGACAGCCCTATTTGTATCTATCCAACGGCTCCCGTCGAACATCCAGACGCTCAATGTTTCCCCGTTAGTGAAAAACCAGTCTCTTTGCGCCGTCGGGTTATCCCGCATGGCATCTTCCAGTCTGTTATAAAAACCGATATATTTACCGGCTCGGTTGCATTTGAATATCCTACACATATCGATTTATACAGATAGTTGTTTCATTTCCGTTAATATCAATTCTTCGATAGCTTTTGCCATATCATACTGTTGTAAACTCATCAATACTTTTTTGGCAGTAATATATACCATGAGCATTTCCAGCCCTTGTGGAATATTTATTTCAGAGTCCTCTATCGTAGGTATGGGAACGTATCTTTTTTCCGTGCATTTAGGAGTTCTTACATAAGAAGGAACAGAATACCATTCCAAAATGAGTCCTTTTTCGTTGTTAACCACCGCACATACGGGGAAATTTGTGCCCCCTCGTGTAACAGGGTTCTTTTGTAACAGATAACTTTCACTATCCTCCGTTATGCTATCGTTTACCCTACGTTTCCAAAGTTCCATTTGAAAAGAAAAGAGACGTAGGAAATTGGAGGGGAGCGGCACATATCCACTTCCGTCTCCATATATTTCTATATCTCCCGGTATATCTTCGTGAGGCAAATATCTCAGTGGAGAAGCCAGTAAAGTTTCTTTTGCGCAATCTTCCGCAAGATTGTTTACCCGGTCATCTATGGGTATGTCGTTGTATGAAATTCCGACGCCCGACGGAGAGACCTCGTCGATAACTACCTTAACCAGATAAGATAATCGGGATATTTGCATGAGGTTATTTTAGATTAGGGAATGAAATGTTCAATTCTTCGGCTGCCGAGTTGATTTCTTCCGGCGTTTTAGCGATAATTCCTTCACCTTTCAGATATTCAACAGCTTCTTGAAACGATTTTACAGACTCTATTTTTACCCTTCTGTCTTCCTTTTCTTTTACAGGTTCTTCCTCGACAGCATCTAAAAATATAATGTCGTTGAACTCCTTAGAAGACTCTATCGCTTTCTGTACATTTTTGTCTTTGGTCGAGAAAAATCCGCCTGTGAATTTATTCCCTCTGAACTCAATGCGTACCGATTTACCCTTCACGGTTATCGGCATGCTTAGGTAAGTCTGGGTTTTATATACTTTCAACATAACTTCTATGATTTATGGGGAGTATCGATGAAAGATACTCCCCTGTTTGTTTTTTATTCAGCTTTCGGAGTGATACGAACGTGAGCACCCGGGTTCTTCAATACAATGCCCGAAATTTCTTGGATAAATTCTCCTTCCGTCTCACGTATACCCGCAGTTTTGAAATCCCTGCGTTCTTTCGACAACGACTTGAATTCAAATTTAGTCAAATAGTTATCGTCCACAACAAGGGCACATTTGCTCATACCTGCAAGATCGAATGCTTCTGTATAGACCACATACAAGTCCCCGAATTTCGAGTGAATGGAATCGAACGTAAGCCCTAGTTCGGCTTTGTATTGATCCCCCTGCATCACTTTCTGTATATCGAGGTTCGTCACTTGTTCGATAAAATCACTTCCGGCGAAAACCAGTTTTTTCTTACTGCTTGCATTTCCCGTTAAAGCCGTTTTACAGAGAGCTATCAAATCCTTTGCCGTCATGCCTGCCGATGCATCATACGTCCAGTCCTTACCGGCCTGCCACCAGATACCCTCGGTAAACCACACGTCTTCTTTCTTGACCGTATCACGCAATTTGTTTTTTTTGCCGAACAGGAAATTCATCTCCATGCCCCGCTTCATTTCCCAAATGGCATCGCGTTCCATGTCCGAGAACGTGAAATCGACCTCTTTTTCCGTCCATTCTTGATATACATCGGTAACTTCAACTTGTGTACAGAACTTTTGGGCATAATTCTCTTCTTTGGTCGGCAAAGTCTCGAATTGTGCCGTTTGTGCGTCTTTCTCTGCTCCGGCTCGTCCCATGCGAAGAAGTTCCGTTCCAGCTTCGATGGTAGGTACTATACCCGGCGTGCTACCGCTCTTTTTACCGTTCACCGCCAAAACATTCAGTTTACCGTCGGCATCTTTACTCATGACATAGAGAATCAACTCGTCTTTTTCAGCGGATCCAGCCTCGTCATAACCTTTTACACCGATAACCTTTATCGTGTCCGAAACTTCGAAATAATCGTTGTTCGCCGTGTCCAGTTTCGCGCCGGCCGACGATGTCTCCGTGTATTTCGCTTTCAAGGTAGTCAAAGCCGGTTTGGTGTCCAACGAATAAAACTCATATTCACGGGACCCTACCGAAATCACCCGACCGCTACGGCTCACCGTGTCTACCGGTGTAGACGAAGGCATAATTCGGCAAACCTCCTTGTCTATATGCGCTTTCAACAAATCCGGAGACACCTCTTTGGTCAAGTCTGCCGATACCGGCTCGTCCGTAACATTCACGCCGCCCCCTGCCAGAGGAACCGTCGCCGCCAGTCCGACGACCGTTTCGCCCGGCGAGAACAACCCGAAGGCGCACAACAATAAAAACAACAACACCATACCGCCGGAGACGGCGATATATTTCCAATTCACTTCTTTACCTAAAATTTTCATCTTTTTTACCTATTTTGTTAAACAATCTCTCCTCTTTCAAAAATTCCCCTTCGTTTACTTCTCGGCACAGTTCCGTTCACTGTTATCCTATCCGCCGATTCCCTGTTCAGATTGGGTGTCCCGTCGTTTTTTACGCTCCTTTTTTGGAGTTCGATATTGGCATTTCTCCCCTTTACTTCCGCCACGGTGGCCGCTTCGGTCACATCTTCGTCATGTTTGTAAGCTCTCCAAAGCGCATCGAGGGTAGGGCGATCGAAATTGAATGTGAAAATGCTGTCGGCCAGAGACGATACAAAATCCTCGAAGGCCGTCCGTTCTGCGTCGTCGGCCGATTTTTCTTCGAAAAACGAGCCGATGGTCTCTGCATTACGGGCAGCGTTTTCCTCTTGTTTTGCTCTGATTTCGTTAAATGATTTCTCAGAATCCCGGCGAGCCGAAAGTCCTTCATTAAATTTTTTCATGGATTCTTCGTCACCCGAGACAGCACCGAGAATATCTCCGTAACTTTTTGCGAGAGCCGGTAAAACTTCGCTTCCTGCAATTAATTCACTTAGAAATAATCCCGCTTCCGGTTCACGAGCCAATGCTTCTGTGAGAGATTTATTACCCTCGTCAAGTTTTCTGATTCTATCCTCTCGGGTATTATAAAAATCCTCTAATCCCGAGTAGAAAGCATCATCATCATTTTCATAGTCTACATCTTTATCTGGGTAAGTCGTACGTAGTCGTTCTACCCATACCGATCGGCCGCTTTTAGGAGATTCGGCTTTTACGGTCTCATCTACTGTTTCAGATGGAGTTTCAACTTGTGCTGTAATTTCTTCCTTATCTTTTTCCATACGATTTTTTGTGATGGGTTCAAAAAAAACTCAACACAAAAATCTCATTTCCATAGTTTTAGGGCAGTACGTCATTGCAAAATCAGCCTGCGTGATTTTTAGGGCAGTACGTCATTGCAAAATCGATTTATTTAGCTTATATTTGCATCAAACCGATACCCAACATACGCAAATCAAATTGCGTATGCCTACATTAGATTATCAAGAAAGCAGAGACCGGGAGTTCTGTGACACATTCTACCACACCCTCAATTTGTGTGGCGGGATAATGTGTGATTACATTTATCAAGCGGCGATTCAATCTCCTTCCAAACGGTTTTATATCGGTAATGAAAAAGCCATAACCAATCTTCTGAACATAAAAAAGGGGAAACGGATAACATCTTGTTCCATCAAGCAAAAGATGTACATCGACCTCTACAAAAAAGCCTGTGAAATTCAAGCCGGTGATAATCGCATATCGTTTTCAGAAGCAGTTAGAAGAGCGATTCGTTCTCCGGCTCCGCAATTTTATATTTCTGTTCGTACGGCGAGGCATATCATAGCCATGGGAAGAAAAGATGCTTTTTTCAATCAAAAAAGGAAGGAGGCATCGAATGAATTACTCTGAAATAATAGCAGAGAACAAAAAAAGGAGAATGTCTTTTACGGAGCCGTATGATCCGGTAACGGGAGAGGGGTCAGATGTAATACCCCGAAAAGAAATAAAAATCGAAGAGTTCGGGACTCTACATATACCCGCCGATATGTATGAGGAAAATGGCTGGGTACAAATACTTGCCCAAGAAAAATCCTATAAAAATCTTCTTGAAAACCATCTCCATCAACGAGCCACACCCCAGCTTATTCGAGAAATAGACCGTCAATTTTTTTTGCTGCGGATTAAATACGATTTTGAGTTTTGGGCGATAGCCGCAGTCACGATAAAAGACAAGATGACATCGGTCGATATACCCTTTCTTTTGAACAAGTCCCAAAGAAAACTCCTTAAACTGTTCGAACAGCAACGTCGTGCAGGGAAACCTATCCGGGTGATTCTACTCAAATCCAGACAATGGGGAGGTTCAACGCTCACGCAAATCTATATGGCGTGGATTCAACTGGTACACAAGCATCAGTGGAATAGCGTCATAGCAGCGCACCATAAAGACTCCTCGTTAAATATCAAAGCGATGTATACCAAGCTGCTCGACAATTATCCTGCTTGGATATTGAATAGTCCGCTTAAATTCAAGCCGTTCGAACGTACGCAAAATGTATATTATATCCCGCAAGTCTCGGCTCGTGTAACGATCGGTTCGGCCGAAAAACCCAATTCCGTTCGAGGTTCAGATATAGCCATGGCACATTTTTCAGAGGTAGCCTTGTATGAAGACACGCCTAAAAAACGAACGGCCGATTTGATAGCCTCCATTTGTTCGTCCATACCAATGGTTCCTTATTCTGTCATTGTCATGGAATCTACGGCACAAGGTGTCGGGGATTACTTTCATACCGAATATACGAACGCCAAAGACGGGAAATCCGACAAAATGCCGCTTTTCATACCATGGTACGATATAGAAATGTATCAGACACCTGTCGACGATTACAAGCGGCTTATATCCTCTTTTACCGATTACGAAAGATATTTGTGGAAACTAGGAGCCACGCTCGAAGGTATTGCATGGTATCGGGACATGAGGAAAACATACCAAATGGAACAGCAAATGAAAAGCGAGTTCCCGTCCGACGATGTAGAAGCATTCGCAAACTCGGGAGAAAGAGTTTTCGACGCTTATGCCGTAGAGCGCATGAGAGAGAATGTAAAAAAACCGGTCTGGCTCGGGGAATTACAGTCCGCTACGCATGCGATAACCGGGGAAGACGCATTAAGGGAACTGTCTTTCAAAGAAGATACCACCGGCCTGCTTAAAATATGGGAGAAACCAGATACCGAGCTAAATGTATCCAACCGTTATATCGTCTCCGTAGACATATGCAAGGGACACACCAAGTCTGCCGATTGGTCCGTGATCAGCGTGATAGACCGCTATTGGACCATCTATGGAGGCAAACCCGAGGTCGTCGCTTCTTGGAGAGGACGTGTCGACAAAGATATTCTCGCTTGGAAATCAGCCCAGATAGCCATGTGGTACAACGAGGCGTTGCTCATATTCGAGAGCAATACCTATGAGACTAGCCAGGGAGACACGGAGTATATCCTTGACCAGATTGCAGACTCTTATGAAAACTTGTATGCCCGGCAATCCCCTCCCTCTCAGATTAAAGAAGGAGCTCCCGCCCGTTGGGGATTCCATACCAACAGAACCACCAAACCCATCATCATCAACAACCAGATTCAGCTAGTCCGGGACAACGCCTATATCGAGCGGGAAAAAGAAGCCCTCGACGAACATGATACGTATGTGGTCACAGAAAAAGGATACGAGGCGAAAGACGGCTGTCACGACGACTTGCTCATGTCCCGGGCAATAGGACTATACATCTCGGGTAGTATAGACCCTCCAAAGCTTGTAAATAAGATAGTTATACGTCACAAAAAGCCCGTCTCCGAAGCCTCTTTTTAAGACTTCCGGCCGAACGAATGGCAAAGACGTATACCCTTGATTTCACAGAAAAGCGATTTTTGCAATAAAAAACAAAGTTCTATGGAACCTCTGACAATATTAGGCCTCATCGGTTCTCTCGGCGGGATACTCGCAGGAGGATTGGGCTCCGCTTCCGCAAACAGGAAAGCGCAAAAACAGTTGGACAAACAATTACAGGAAAACGAAAACGTGTTCAAGAAAGACTATTATCAAGACATCTTGAACCGCTCCGACGTACAAAACCTGTTGAGCACATACCGCAAAAACCTCTCCGATGCCGTCCGTGCGCAACGAAATTCGGCGGTAGTAACGGGAGCCACGCCCGAAGCCGAGGCCGCCGTAAAAAAAATAAACGCCCGTGCCCTTTCCGATACCGTCGGCCATATCGCCGCTATGGGACAACAAATCAAAGACAACGCAAAGACAAACTATTTGAATCAGAAAAACTACCTCTTGGGGCAGAAAGCCGGGCAATACGCCCAAAACGCAACCAATTGGACTCAAATAGCCTCCAATTCGGGAAATCTTCTCGGATCGTTGTTTACTACACCCTATTATAAGAAAACGGGAAATGCAACCACTCCCGCTATTTAATGGATAAGATATGGCAATATTAGACGATTTATTAAACAGATGGAAGGGAAAAACGCCAGAGGAGAAGATTGATCTGACACAACCTGCTCCACCCGTCGTTTCTCCTGTTAGTAAAATTATAAATTCCGATTGGCAAAATACCGCCTCCGGTGGAAAGAGAACAGACGGTACACCGTTGGTAGACGGTAAAAATCTGCAACAATCATGGGAAAATACGGTAGCCGCCAGCCGTTCTAAAAACCCCGTTCCCTATATAGACGCTACTACCGGATATGGAGTAGGTTACGATGGTACTTCTGAGAAACCCGTGTTCAATGTCACCCCGGAACAAGCCGCCCAGATGAGAGAAGCCGCAGAAGCCGGCGAATCTTTTGTCTCTATTTATAACCGCATACTCAAACGTCCCGAAGAAATCGATCCTCGAATCGTGGAAAATCGAAGGAAATTAGCCGTACTCGGCGATGTAGGAGCCACATTAGCCGAGATAATAGGAGTAGCCGCAGGTGGAAATGCCGCCGCCCGAAAACCGGCCACGGCTGTCAATAATGCTTTCCTCCAAAATCTGCTCGACCGCAGAGACCAAATGCAGATGTTGTACGATCAAGGCCTGTTAAAAGCGGCATTCCAAGACAAGGTCAGTCGTGATGCCGCACAAGCCGCAGAAGCGCAAAGAGAGTATGAGGGAGCTTTGGCCGAGTGGAAACGGGCAAATGAATTAAATGACCTATTGATGAAATTTGGATTTGAAGCCGGAGAGAGCGAAAAGGAGCGATCAAATAAAAAATCAATAAATGATGCGAATAATGCTACGAAGATACAGATAGCAGCCGACAATAACAAAACGAAATACGGTATAGCATCTATGAAGAATAAAGGCAGCGATCTATATAAGAAAGGTTCTGATATTCCTTTGTCTAGTGGAAAACGAATTAAAATCTCCGAGAGTGAATTACCGTTTTCTGCTGGAAGCCTTTTTCAAGCAGCTCGACAAGCTGTTATTGACGCAGGATTAGGTGATGAGAAAATGAAGAATGAATATGGTGAAAATACCACGGTTACGGAACAGCTGTTAAGAATTGACGATATGTTAAGGAACAATCCGAATAGTGCGAAAACTGCGATTCAAGAAATAGGTTCTCTTATGAGGAAATATCCACAGATTGAACAAAAAGTTTTGGAAGCCGCAGAAAATATAGGATTATATATAGAAGGTATAGAGCAGTTCAATGCACAAGATGATGACTTTTCGCAAAATATAATTGATTAACAGAATATTATGCCAATATACAGAGCAAACGGGAATAGGTACAATATTCCTGATGATAAAATACAAGATTTTGAGAGACGCTATCCTGAGTCAAAAGTAGAAATGTACGATGGTGAGGGTAAAAAGTATGCAATTCCTTTATCAAAGCGGAATAAATTCCAACAGCGATATGAAAAATGGTCGTATGTGACGGAAGAAACAAAAAAGAAATCACCTAATACATTTATTTCAAATCAAAATCCCCAAAACACAATTGTATCCGAAGATGAATTGGAAAACAGCATTGCCAATTACGAAGAGTCTTTTGGTCATGGAAAATACGGGGCGGGAAATACGCCCTTGTTCCAAAAAGTACGACAGGCCGCTACTTCCGCCGAGCAAATAGCAGATGGAATAATCGATAAAAATTGGATAAGCCAATCACCCTCCTCCTCTGCGAGAGATAGCGAGATAGGGGAGGTGTCCGTAGGACGAAGGGGTTCGACCTCCACACGTACCCCTGTTTCCGATGCCTATAAATCTCAATTCGACAAACCCCTTGAAGACCGTTTTGCCGACGCTCGAACACGTTTGGAGAAAGACGTAGTTTTTCAGTTTGAGAACATGTTGAATAAAATAGAAGAAGATATTAACGAAAATTCTGAATGGAGGAGGGGGAAAGCTGAACAAATTGAAAACGAAGGAGATATATTTAAAGGTTATGAAGGGTACAAAAATATCACGGAAGATACCATAGAAGATTTAGAAAGAGAAGGATATGTTCCCAAAGAAATGGGAGAAATACTCAAAAGGAGGTCAGTTCAGAATCTCACACGCAAATACATATCCGAGGCTCGTGATGTCATAGAGATGTACAAGCGCAAGGACGGTAACGGACTCGCCAATTTTGCCGATGCGTTCGCCCGTTCATTTGACTCCGGTATTTTGACCCTCGGAGCAACCGACGCAATCGATATGGGTCGTGTGCTTGCTATCGCCAATAAAATAGGCGACAATGGTGAAGGCTTCGAAAAACTTACCAAAGAAGAACAGCAACTTATGGCCGCTTTCTCCCTGTTAGACCAGATACAAGGCAGCCTGCAACTCGACACGTGGCAAAATATCGGACAGGGAACTATGCAATCTCTTCCATTCTTGGCACAATTCGCTTTGACGGGAGGTGTAGGAGCAGCCGCATCTGCTGCGACCAAAGCGGCTGCGAAAACAGCTGTTAAGAAAATAATCGGTCGATCGGCCTCCAAAGCGGTATCTCGCATAGCTGCCAATGCAGGTAAAAACGCAGCCGGAAGAGTAGCCGTCAAAGCAGCAAGTAAATTAGGGAACGCCGCTATTGACGGTCTTGTGGGAGGTGCGGTAATGGCACTTACGTCAGGTGCAGCCCACACGGTCGAGGACGTTATGAGTCGTATGGTAGGCGATCACGATATACGGTTAGGTTCAATCAATGACCCGAGCGGAGAGTTAAAAACAATCTATACCCATCATGGAGTAGAAGACCGGGAAAGCCTCGGCCTCGCATTCTTGAAAGGATTCGCCGCCAACCTTATAGAGAACGGAACCGAGTACATGGGAAATTACATGGGGCTCAATCTGGGTAAACTACTTTCCCGCTACAAAGGAGGGAGACAGCTCCTCACAAAACCATTGATAGGAAAATCCACACGTTTCGCCCGGCAAGTCGGTAAGCTCACTGGCTTCAACGGATTCATACCCGAGGTAGCCGAGGAAGAACTGGGCATGCTCCTTAATGCCGCTACCGTTGGCGATGTCGAATGGGAGGACATCAAAGACCCGGAACAGCAATTCCAAACGGTAATGGCTGTCGGTATCATGTCGCTTGGATTTCAAGTCGCCAATTCCATTGGAGTTGGTTTGACATACAATCAATACCGAAAAGCCAAAAAACGCTATGAAAGTAAAGATCTCGGCGAAGGACTCTCCGTCGATGATATAATACACGGGCTTGACAATGTACCCTTAGACCGTCGTGCAGATTATGTCATGGCAACGGTCAATACACACGATTTAGGGAAAGAAGATGCAAAAGACTTGCAAGATTTTGTCATGGCACGTACCGGATATGAATTCATACTCGGCAAGATCGAATCCGATGCCGAAGAAGCCGGGGACAAAGCTGCCGAGGCAGAAATGAGACTCATCAATAAAGAGATGGGAGGAAAAGTAACCGTAACCTTATTAGACGGTCGTGAAGCCATACTTACGGTAGGAAACGTATCACTGGAACCCAATGCAGCCGGAGAATATACCTCTACAACGCAATCTGGCTCTCTTATAGCCGTTCCGGTAGGAATAGGTAATACTCCCATTATGGTATCGCCCAAAGACATAAGAAGCGTATCCATTATGTCGACAGAAGATGCCGTAGGACAAGCACGTGCAATGGCCGAGGACATCACAAAAACAAATATGGCAAGCCAGATAGAGAACGAAGCTGATGAAGTAGAATCCGATGAACAAAGCCGAACACCCTCCTCCACTATGAGCGGTGGCGAGATAGGGGAGTTGTCACCCCGTGACGAAGGGGTTGAGAAACAACCTTTATACCGTAAGTCCGAATTAGAGATAGGAGATGTAGTAACCTTCAACGATTATTCCGACCCGGAAAACCCCGGTGTGGAAAGGACATTGAAAATCATCGGTATCGATGATTCGGGAGTAGATGTGGAAGATGTAGTAGATGGTGTCCCTTTACCTCTTTCTATCAAGCCCGAGCAAATTACCAATGTAAAGGGAAGAGAAAAAAATCAAACAGCAGACAAGGAATCCGGGCAACAAACTACTCTGCAAACAGAGGCTGCTGACACTTCCGAATATACCCGTTTTGTGGAAGATGGCACAGTAGAAGATAGTACAGTATTACGCATAGCAAATAAGATAGCCAATGGAGAACAACTTACCAGAGAGGAAGAAGCTATGCGACAAGAGGTCTCACAAAGAGTGGAAGATAAACTCCGGGAAATACAGCAGAATGTAGAAGGGAAAGAAGAAACAGACCGCTGGGCAAAATATCGCAAGTCCAACGGAGAGGTCGACGAAAAGAAAATGCCTTTGCAAGAGCAGTTCGAATATGGAGAAGAAATCGCAGGAGTAAAAGCCATGATAGAAGTGGCGAAGGCTGGGACAAAGAAAACACAATCCGAAATAGCCCGTCTTGAAAAAGAGATAGAGAGAGAAATTTCTCCTATAAAGAGAGTAAACAAGGAAAAACAACTCAAATCTTTGAATGAACGTTTGGGTATATACCAACAATATCTTAAAGATAAAGAGCCTTTGCCCTATGATTTGGCTCCAAGAAACGACATTGCATTTCGACGCGATGAATTAGGCGAAACCCAATCTGGACAAACTCAAATAAATGAAAGAGAAAGTAATTCGAATAAAGAAAATTCATTATCTTCGCAAGAGGAAAAACAAATCGACAGCCAAGATGAAATACTTCAATCAATTCCACAAAGAGAGCGAGGAACGGAAGCTCAAAAAGATAGAAGAATGGAAGAAGCGGAAAGAGCTATTCGACGCAGTCAAGGCAGCGGAACGAATGAGACACAATTTGGCGGAAGCCAATCGGCTTTATCCCGACAAGAAATAGAAGCCAGAGCGGCTGAAGAATACGATCCTGTTGGTGAAGGTCCATTTGGAGAAATATATGCCCAGTTCAAGGGAAAACCGAGAGAGGCCATTGATTTCCTAATGAAAAAGAAAAGTGGTGAGGCAATAGGAGCTTTATACCACAAAGACGTTGGGGACATTGATTTGGTATGGGGGAAAGAGGGAACAGGACATAGTGACGGTTTCGGTCTGGCAAAATTGGTAAAATATCACCCCGAAGTATTAGACAACCTGCAAGATATATTAAATGATATGCAGGTTACTACAAGGAACTCCAACCGTATAAATTTAGAAAGCACCACTCATAGAGCTACCATTCGTTTGGAATGGGACGGTAATAAAAAGAATTGGTTGTTGACGGCGTTTGAAAAAGAAAATCCGGCAAGTACCAAGACGACAGACACTGATACAACTTCGTTGAGAGGTGGCACAGCTCTCTCCCAAGCCGGCTTTTCCGCAGGTAAAGATAATACAAGTGCTTCAAATGAGCAAGAAAAAAACCGCTTATCCACACAAAAAACGCCACAAGAAAGAAGGCGAGAGATACGGGAATATATCGGGCGGGAAGCGGGAAAACTCAATATCCCTGTGCGAGTTGTGGAAGATGTCTCTCAAATATCCCCTTCCGAGAAAAATTACACGAAAAAATTGAAGAGTCTGGGTTGGTACGACAAAGATACAGGTGAAATCGTTATCGTCGCTCCCAACCACGGTTCTATTCGTAACGCACAACGCACGCTGTTGCATGAGGCCGTAGCCCACTATGGACTGCCCTCCATGCTCGGTCGTGAAAACTTCGACAAGCTGTGCGACCAAGTATGGGATTCCATGACCGATAATGAAAGAGCCACATTCGCCGCCTATCTCGATGATAAGTCATACGATTCGCTCACAAATGAGGAAAAGGAGCAATATACGGCCAACGATTTCTCCGGCAAGAGAGCTGCCGCAGATGAGTATCTGGCACATTTTGCCGAGGAAGGAATCACCAACCCCTCGCTGTGGAGCAAGATAAAACGGTTCATCAAGGAAGCCTTCCGCAAGATAGGCATCGATCTCAGCCTCACCGACTCCGACATCGCCTATTTGTTGTGGAAATCAAAGAACCGTATCACCGACAGGGACTCCACGAACGATATTATCCGTAAATCAGCCGCAGACACCCGTATAAAGGAAAACATAGGAAGTACTCGCTTCCGTATAAACACACCAGTAGAGCAACGAGGTGACCTCGTCGCTATACACAATATATCGGAAGATAAACTGAAAGAAGCCATTAGTCTCGGAGGATTCCCCATGCCGAGTATCGCCATTACCAAACCGGAAGTCGGGCATTCCACATTCGGGGACATCTCGCTTGTATTTGGCAAAGAGACCATAAACCCAACCGATCGACGGAACAAAGTATATGGCGAGGACGCATGGACACCCACATTCCCTACCGTGGGTTATAAGCTGAACGAAGATAAAACGAGCGATATTTATCGCAGGGCCAACAAAGCCGGAAATTTGCCGTTATTCAATCCGGTTGGTTTCCATTCCGACAATTACAAAAGCTATATAAATGGTATTGGTTCGGATAGCCTTGTAAATCATTTTAAGGACAGCTATGGAGCGAAACAATTGTATCTTGCGGAGACTGGGAATGCTGTCGAGAAATTTGAAATGCATGAAGTAGAAAAGTATTCGGAGGAAAGGATCGGATTTCTTGAAAAGGTGTTGAAAGAAATCGGGATTGAAAGGCTAAAAAAAGAGAGTTATGCAGTGCTTGAAAACGAGATAAAGCAAATACTCGGTAAGTATTATAACGTTGACTTTGACAAACTGAAACCGTCCATAGCGAGAATTCGTATAGATAATGCCATAAAACAAGCTGTTGATTATGCCGAAAACGGGAACAGTAAAACGGAGTCTGACGTTGAGGCGACAAAAAAAAAGATAGACGACAGGATAGACCAAAAGAAATTTGAAGAATGGCTAAGGAACTTGTTTAACGGTGTTGTCGAGAAAAAAGGGATTCGTAACGAGACCGACCTTTTCACGCCTATTGGTAACCGTAGGAAGTGGGAATCGCTTTATGACGAGATAACCCTCGATAATGTAGTCAAAGCCATGAAAAAACAATCGGCAAAAGGCGGACAAGGTCTATTCGGTGGAAGTATCTTTGGGGCAGCTCAGAGTGAGTTCAAGAATATTGACGAAATAAGAGAGGCTGCGAGAGAGCGTATACGGGAATTGAGTAACGAAGAAATCGAGGGGAGACGTAACGAAATAACCGACAGGCTATCTCAGATAGATATTCCGATGAGAGATAAAGGAATCGGGGATTCATTCGATATGATAGAAAATATAACTGATTCCGTAAGACATTCCCACACTGCCAAAGGAATATACAATTATCTGCATGACATATATCCGGGTATGACAATGGATATAGCCAATGAGATCGCCGATATTGTGAAGGATATACAGCAGATGAGTGCCCGATATTTCGAGGCGAAACCATATCGTGCCGTAGGATTCGATGAAATAAAGTTCGCTGTTGTGCCTGATAATACCGATGTCAGTCTGTTGAATCAACTACAAAGCATGAAAATACCTGTCGAAACCTATGAAAAAGGCAATAACGAACAGAGGAAACAGGTTCTTAATGAATCTTCCGACAAATATGATACCCGCTTCCGTATAGGTGAAGCATACACCTCCGAGGAGCAAGACATCATCGAAAGAGCCCGGGAAAACGGCACTTACATGAAAGCCCCGAACGGAGCCGATACCAACCTCACGCCCAAGCAATGGGCGCAAGTGCGCACCCGGTCATTCAAGGACTGGTTCGGCGATTGGGAGGATAGCCTGAAAACAGCCTCGAAAGTTGTCGACGAGAACGGAGAGCCGAAGGTAGTTTTTCATGGCACGCCGCTTCGTAGGGACCAAATTACCCCCAATAGAGGGTGGCAGAAAGACGGTATAACATATATAAGCCAAGAAGCACCGTTTTATGCTTTCAGAGGCGGAGAATATAGCGGAATGATATTTACAAGTGTCGATCCCGAAAAAGCACGGAGTATCGCAGAAAAACGGGCTATGTCTATCCCGGACGACATGGACGGCACGGAACAGTGGACAGAGGAGGGTTACGTTTATGATTTATTTGTCGATGTAAAAAAACCGTTCGTTCCACAGCGTGACGCAGATATTGTTCTATCGTCATTGGGAGATGAAATACCAACACTAAGTTTCTATGGAGGACAAGGAGATACGGTCTCGGTAGAAACGGCGAAAGAAATCTTAAATAGCGGGAACAGCTGGCTGGTAACGGAAACACCACAATTTGTAGCCGAGATAAAAAAATTAGGCTATGATGGATTGACCGGTACGGACGAGGGAGTGGATTACATCGCATGCTTTAATCCGAATCAGCTGAAAGATGCATATGACAACACCGGGACATTCTCCACCGAGAACGACGACATACGCTTCCGTACCATCGTTGTCAATCCCCGATACGGCTCTAAAATCGAGACAGTCCGCACAAACCACACCTCGGTATATAAAGCGGTCGATAAATACCTTCGTGAAAATTTCGATGAGAAAGACTATACCACACATACGGCAAAAACAGGAAGCCGATACCTCGAATTGAACATAGGAGGCGACACGCTCAAAGTACGGTTCGCCAACCACACTCCACGAATGGAGGCTTCCGACAATATGGATACCATCGGAAATGGAAAAGAAATCGCCTTCTTCCCCGGTGGAGACATAGAGGTAGAAATAGATATAAGTTTGAACGGCGATCGATCCAAAGAGATAATCGACCTGATCAAAGGCATGAAGGAATATTCATCGAGTGAAGTGAAAAAAGAGGTTTCCCGTCTTATAGATGGGGCAAAGACCGATCCTTTCCCCGATGTCGCCTCTCCACAACTAATAGAGGAGTTAAGCCATTATATAGGTACAGAAATGGCCAGCACTCTCGATACTCAAATAGCCGAATCCTATAAATATCGTGTAAATGAAAACGTTTATAAACAAGAATCAAAGTCTCGTGATTCTAAATTAAAACAAAACAAATATGTTTTAGAACAATATAAGACCATCTTCCGTGATTTTGTACAGGAAAGCCCCAAGCTGATAAAAGCCGTCGGTGGAGGATATTGGTACAACGGAGCCACCGGCTCGATACGGATAGTACCACCTTTCCCGATAGATTATGGACTGCTTTCCAATAAGCTCATGTCCTCCCATTTCATACCCCTTTCCGGTATAAATAAAAAAGAAGGCAAGCGGCAAATTGTTCAAGAATATGTCGATGAATGGTCTAGGCGTTTGACAGATTCCGGTATATTCCTGTCAGAAGAATATGTATCCGAAGGAGCCAAAATCACCGAAGCTCAACAGGAAATAGACAATATTCGGGAACAATACAATTTCTGGGTAAAAGCGAAATTAAATACAGAAGCTAATGCTGCTGATACTGATACACGCTATCGCATTTCCGAAACCGAGGCAGAGTATATGGAAGCAGTAAACCAACGGTTTAACGAGCAACTCTCCGAATTGACTGAGGAGAATGCCGACAGGATTATCATGTCGTTGGGAAGACCTTCCGAAATACTAAGAAGTGTCGATATGCCGGACAGAGATATTCGTTTATACGGGAATAAGGTAATGAAAAAGTCGAAATCGCATGAATATTCCCCTCATGACTTGAAAGATTTGCCGAAGATGATCCAACACCCAATAGCCATTTTTAAAGGAAGCTATCCCGGCAGTTTCTCATTGTTGACAGAGATAGAACTGAATGGGAATAATGCGTTGGTGAGTATAGACATCAAAAAAGGAGAAGTTCAGGACATCAATCTGGTAACGTCCGTTTACGGCAAAAAGGGAGATAATGTGCTGTCGTGGATCGAGGAAGGTAAGATGTTATATACAGATAAAAAGAAAACCCTCGATTATATAAGCTCTTCCGCTCCAATTGCGGACGCTACATATAATCAAGGGGGAAATAAAGCCCTTGACTATCTGTATTACCCCGCACCAATTGCGGAAACCCCCAGCAGTCAAGAACTTTCTACTGCCACAAATATAGTAGAAAACTTCGAGAATCCCAAACTTGCCGGGGAAAATTCCGATGGAACGATGAATACCCGATTCCGTAGGGAAGCACCCGATGTTTCGAGCTATATCAAAATATCTATGGACGGGAACGGCATCGTCGATTTGTCCCAGCTTCCGCCCGAGCAATCACAAAGGATAAGGAAAAGCGCACCGGCAGCCTATGGAGCCGAAATATCGAGCGACATAGCCAGCTTCCCCGATTATCAGGAAGCAGAAAACTGTCTGACTTATATATTCAACAATAACGACATAATCGCCGATAATATAAGAAACTCGATAGACAATGGAACTCTGCCGCAAGAGATAGCCATGATATTCGATGCAGCTCTCCGTAGGGGAATGGCAAGACGTGTTTGGATCGACCGATACCAACCGTTGGAAGCCCTTCAAAACCTCATATCCTCCACGCTGGGAAAAGAAATATCCGAAAAAGAGAATGCATGGGAATACACCGGTTTTATAGATTCTAGGATAAAAGCCGAGGCAGACGAATACAATGCCGATTATTACCTTCCGCTCCTCGAATTGTATGAGAAAATAATACATGGGAAAAACGGAATCGATGAAGATACCCTTGTCGACTATATGCTCATCAAACACGGCATAGAACGCAACCAAGTCATGAGGAGGGAAGCCCTTGAAGAATGGGAAGAGTCCCACAAGGGAGTCGAAGATTACGACAAGAAAAGAGCCGGTTACATACAGGAACTATCCACCAGAGACTATTCCGGGTATTTCGACAGGTTCAAGCAGGAATATGCCCAAAATTATAACACGGCAGAAGATTTTATATCCGAGGTCGAATCCCTGTTAAGCGAAAATACGGTCATCAGCCTTTGGGACAAAATCAAGAAAGCCACGAACAAAACGCTGGACATATCCGTACAATCCGGTCTCGTCTCAAAAGAAGATGCCGATACCTATAAGAAAAGATTCCAGTTCTATGTCCCGTTACGAGGATTCTCCGAAGAAACGATGGATCAGATGTACGACTCCAATATAAGAATCAATCTCGGCTCAACCGTCAATAAACAAGCCAAAGGAAGAACAAGCAGAGCCGACAACCCGCTTGTCTCCATCATGGCCATGGCAAATACCGAGATAGCGAGAGCCAATAAGAACAAAATGAAACAAAGACTGCTCACCCTATTGGCCGGTAAAGACGTGCGCAATAAGTTCGGGTACTCTTATGAGGTCGAATACAAAGACGGGAAAAAGAAAATTCTCAAATACAAACCCAAACCCTCCGATGAGATAAAAAAGATAACCACCATATCCAATATCTATCAGCTCATACCCAAGTACGAAATCATCGCGTTAGATACCAATGGCAATCCCATTCTCGACGAACACGGCAACAAAACATGGGTGGAAACAGACGAAGTCCCCTCCGCCGAACAATTGGAAAGCGGAACGGCCCGGTTCAGCAAAGCCTATCCCTCCAATCGGGGAACGGTTCACAAGACACCCTCCCAAATGGACGAGAGCACGGTCGATGTATTCGTTGCGGGGAAGAAAGTATCCATACTGTTCACCAACCCGCTTGTCTCCAATTCCATAAACGGGAGGTTGAACCTCGATAAAAATGCGCCTCGTAAGATAGAAACACCCGACCATTGGTATAACGTGCCGGGGTGGCTCACCTACGGAGCCCGTCATTTGAACAGATTGGGAGCGGGAACTACCCGAGCCTTGTCACAATTCTACACCACCTATTCCCCGGCATTTTTCCTGTTCAGCAACTTTGCAAGAGATTTCAGCGGGGCGTTCGCTTATAACTCCGCTGAAAAATCATTTTCCGAAGCCCGGCAGATCGCAGCACTCGCTCCCGATTCATTCGCTGCCATGCGGAGATATATTTGGGGAGAATCGAAAAACAAGCGATACACAATGGAAGAAATAGACAGTTTCTTGGATCGTATGGGCAGAAAAGGTAAAATCTCCAAACCCGACTACGATATAGCCGCTTATCTGTTTGTGTCGAGAGGAGGAGAAACAGGATATATCAGCGCGAATACAGTCGAGGATTATCGTAAATCGATAGATAATGCGGTTAAATACGGGACTGTCGATATGAATAAACAGGCAAAAGCGATCAAGAAAGGATATATGGCAGGAGTAAAAGCCATACAAGATACAGCCCGGCTTATGGAAAGCGTCACCCGTTTGAATCAATTTGTGGCCGCACTGAGGGAAGGGAAGACCATAGATGCGGCCATCACCGATGCCAAGAATGTCAGCACCAATTTCAACCGCCGGGGAAGCCACGAAGGAGTACAATGGCTATTCGATAATTACGCCTTCTTGAATGCCTCCCTGCAAGGAACAGACCGTTTGTATAGGGGAATCAAGAAATACAAGAAAGGCTTTGCCAAAATTATAGGAACGATTATTTCCATCGGTTTCCTCGACTCCCTTCTTTGTGCGATTTTCTCGGGTGACGATGATCGTTGGGGAGACGCTTATCACGCACTTCCCGAAACAAAACGATATAACAACTTGGTCATACCTGCCGGAGAAGGCAAATTCATATTCATACCGCTGGCACAAAGTCTACGAGGATTCCACGCATGGGGAGCAATGCTCGCCGATCTCATGACGGGCTATCACAAGAGACACCCGCTTGTGAGCGACCCCATGACACCCCTCAACTTTCTGGCCGTGATAGGGCAGGATATAGTCCCGATAACCTATGGAAGCCGGACGAATGCCGCACCCACATGGGCACAACCGATAGCGCACATCGCATTCAACGAGAACTTCATGGGACGACCCTTGTACAAAGAAACCCCATGGAATGAAAATCTTCCCGAATTTCGCAAAGCATACGGAAGTACCCCGAAAGGACTAGTCAAATGGAGCGAGTTTGTCAACGAAATGACAGGCGGGAACTATGCCGAAAAAGGCTGGCTCGAACAAATCCCTGTTTTAGAGAAACTCAACAATCCGGCAATTCTTCAACAACTTTATATCGGTTACGTTCCCGGACTCTTCCGAGTTCTCGGGCAAGCCTACAATGCCATAGACGCTTTGGTGACAAAAACAAAAGGCCGACCTACCGATTTCGATTTATCCGATGTGCCTATTATAGGTGCGGCCGTTGGAGAAGCGAACGACAGAATCCCCAAATCAAAATTAAGAAGCAAATGGTATGAATTTGCAAATAAAGCAAGAGATTCGAAACGAGCCGATAGCGAATTGTTAAAGGAGTTATTTATTGATGAGTTTATCGAGAACACGAGAGATTCCGATAAAGTATTGAGCAAGAGTGTGTATGATGGACTTAATGTCCATATCAGAAACCTCATGAAGTTAGAAGGAATGGCTGAGACGTGGGAAGATGATCTAGTTTCCGGTGATTTACCGGCAGACGAAGCCATTCGGACAAGTGCCGAGATAGCCTCGCTCCGAAATACAATAGACAATACATTATATGATATAATCAACGAATTAAAGATAGCGCAATGAAACTGTACAGAAAATCACAACTCACAGACCGAGAGTCCGATCAAATTACAGATACGGTAAAGGCCAAAGAAGGGAAAGCCTTAGACGTATTATTCGAAGCCCAACAAGCATGGAGTTCATTATCGAATTTCAGAATGTATGCAGAGCGTTGCCGAAAATATACCTATGGCAATCAATGGGGCGATGTCATATATGATTCCGATAAAAGGAAATATGTAAGTGAGGAACAATATATTCGGGATCAAGGCAAAGTACCTTTAAAAAACAATATGATTCGTCAGCTCGTCAAAACTGTTGTAGGACAGTTCGGCAGTAATCAAACCGAGCCTGTATGTGTCGCCTCTGACCGTGACGACCAGAAACTGGGTGAGATGATGACTATCGTCATGCGGTATGCCTATTCATTAAATAAAATGTGGGAGGTCGACCGGCGTACATTCGAGAATTACGTCATATCTGGAATAGTTGCCCATAAATCATACTATGGGTGGAATGCCGCATTGAACAAAGAAGATGTCTTTGTCATGACCGTACCCGACAACCGCATATTCTTCGATACGAACATGAAAGATTTCCGTTATTGGGATTGTTCGATTATCGGAGAGATTCACGACATATCCATAGGAGACCTTTTGGCTAATTTTTCACATGGTTCTGTCGAAAGAGCGGAAGAACTACGGCAGATATACGTCTCAGCGACGAAAGACACACTCTCCAATTTCTATCAAGACCTCATGCCCGGCAGTGACGAGTCCTTATCTTTCCTTGTACCGCGAGACAATGGATTATGTAGAGTCATAGAAGTATGGAGGAAAGAATCGAAACTAAGAGTGAAATGCCACGATACACTGGAAGGAACATACTATAAAATAGATTATGAAGAATTACCCAATATTCAAAGGATAAACCAAGATCGAATCCTTCAAGGCATTTCGCAAGGGATACCGCAAGACGATATACCACTCATCGAGACCGAGAACTTCATCGACCGATATTGGTATGCCCGTTGGCTATCCCCCTATGGGGACGTACTGCAAGAAATGGAAACACCCTATTGGCACAAGTCACACCCCTATACCATCAGCATATACCCGTTCAACGGAGGAATCGTGCACAGTTTCGTCTCCGATGTCATAGACCAACAGAGATACATCAATCGTTTGATAACGATGGTAGATTTTATCATGGGAGCAAGTGCGAAAGGAGTATTGCTATTCCCCGAAGACCAAATACCCGATGGCATGACAATCGAAGACATCGCCGACGAATGGACAAGATACAACGGAGTCATATTGTTCAAGCCAAAACCCGGGGGAGCCCTCCCGCAGCAGATAAGCACCAATGCCACCAATGTGGGAGCATACGAAATGCTCAATCTCCAATTGCGGCTGCTTCAAGAAATCTCGGGAGTGCACGGCGCACTGCAAGGGAAAAGCCCGTCATCTAATACGGCAGCCTCTTTATATGCGCAAGAAGCCCAAAATTCTGCGACCAATCTGGTCGACCTCATGGCATCGTTTACCGCTTTCCGGGAAGAACGGGACACCAAGCTCATGCAAGTCATACAACAATTCTATTCAGATAAGAGATATGTAAACATATCCGGTAATGAGTACAGCGAAGAAGCCAAATACTTCGATCCCGACAAAGTAAAGAATGCACATTTCGACCTCACTATTACCGAGTCCCAGTCTACACCCTCATTCCGTCAAGTAACCAACGATTTGCTTCTGGAACTGTTCCGAGCCGGAGCCATAGATGTAAAACAGTTATTGGAAAACGGCGCATTCCCATTCTCCGATCGATTGCTTCAATCCATAAACAAGAAAGAGGAAGAAGCCATGCAACAATTAGCTGCCATGCAATCGGCACAACAAGCCGGGCAGATTCCGGCAGGAAACGAGCAGCAAGAGTTAGGGCAAATACAGCAACAAATAGATAACAATACAAATCCGTTGATGAACCAAATGATGGCGAGAGCTTAATAAGTATAATTATGGGGAGGAGACACCTTCTCTCCCTAATCATTCGAATGATTACGAATTATTTCGAAGAGCAAAAATGCGATATTTTGTCAAATCTTTGTATATTAGAATGTTGTTAATTACGAAATAACTACGAATATGTACGAAAAAGCAAAAGGTACTCCAAGACGGACACAACGATATTCCCCGGAACTCATGCAAAGAGCATTATCCCTTCTTGCAGCCGGTGAACGTCCGTCCTATATCAGCACCTTACTTGGGGTTCCTTTTTCGACCATCTCGACGTGGAAAAAAGGTAATCCTACACGCATTCAAAATTTGGCGAAAAAGCAAAAAGAACGTTATGAGATAGCTATTACCGATAACCTTTGCGAGGATAAGCTCGGTAGGGAGAAAACAGCCGATACACTGCTATCTGTTGCATTCAATCGGGCGGCAGAACTATTGGAAACAACAAGAGACCTAGACAAGGTAACTCGGTTTATAGAAACCATGTCAAAACTTAAAACCCCGGAAAATAATACGG
>ENA-OUQH01000743-OUQH01000743.1-human-gut-metagenome-genome-assembly--contig:-NODE-743-length-22990-cov-15.582254_pt1 | contig 22990 bp, 17 predicted proteins | sample MGYA00237948_ERZ548828 | MGnify/ENA primary metagenome ERZ548828 (study PRJEB26490, sample SAMN05194711) | human gut metagenome | biome: terrestrial biome; feature: human-associated habitat; material...
GAACCCTCAGAACCTATAGAACCTTCTGAACCTCTTTCCCAATGAAATCAAAGGGAAACTCGCCCGATGAGTTAACCCTGAACCTGAAACCTTCTTACTTCGTCCCGAAGATGCGGTCGCCGGCATCGCCAAGGCCCGGGAGGATGTATTTCTTTTCATTCAGCTGACGGTCGAGGGAGGCGGTATAGATCGGAACGTCCGGATGTGCCTGGTTCACGACCTCGACACCTTCCGGGGCAGCGACGAGACACATGAATTTGATATTCTTGACGCCTTTTTCTTTCATCATGTCGATGGCTGCGACGGCGCTGCCTCCGGTAGCGAGCATCGGATCGACAAGGATGAAGTCACGATTTTCCACATCCGGGAGCTTGCAATAGTATTCGATCGGCTTTGCGGTGACGGGATCGCGGTAGAGGCCGATGACGCCAATGCGGGCAGACGGCATGAGTTCGGTGAGGCCTTCCACCATGCCGAAGCCGGCGCGTAGGATCGGGACGATGCCGAGCTTCTTGCCGGCGACCTGTTTCCCTGTCGCTTTTTCGAGCGGTGTCTCGATAGCGACATCTTCGAGCGGCAGATCGCGGGTGAGCTCATAGCCCATCAGGAGCGTGATCTCCTGCAGCAGACGGCGGAACTCACCGGAGCTGGTTTCTTTCTTTCTCATAATGGTCAGCTTGTGCTGGATCAGCGGATGATCAATGACATGGATATGCATAATGGCCTCCTCAGGGAAATACAGAGTGAATAGGAAGTAGCGATTTTTGCTTTTCTCATTGTAGCACAAATGAGAGTGGTTTGGGGGAGGGACGGCCCTTTGATTGCGTGCGAAAGTTTCGCTTGAATAAGAAAAGTGAAATGAGAAATGCGAAGTGCTGGTGCGGCGCGTTTCGTCATCCTGAGCGGAGGGAAACATCGTATGTTAGAAAATGGCTTATCTGAAACAGGAGAACTGAGTCGAAGGATCTAAGCACCGCGGAGTATCAATAATGGCGAGGCCCGAAGGTGGCATTTCAGTCACCAGTCACTAGTCACTAGTCACTCGAGGCTACTAATCCCTAGCTACCAGTCACTAGTTCTCCTCATCCCTGCTTTCAAACTTCAGGGCGCGCCCCACGAGCGAACCCTGTTTTCTTAAACCTTTCTTTAATGACAATTCCCGAAGAATGTTGTAAAATGAAAGACAGTATGACAGAAATGAATTCTTATACCTTTATATATAGTTTGAGGTCCATATAGCTCCAAGTAAAGAAAAGAGGAATCGTATGAAATCCAATAAACTGACATCCTTTCTCTGCGCGCTGGCTCTGACAGGGGCGGTGATGCCGCTTTCTATGGCAGAGGCGGCAGAGCCGGCTTCTGTTGCAGCCGCCCAGGAAGCACCTGCTGAAGGTGTGAACTACACCGATGCCCTGATGAAGGGACTTTCTCTGACGCTTCCTGATGTCCAGAGTGCGGTCGAGTCAGGCACGTTCAAGAATCTTTCACCAGAAGCGCCTAAGCCTGCAGAGCCGGAGCCCGCTCCGCTACCCGAACCGGAACCGGAACCGGAACCGGAGCCCGAGCCGGAACCAGAACCCGAACCTGCGCCTGTCCCGGCACCGGCGGCAAAGTATACCGCAGATCAGGGGAGCGCAGCCACCGAGATCGGATCCGATGGTGCGTATGACGGCATGACCTACAGCTCGGACAAAGCAGATGAGAATGCGCTTCGCGTCTCCATGGCATACATCACCGCGAAGGGCGATACCATCACGAAGTCCGGTGACACCTCGAGTGCAGAAAACAGTGACCTTTACGGGATGAATGCGGCGCTGCTTGTGACCCATGGCGGACACGGGGCTTTCACGGATGTGAAGATTTCCAGCACAGGAAACGGCGCGACGGGCGCCTATGGCTACAGCAAGGGCACGTACATCAATCTGACGAATGCAGAGATCTCCACCACGGGCGCGCAGGCTGCGGGCGTCGAAGTCTCCCAGCGTGCGATGATGAAGGTGCAGGACTCGACGGTTTCCACGACAGGAGATCAGTCGGCAGCGATTCGCATCTCTCAAAACGGCGGCATCCTTCTCACCGAAAACTCCGACTTTACCGCTTCCGGCGCGAATGCACACGGCATCTATACCCAGGGCGATGTGACCGTCACAGGCGGGACTGTCAAGGCGGAAAAGACCAAGGCAGCCGTCATCAAAAATATCAGCTCCATCACGCTCGATGGAGCGACGCTCGAAGGCAATGAGACAGGCTCGCTTCCTTACAATATCGTCATGTACTCGGATGCCGACGCGATCGGTGTCACGGGGACGCAGCAGTTCGAGGCGAATCATGCAAGCCTCATCTCTCATAAGGGCGGTATGTTCTATGTGACCGGCACCCACTGCCGCATCACGCTGAAGGACACCACGCTCACGCAGGATGAAACGGCGCCTGTCTTCACCATCACAGGCAATGACGGCGGCTACGGCTGGGGCGATGCGGGCGCGAACGGCGGTCACGCGGAAGTCATCCTGTCGCATCAGATCCTGAATGGCGATATTCTCCTCGATACCATCTCGGATATCAATCTCAGTATCAAAGACCAGTCCACCTGGACCGGTGCGATCACCATCGCGCCGAATGCCCAGGAGGGCGCTCCGTACAAGACCAATGCTGATGTCTTCATTGCGGAAGGCTCTACATGGAACCTGACCGCAGACTCTCAGATCACCAGCCTCTTCAATCTGGGCACGATCCATTACAACGGACACACCATCACACTTGCCGATGGGACGGTCATGAAGGAATAAAGTTGAAAAAGAAGATCACGCGATGCGCGAAAGGCGCATGGCGTGATTTTTTATTTGAGACTGAAGTTTGAAAGCAGGAATGAGTGGCTAGGGATTAGAAGCCTTGAGTGACTAGGGACTGGTGACTGGGTTTCTTCGGCATCGTCATCCCGAGCGCAGTCCTCAATCTCTACTGCCCTGCAGGAATCAGCGTGTATGCGCTGAGGGGAAACGATGTCTTGGTGCTGCCTCACATCAGGCAATGAGCGTTCTGCCATATAGATTTCTCGGCTACGCTCGAAATGACGACAGCGCGAAGCGCTATCAAAACTCCGCGGCGCTTAGATCCTTCGACTCAGTTCTCCCGTTTCAGATAAGCCATTTTTTAACATACGACGTTTTCCTCCGCTCAGGATGACGAAATGCGCCGCACCACAACCCTGAACCCTGAACCTTGAACCCTCTTTCGCTCAATCAAAGGACGGCACGCTCCATGGGCTAACCCTGAAGTTTGAAAGCAGGAATGAATGGCTGGGGATTAGGGGCCTTGAGTGACTGGTGACCGGGGTTCTTCGGCATCGTCATCCCGAGCGCAGCCGAGGGGGCTCTACTGCCCTGCAGGAATCAGCGTGTATGCGCTGAGGGGAAACGATGTCTTGGTGCTGCCTCACATCAGGCAATGAGCGTTCTGCCATATAGATTTCTCGGCTACGCTCGAAATGACGACAGCGCGAAGCGCTATCAAAACTCCGCGGCGCTTAGATCCTTCGACTCAGTTCTCCCGTTTCAGATAAGCCATTTTTTAACATACGACGTTTTTCTCCGCTCAGGATGACGAAATGCGCCGCACCACAACCTTGAACCCTGAACCCTGAACCTTGAACCCTCTTTCGCTCAATCAAAGGGCGGCACGCCCCTTGGGCTAACCCTGAACCTTGATTTCCTCTTGACGCAGCCCTTTCACTAGTGCTATAAATAAAACTATATTTCATATGATATGCGTGCGGCGCATAGCCGTACCTCTCTTTTTCCGTCTGGAGGGATCCCTATGAACTTTAAGAAAGCCATCCTCGTATCGGCTGCAGTCCTCGCGGCTGCTGGCATCATCGCAGGCTGCGGTGATCAGAAAGCCGCATCCTCTGCTTCTTCGAAAGCTGCCAAAGAAACCACCATCAAGGTCGGCGTATCCCCTGTACCGCACGCTGAGATCGTCGGCGTTGTGAAAGACAAGCTTGCCAAAGAAGGCGTCAAGGTCGAAATGGTCGAATTCACCGATTATGTCCAGCCGAACCTGGCCCTTGCAGATAAGAGCCTCGATGCGAACTTCTTCCAGCACAAACCATATCTGGATGAATTCTGCAAATCCAAAGGCCTGAAGCTGACATCCTTGGGAGCTGTCCATCTTGAACCGATGTGCGTGTATTCCAAGAAGCTGAAGTCTTTGAATGACTTGGCTGACGGCGCGCATGTAGCCATTCCGAATGACCCGACCAATGGCGGCCGCGCCCTCCTCGTCCTCCAGTCTGCCGGTCTCATCAAACTGAAGGAAGGCGCTCCGATCACCGCGACCCCGCAGGATATCGCAGAGAACCCGAAGAACCTGGAATTCTCCGAATTGGAAGCCCCGCAGCTTCCGCGTGCCCTGGAGGATGCGGATATCGCGATCATCAATATGAACTTCGCCCTCGAAGCAAAGCTCGATCCGAAGAGTGCCATCTACAGCGAAGGCTCCGACTCCCCGTATGCGAATATCGTAGCTGTCCGTGAAGGTGATGAAAACCGTCCGGAACTCCAGAAGCTCATGAAAGCGCTCACAAGCAAAGAAGTCAAGGACTTCATCGAAAAGAAATACGGCGGCTCTGTCAAGACCGTATTCTGATCGCACCTTGGAAGAAAAACTCCCCGGAAGGGGAGTTTTTTGTTGGGGCGGTGACTAGTGACTGGAAAAAGTCAGACTCTCTCGCATTGTCATTTCGAGCGAAGCGAGAAATCTTTGTCATTCGCGGTCAAACAAATCATGTTAGAAAAGCGCAAATGGGAAACCTGATCTCTTGGAAACCTTTGGGTATCGCCTCCTATATATTGCGGCGAAGCCGCCACCGCTATTTCTCATTCTTTTCGTCCGCGATTAGGGGATGGCGCGCCATAAGAGCAAACCTGGCGCCCATCCACCTTGCTCCTTTCGCGTTCTCTATTGCTGAACAGTTTCCCATTCTATATAATGATATACTGAGATAGGATCATAGAAAAATATCATTTTCCACGTCAGGAGCCCTCCATGCGATTTCTCGCTTCGAAAAAGAACATTCAGAATCTTTTATATGCGACACTCTTTCTGCTGCCGCTTCATCCCTATGTGTTTTACGTGACACTTCTCCCATGCCTTCTTCTCTGGGCAGTGAATCATTGCACCACAGGCGAAGTGAAATGCGTGCGCCCTCGCCTCTGGGGACTGCCGGCGGTCTTTTTGGCGTGTGCCTTTTTCTCCGGCTTCCACTCTCCTGACCCTGCCTTTTCACTCATGAACTGGGCCTTCCAGCCATTGATGTATGCCGCGATCTACCTTTTGATCCTTTCTCTTCTTTCCTCCGTTCGGGAAAAGGAGAAGGCGCTCTATGCCTTCTTGGCAGGAGCCATCTGCGTGGCCGCCTATGGCTTCATCCAGTATGCGAATGTGGCAGGCATGGCAGCTGATATGACGGCGCAGAGCTGGGTCGATCCCGAGAGATTTCCTCTCCTTCGGCGCCGCATGTATTCGACACTGGAAAATCCGAATCTCCTCGGGGCCTATGCCGTCATGATCATCAGCATCCTCACTGCTTTCTTTCTCAGGGAGCGGCAGAAAAAAAGAAAATGGGCTTTTGCCATCATTCTCTTCATCCTGCTTCTCTGCCTTGCGCTGACCTATTCACGCGGCGCATGGCTGAGCCTTGCGGCTATCGTCTTAGGGCTCACCCTCTTCTATGACAAACGATTCGGCTTTCTTTTCTTCCTCATCCCTCTTGTTCTCTTCTTCTACCACGGACAGATGGTCGAGCGTTTTCTGTCCCTTTTCTCCGGCGAGGACACCTCTGTCGGCCTGCGCTTTGCTCTATGGGAGAGCACCATCGCCATGATCGAAGAGCACCCGCTTCTCGGTGTGGGGTGGGGGAGCTATTATCTGGCCTATCCCGACTACAACTTCTTTATTCAAGATGAGCACGTCCTCATCTTCCACGCGCACAACATGTATCTCAATATGCTCGCCGAAGTCGGCATCATAGGCGGAGCAGCCTTCCTTTTGACTTTCTTCGCCCAGGGCTTCCTCTGCTGGAAGCTCTACCGGGGGAAGGCCAGCCTCTTCACGCGAACGATGGGGCTTGGCGGCCTGCTCATGGTCATGGCCATCGCCGTCATCAGCATGAGCGACCATGTCCTTTTCGGACGCTCGATCTCCTTCTGCTTCTGGAGCCTTTCCGCACTTTGCGTAGGAAGCGGGGACTGGTGAGCGGTTATTGGGAGGAAGCGTGAAGGTGACAGCGATGCCAAAAGCGTTGCACCGGTCCTCACAGATCACCTTTGCAGGAAGCCTTCGGGTGCGGCCCTGCGGCGTTCTCCTGTACCATTTCTATAACCTGCACTGCGAGGATCATCGCTTTCATAGCCTGTAGACTCTGAGTCACATGATTGATGATTTGTCTAATAGGAATTATTTATAACATCCATATGAGATTTTTAAAAACAAAGAACTTACTTTTTACGAACCTTTCGAAAAAAGTGTGATATAATAACAGTGATGACTGAAGAGGTCACAAATACAGTCGGTGAGACCGATGATACCAAGGAGGAGTTTTTCTGATGTTATGAGACATGTTTACATGCGGTCATAGGAAAGCAGAAAGGACTCCTTTTTCTTATATACTTCGGAAGCACGGCTGTGTTTTTATGAGGCAAAAAGCTCCAGACCATAGAGAAAGCTCAAAGAGGTACTGGACTTTTGATATTTTTATATTTTTGGGAGGATGATAGTAATGATCGACACCAATGATAGCGAATTCCTTAGCAGAATTGAAAGTGCAGATCTGAAAGCAAAAATCTGTGATGCTAAAACTGCAGCAGCTATGATTCAGGCAGGCGACATCCTTGGTATTTCCGGATTCACCCCATGCGGCTATCCGAAGATCACCATGCATGAACTCGCAGAACGTATGAAAGAAACCCCATTCCAGGTAGACGTATGGACTGGCGCTTCTACTGGTTCCCAGATCGATACCGAACTGGTCGCTGTAAACGGCATCAGAAACCGTATGCCATACCAGACCAACGGCAACCTCAGAAAAGCCATCAATGCAGGCAGCATCAACTATTATGACCTTCACCTGTCCCATGTAGCTCAGCAGATCCGTGCTGGCTTCTTCACCAACGTGAAGGGTGAACGTGTCACCGGCCCAGATTTCGCAGTAGTAGAAGTCTGCAAGATCGGACCGAACGGCGAACTGTACCCGACCACTGCTATCGGCAACTCTCCGGTATTCGTAGATACCGCTAAGAAAGTCATCGTAGAAGTCAACACCACCCAGCCGCTGGAACTCGCTGGCATGGCTGATATCTACATGAGAAAGAACCCGCCGCACTGCGAACCGATTCCGATCAAAACTGCTGGCGACCGCGTAGGCACTCCTTACATCCCATGCGATCCGGCAAAGATCGTTGCTATCGTTCCATGCGATCTGCCAGACGTTACCCGCGCACTCGCTCCGCTCGATGACGACGCAGAAGCAATGGGCAACAACCTGATCGATTTCCTGAAAAACGAAGTCGCTCATGGCAGACTGCCGGAAAACCTGCTCCCACTGCAGTCCGGTGTAGGCAACGTAGCAAACGCTGTTATCCATGGCCTCGTAGAATCCGACTTCAAGAACCTTTCCGTATACACCGAAGTTATTCAGGATGGCATGTTCGATCTGATCGATAAAGACAAGATCGACATGATCTCCGGTACTTCCCTCTCCCCATCCCCGGATGGACTGAAACGCTTCTACGACAACATCGACAGATACAGCAAGAAGATCATTCTTCGTCCGCAGGAAATCTCCAACAACGGCGAAGTAGCTCGTCGTCTCGGCGTCATCGCTATGAACACCGCTCTGGAAATGGATATCTACGGCCACGTAAATTCCACCCATGTAAGCGGCACCAAGCTGATGAACGGTATCGGCGGCTCCGGCGACTTTGCTCGTAACGGCTTCCTGTCCTGCTTCTTCTGCCACAGCACCGCTAAGGGCGGCAAGATCTCCGCAGTTGTTCCGATGTGCTCCCATGTTGACCACACCGAACATGATACCCATGTATTCATTTCTGAACAGGGCGTCGCTGATGTTCGCGGCCTGTCCCCGAAAGAAAGAGCAAAGGTCATCATCAACAACGTCGCTCATCCGTCCTTCAGAGATCAGCTCATGGACTACTACGAAAGAGCATGCGCAGCTTGCGGCGAAAGCCAGACCCCGCATCTCCTCGCAGAAGCATTCAAATTCCATGAAAGCCTCGCTGAAACCGGCGACATGCACTTCAAGAAATAATTTAATTATTCAAGAAGCCGCATGAGGCAAGGCATTTAATGCTTTACAAATACAGATAATACTGTATAATTACCTATGGTGATATCTGTCACACGACAGTGTCAATACATGGGTCAGCAAGAGTCCCCCAATCGCTGCTGCAATAAGACTCAAATGAGCACTGCAGCAGCCAAGGGCTTTGCGTGACCCCATTGGGAAGATAGATCCTATGTAAGTGGTAAGAAGAACACAAAGTCGCGGCCACCGAAGTCAAGGAAAAGCTTCCTAGAGTTTTACATACTTACTTTTTTAGGAGGAAGATGAACTCATGTCTAACGAATCCCTGAAAGCTAAACTTGCAGCTTACAATGACACCTATGCAAAACAGTGCGCAAAACATCCGGAAAGAGTTGGTCTGAAACACAAGAACCTGTACACCCCACTCGATCTCGAAGGTTTCGACTATGAAAGAGACCTCGGATTCCCGGGCGAATATCCATACACCCGTGGCGTACAGCCGACCATGTACCGTGGCAAACTCTGGACCATGCGTATGTATGCTGGTTTCTCCACCGCTGAAGAATCCAACAAACGTTACAAATACCTGATCGCTAACGGCGGCACCGGCCTGTCCTGCGCATTCGACCTGCCAACCCAGATCGGCTATGACTCCGACGACAAAATGTCCGCTGGCGAAGTTGGTAAAGTAGGCGTAGCTATCGACTCTCTCTACGATATGGAAAGACTGTTCGACGGCATCGACCTCGGCAAAGTTTCCACTTCCATGACCATCAACGCACCGGCTTCCGTACTGCTGGCTATGTACATCGCTGTAGCTGAAAAACAGGGCGTTCCGGCAGCTGCTCTTCGCGGCACCATCCAGAACGATATCCTGAAAGAATACGCAGCTCGCGGCACCTACATTTTCCCGGTTAAACCGTCCATGCGTCTGATCACCGATATCTTCGAATACTGCTCCGTAAACGTACCGAAGTGGAACACCATCTCCATTTCCGGCTACCATATCCGTGAAGCAGGCTCCACCGCTGCTCAGGAAATCGCATTCACCATCGCTGATGGTATCGCATACATCGAAGCAGCTCTGAAAGCTGGCATGAAGATCGATGAATTCGCAGGCCGTCTGTCCTTCTTCTGGAACGCTCACAACAACGTACTCGAAGAAGTTGCAAAATTCCGTGCATCCCGTCGTCTGTGGGCTACCATTCTGAAGGAAAGATTCCATGCAGAAAACCCGAAGTCCATGAAACTGCGTTTCCACACCCAGACCGCTGGTTCCATGCTGACCGCTCAGCAGCCAAACAACAACATCATCCGTGTTGCTCTCCAGACCGCTGCAGCAGTTATGGGCGGAACCCAGTCCCTGCACACCAACTCCCGCGATGAAGCTCTGGCTCTGCCGACCACTGAATCCGTAACCATCGCTCTGCGTACCCAGCAGATCGTAGCTTACGAATCCGGCCTGGCTGACGTAGTTGATCCGCTCGGCGGCTCCTACTATGTTGAAGCTATGACCAATGCTATCGAAGCAGAAGCTAAAGAATACATCCGCAAGATCGATGAAATGGGTGGCGCAGTAGAAGCTATTGATAAAGGCTACATCCAGAAAGAAATTCAGGACGCTGCTTACGCTTGGCAGATGTCTGTTGAATCCGGCGAAAGAACCATCGTTGGCGTCAACAAATTCACCATGGAAGAACCACCGGTTACCGGCCTTCTGAAGATTGACGCATCCGTTGGCGAAAAGAAGAAAGCTCAGCTCGCTCAGGATAAAGCAAACCGTGACCAGGCTAAAGTTGCTGAAGAACTGGCTAAACTTGAAAAAGCAGCTCAGACTCCGGCTGAAGGCCCAGACCACGTCAACCTTATGCCAGTCATCCTCGACTGCGTACGTGCATACTGCACCGAAGGCGAAATCTGCGGCGTTCTGCGTAAAGTTTACGGCGAATACAAACCGCACAACACCCTCTAATCTAAGGGCAGCCTGAAGCAAAGATAATTACATTACTCAAATATTTCTGGAGGTAATTTACAATGGCAGACAAACGTATCAGAGTACTGGTAGCTAAACCGGGTCTTGATGGACATGATCGTGGCGCAAAAGTTATTGCTCGTGCACTTCGTGATGCAGGCATGGAAGTTATTTACACCGGTCTTCGTCAGACCGTTGAACAGATCGTTGAAGCAGCAGACGCAGAAGACGTTAATGTTGTAGCTCTGTCCCTGCTCTCCGGCGCTCACAACACCCTCTTCCCGGAAGTTGTTGAAGCACTGAAGGCTAAAGGAATGGGCGACGTTCTCGTAGTTGGCGGCGGCGTAATTCCGGAATCCGATATCCCAGGCCTGAAAGAAGCTGGCGTAAAAGCTATCTTCACTCCTGGCACACCAACCAAAGAAGTTATCGACTTCATTAAAGAAAACGTAAAATAATCGACTTTTAGACTGATTAGCTTGACAGTTTATTAGTTGAAATGTAGCTTGCATGGGGCTGGGGGGATACTCAGTCCCATTGCAACTATATTATTTACTCTTCGAAAAGGCGGTGCATCCATGGAATTTTCTATGAAGGATTTTTGGAATGGATCCAGACGTGCCTTAGCGAGAGCAATTACCATCGTTGAAGACGAACGGGATGGATTTGAAGATGTCATGAAAGAAATCTATCACCATACCGGTCGTGCACAGGTCATCGGTATTACTGGTGCGCCTGGTGCGGGTAAGAGCACACTGTCAGATGCCCTCATTAAGCAGTTCCGTAAGCAGGGCAAAACTGTAGGTATCGTAGCCATCGATCCTACGAGTCCATTCTCCGGCGGCGCCATCCTTGGTGACCGTATCAGAATGAACGACCTGACCTTGGATAAGGGTGTTTATATCCGTAGTATGGGTACGCGCGGCAGCCTCGGCGGACTTTCCCGCAAGACTGCAGATGCGGTCAAACTGATGGATGCTTTCGGTCTCGATGTCATTCTCATCGAAACAGTAGGCGTAGGACAATCAGAAGTTGATATCGTTAAAAATGCGGATACGACACTTGTTGTGCTCGTACCTGGACTAGGCGACGATATTCAGGCTATCAAAGCAGGTATCCTTGAAATTGGTGATGTATTCTGCATCAACAAATGTGATCGCGATGGCGCAGATCGTTTGAACGTCGAAATCGAAATGATGCTTGATCTGGGCGAAGCTCAGAACTGGCGTCCTCCGATTGAGAGAACGATCGCGAACAAAGATCAGGGCGTAGCCGAAGTAGTAGCAGCTCTGGGCGAACATAGAAAGTACCTCGAAGAGTCCGGTCTCCTTGAAGAAAGAAGACGTGAACGGGCTAGAAGCGAGATGCTGGAAATGATTCACGATCGCATTTCCCGTCATATTGAGGAAAATATTTCCTCGACGGGTGAATTTAGTGACTGCGTGGAACAAGTCTTTGAACGGAAGACAGATCCGTTCACGGTCGTTGATTCCATTGTAGGCAAAATATTCAAGTAATTTTAAAGGAGGAGTTTATTATGGCATTCAAAGTAATTTGTGTGGACCATGTAGGCGTTGCTGTTAAAGACCTTCAGGCTATTAAACAGCAGATGAAAGACATCCTTGGACTGGATCCATCCCTTCCGGATGAAACCGTCGAAGAACAGCATGTAACCACCAGCTTCTTCAAACCGTCTGCTCAGACCGAAGCATGCGAACTCGAATTCCTGGGTTCCACCACTCCGGACGGCCCGATTGCTCGTTTCATCGAAAAAGCAAACGGCGGCAAGAATGGTTTCCAGCATGTAGCACTTCGTGTCGACGACATCGAAGCTTGCCTTGCTGACCTGCAGGCTAAAGAAGTTCCGCTCATCGATAAGAAATATCGTATCGGTGCTGGCGGCTGTCACATCGCTTTCCTGCATCCAAAGGCTACAGGCCTTCTGCTTGAACTGACAGAACGCCCAGGCGGCCCATCCTTCAAGGCTTAATTGAATGATGGCAAATGCCTTGCCCATCGGGGTAAGGCATCCCCCTCACGGGGGTCCCTAAAATTTTTGGAGGTGTAAGAATGGCAACTGTTGCAGAAAGAATTGAACTTCTTCACAAAAACCTCGCTCACGTAGAGGCTATGGGTGGAGAAAAGAAAGTTGAAAAACAGCATGCAAAAGGCAAACTGACTGCTCGTGAAAGACTGGCTCTTCTGTTTGATGAAGGCACTTTCGTAGAAGTCAATGCCCTTGTAAAATCCCGCTGCCACAACTTCGGTCAGGAAAAGAAAGATCTCCCGGGCGAAGGCGTTGTTACCGGTTACGGTACCGTTGACGGCAGACTCGTATTCGCATTCGCACAGGACTTCACCGTTGAAGGCGGCTCCCTTGGCGAAATGCACGCTGCTAAGATCGTTCACGTAAATGAACTGGCTCTCAAAGTCGGTGCTCCTTGCGTAGGCCTGAACGATTCCGGCGGAGCTCGTATTCAGGAAGCTGTCGATGCACTCTCTGGCTACGGCAAGATCTTCTGGTGCAACACCATTGCATCCGGCGTTATTCCGCAGATCTCTGCTATCATGGGACCATCTGCAGGCGGCGCTGTATACTCCCCAGCTCTGACCGACTTCATTTACATGGTCAAGAAAACATCCCAGATGTTCCTGACCGGCCCGGCAGTTGTTGAATCCGTTACCGGCGAAAAGATCACCGCTGAAGCACTCGGCGGTGCTATGACCCACAACCGTACTTCCGGTGTAGCTCAGTTCGCTTGCGACAACGACGAAGACTGCATTAAACAGATTCGTTACCTGCTCTCCTTCCTGCCGAGCAACAACATGGAAGATGCTCCTATCGTTGAAACCGGTGATGATCCGACCAGAACCGATCCGGCTCTCGATACCATCATGCCAGAAAATTCCAACGCTCCATACAACATGTATGACGTTATCAAATCCGTTGTAGATAACGGTGAATACTACGATGTAGCTAAAGAATTCGCTAAGAATATCATTACCTGCTTCGCACGTTTCGACGGACAGACCGTTGGTATCATTGCAAACCAGCCAGCATTCATGGCAGGCTGCCTTGACTACAATGCATCCGATAAATCCGCTCGTTTCATCCGTTTCTGCGACTGCTTCAACATCCCGGTTGTAAACATTGTCGATGTACCAGGCTTCCTGCCAGGCAAACAGCAGGAATATGCCGGCGTAATTCGTCACGGCGCTAAGATGCTGTTCGCATACTGCGAAGCAACCGTTCCGAAGATCACCATGATCCTCCGTAAAGCTTACGGTGGTTCCTACATCGCTATGTGCTCCCGTGAACAGGGCGCTGACCAGGTATTCGCTTGGCCAACCGCTGAAATCGCTGTTATGGGACCTGCAGGCGCTGCAAACATCATCTTCAAGAAAGACCCGAACAAAGAACAGCGTACAGCTGAATACGTCGAAGAATTCGCTACTCCATACAAAGCTGCTGAACGTGGCTATGTAGACGCAGTTATCGATCCGAGAAACACTCGTCCGACAATCATCAATGCACTGAAGATGCTTGCTTCCAAGCACGAAGTACATCCAGCAAAGAAACACGGCAACATTCCGCTGTAATATTTGCTGCAAGAAAAACTCTAATTGAAAGGATGGGTACAGATGGATAACAACACAGTTATGTATATCGCGGTATTTGCTGCTATCGTAGCAGTAGTAGCGCTGATCATGATCTGGCAGGTACGTTCATCTCTCAATCAGTCCGCAGCACCGGCACCGGCAGCAGCTCCGAAGAAGGCAGCTCCAGCTAGAGCAGCAGCTCCGAAAGCAGCTGACAATGGTGCAGTTGTAGCAGCAATCGCTGCTGCAATCGTTGCTATGGGTGGCGGCGAAATCGTCTCCATCCGCCCGGCAGCTAGAAGTGGCTGGACCTCTGCATCTCGTCTTGCAGGTGTTTCCGGCACTCAGCAGTTCTAATTGAAAGTTGAAAGTACAATCATTTAGGAGGAAAGACAATGAGAAAATTTACTGTAACAGTTAACGGCCAGGATTACGATGTAGTAGTTAAAGATGGCGGCGCTGCAGCAGCAGCTCCGGCTCCGGTAGCAGCAGCTCCGGCAGCAGCTCCAGCTCCGGCTCCGGTAGCAGCAGCTCCAGCACCGGCTCCAGCACCGGCTCCGGCTCCAGCTCCGGCAGCAGCTCCTGCAGGTGCAGGCGAATCCGTTGAAGCTCCGATGCCGGGCAAAGTTATCCGCATCAACAAACATGTTGGCGATGCAGTTGCTTCCGGCGACGAAGTCCTCGTTCTCGAAGCTATGAAAATGGGCAACCCGATCATGGCTCCATGCGATGGCAAGATCACCGGCATGCCGGTATCCGAAGGCCAGTCCGTACAGGGCGGCGACGTTCTCTTCACCGTTGGCTAATAGCCGATATGAAAAAGCAGCGCGTATGCGCTGCTTTTTTGTTGCAATAAAACGGAGTGCGCAAGAGAATCAGGCACTCCGTTTTCGATCCCGCGTTTCCGCCGTAAGCGGATCACACGTTGCTTTTTGTATTTGGTGTAGTGTCAGCACCGAAAAGCCAAGGCTTCATAGCGGATATGAAATAGCACCGCCGACAGGGGGGAAGCGAATGATCCCATTCATGGTAAAGGAGGATACGTCCTCTCGGCGGATCTCGGTTCTTTTGCGGCCGCTTCCTGTCACGCCTTAGTAGGCATCATCCTCTTCCATTTCCTGCTTTTCTCTTGCGATGAGGATTCGGAGCATGGTGAGGGAAGCCTGGAGGTAATCATAGTCCTTGGAGAAGGCGCAGAGAATGCCGTAGCGGAAGAGAGACTCCTTTTCTTCGGGGGGCACCTGATGAACGGCGATCAGGATATCATCACGGCCATAAAGAGCGAGAGCACGCGAGAGGGCGACAGCATTCTTACCTCTGGCGTCACCGGTCGTGGTGTAGAAGACGAAGTGGACGTCATTGTCTGCGGCCCCCTTGGCAGCATCCTCCGGCTGCTGCGAGGGGCTGACGTCGACGTCCCAGCCGGAGTCTGCCAATGCATTGGCGGCAAGTTTTCGTTCTTCACGATCGCTTTCGAGATCATTTTCCATTTCTATGAGGAGAACACGCGGGCGTCTGCCATCAAGTGCAGCAAATTCTTTAGAAAGCCGAAGGGCTTCTTCTCTGACGGTTTCTTTGGTTTTCGGATCGAGTGCCATGGTAAGCTCCTTGTATGAGAATAAAAATAATGATAATGAAATATACTTTACATACAAATCTATTATAATATAAATCATGGCTACTGTTCAATGCATAATTTGTGATTTCAGATGCAATATTAGCAAGAAATGTATAAGACAGAGAAAAACATTGATTGACACTGAGAAGAATATGAATTATACTGAGACTGTAGTCATTTAGACAATTTCATATGGCTGGCAGATGCGAAAGCATAAAAGAGAATCCGGTCTAAGCCGGAGCGGTCCCGCCACTGTAAGGAGGAGTCTCTCACAGATAAGTCACTGGGCGAAAGTCTGGGAAGGCGTGAAGAGATGAGGAGCCCGAGCCAGGAGAACTATCTGCCAATGAATCACCGCGAAGGAAGTAGGGATCTATCCAAGACATGATTTGATTCTGTCTAAGATCAGGGCTTGTGAGAAAATCCGTATTTCCGTCAACCTGCGAGAGATGGGGAGGGGATTGAGATCGGTCCTGGTCTCATTATTTTCCGGCTGCCCCCACTGGGTCAGTCGTTTTTTTATGGTAGGACCAAGACGTGAACCTGAAGGAGGTGAACTTTCTGTCTGATTGAAATTGTCTAAAGGGGCGTTCTCTTGATTTGCGCTGGTAAGTCAGTGAGCGGCCATAAATTATTAAAGGAGGAACTATTTCATGGATGAAGTAACAAAAGCAACATCCGCGGAAAATCAGGAAAGACAGCTTACCGATAAGGAATTGGAAGCGATTCTGAAACAGTCGGAAGGCAAAACCGATTTCCCACAGGTCACATTTGATGAATTCACACCACCAACCTACGAGGAATGGGTTGATGCGTGCAACGCTCTTCTGAAGGGCAAGCCGTTTGATAAGCTGATGTATACCAAGACGTATGAAGGTATCACTTTTAGCCCGATCTATACCCTGCGTACAGGTCCGGACGCACAGGATGCGATCCTGCCGACCGATGACTATCCGGGTATGGGGGACTTCATGCGCGGTCAGAAAGTCAATGGTTACAAAGAAGAACCATGGGGCATTGCACAGTCCTGTGATGAAGCACTTCCAAAGGAAAATAATGAGCTCCTGAAACACGAAATCGATCGTGGTTCCACGGTATACAATGTACGCCTTGATGCATCCACTCTGCATGGCATCGATGTGGCTGATGCTGAAAAACCAGGTGAAACCGGCGTTTCTCTGACCACTCTCGAAGATGTGCATAACCTTCTGGACGGTCTGGATCTTGCAAAGTATCCATTCATGATGTATACCGGCGAATCTGCACTGGCACCGCTTGCTATGGTGGCTGCCGCAGTCAAAGCACAGGGAAAAGATGTGTCCGCGCTTCATGGCGTGATCGGTGGAAGCCCGTTGACACAGCTGCTGACTGATGGCAAGAATAAGGAAAGCCTTGAAAAAGCATACGACCAGATGGCAGAGACCATCCGCTGGGCTCGCAAGAATGCACCGAGCGTAGCGACCGTATTCATCACTTCCGATGTATTCTCCCTGGGCGGCGCACAGGCCGTACAGGAAATCGCATATACCTTCGGCGTCGCTGTAGAGTATGTCCGTGAAATGCTGAAGAGAGGCATTTCTATCCATGATATCGCACAGTCCTTCTACTTCGGCTTCAATGTAGGCGCTACGTTCTTCATTGAAATTGCAAAGCTTCGTGCAGCTCGTCAGGTATGGTCGAACATCATGAAGGCTTTCGGTGCAGAAGAAGAAGATCGTTCGATGAAGATCCATGCAAAACCGGCATTCTTCACAAAGACCATTTTCGATGTGGGCGTGAACATGCTCCGCAACACCACCGAAGCATTCTCTGCTGTCGTTGGCGGTGTAGATACCTACGAAAATGCACCTTATGATGATACCGTCAGAAAAGGTGATGAATTCTCCCGCCGTATCGCTAGAAACCTGCAGATCATGCTGCAGGAAGAATTCGGCATGCTGCGTCCGATCGATGCAGCCGGCGGCTCCTGGGCAATTGAAAAGCTCACCAAAGAGATGGCAGAAAAGATCTGGGCTGAATTCCAGAAGATCGAATCTCTGGGCGGCATGACCAAAGCAATCAAAGAAGGCTATCCGCAGAAGGAGATCAAAGCCGTCCTTGAAAAGCGCTTCAAAGCACTGGATCTTAGAAAAGACCGTGCGGTCGGCAATAACATGTACCCGCTGATGGGCGAAGTGCTTCTCGAAGCTCGTCCGGAAGATACAGAAGCCATTAAGAAGGAACTTGGCGATGCAGCTAAGGCTTACCGTGCGGATCTTGATCTTGCTTTCAGAAGCCAGAAGCTGGCAGAACTCAAAGATGCCGGCGAAGGCGAAGCCATCGACAAGGCAGCCGCTGCTGCTGCTGCCGGTGCGACCATTGGCGAGATCAATGAAGTCGCTGGTAATGCAGAAGGCTCCGTTGCTATCGAAAAGATCGATGCACACCGCTGGACGGAACGCTTCGAAGCACTCCGCTTTGATACCGAAGCATATAAAGAAAAGACTGGCAAGAATGTCGAGATCTTCCTCGCAAACATGGGCAAGATCCCGCAGCATAAAGCCAGAGCAGACTTCTCCACCTCCTTCCTGCAGGTCGGCGAATTCAATGTCCATCTCAATAATGGTTTCCAGGATGACGAAGACAAACCGGGCTCCCGCTGGGATAAGTGCGTAGAAGCACTGAAAGCTGGCGCTGATGACAAAGGCACGCCATATGATGTCGCTGTCATCTGCTCCACGGATGCGACCTATCCGGAAGATGTACCGGCTCTGGCTCCGAGACTGAAAGAAGTCCTGGGCGACGGCACCCTCTTCCTCGCAGGCGCAGCTCCAAAGGATCTGGAAGAGACCTACCGCAAGGCGGGCGTAGATGATTTCATCAGCGTCAAAGCAAACTGCTACGAAATTCTCCGCATGCTGCAGAAAAAGAAAGGAATGATTGAATAATGGCAAACACAAATCCTGATTTCACACAGCTGTCTCTGGGGGAACATCCACACTGCTCCTATGATGAGTGGAAGGAAAAGCTGGAAGCCAAGACCGGCAAAGGCTTTGATGCACTCTATGAACCGACCATGGAAAAGATCCCGGTCGCTCCCTTCTATACCAAAGATGTCTATGATGACTGCAATCACCTGGACTTCATGAGCGGTATCCCGCCATTCCTTCGTGGACCATACTCCACCATGTACGTTTTCCGTCCATGGACCGTTCGTCAGTACGCAGGCTTCTCCACAGCAGAAGAATCCAACGCATTCTACAAGAGAAACCTGGCAGCAGGTCAGAAGGGTCTGTCCATTGCATTCGACCTTCCGACCCACCGCGGCTACGATGCGGATAACCCGCGCGTTATCGGCGACGTAGGTAAAGCTGGCGTATCCGTATGCTCCATGCTTGATATGAACATCCTCTTCGACGGCATCCCGCTGGACCAGATGTCCGTATCTATGACCATGAACGGCGCCGTTCTTCCGATCCTGGCATTCTTCATTTCCGCCGGCATCGAACAGGGCGTCGACAAGAAGATCCTTGCAGGTACCATTCAGAACGATATCCTGAAGGAATTCATGGTACGTAACACTTACATTTACCCACCGGCTATGTCCATGCGTATCATTGGTGATATTTTCGAATACACCACCAAGTACATGCCGAAGTTCAATTCCATTTCCATTTCCGGCTACCACATTCAGGAATGCGGTGCTACCTGCGATCTGGAAATCGGTTACACTCTGGCAGACGGCATGGAATACATCCGCTGCGGCGAAAAAGCAGGTCTGCCGGTCGATGCATTCGCAAAGCGTCTGTCCTTCTTCTGGGATCAGGGCAAGAACTACTTCATGGAAGTCGCAAAGATGCGTGCAGCTCGTGTCCTCTGGGCAAAGATCCTCAAAGGCTTCGGCGCAAAGAATCCGAAATCCATGGCGCTTCGTACCCACTCCCAGACCTCCGGCTGGTCCCTCACCGAACAGGATCCATTCAACAACATCGGCCGTACCTGTATGGAAGCTATGTCTGCAGCTCTCGGTCACACCCAGTCCCTGCATACCAACGCACTCGACGAAGCAATCGCTCTGCCGACCGACTTCTCTGCTCGTCTGGCTCGTAACACCCAGCTTTACATCCAGGATGAAACCAAAGTCTGCAAGATCATCGATCCATGGGGCGGCTCCTACTATGTGGAATACCTCACCAACGAGATCATCAAACGTGCATGGGCACACATTCAGGAAGTCGAAGCGCTGGGCGGCATGTCCAAGGCTATCTCCACCGGCCTTCCGAAGATGCGTATCGAAGAATGCGCCGCTCGTCGTCAGGCAGATATCGACTCCGGCCGTGAAACCATTGTCGGCCTGAACAAGTACAGACTGGCGAAGGAAGATCCGCTGAACGTTCTCTCCATCGATAACACTGCTGTACGTAACGCACAGATCAAACGTCTGGAAAAACTCAGAAGCATCCGCGATCCGGAAGCTGTCCGCCGCGATCTGGAAGCCATCACCAAGTGTGCAGAATCCCGTGACAACGGCAACCTTCTGGAAGCTGCTGTTCAGGCAGCACATGACCGTGCATCCCTTGGCGAAATCTCTGACGCTGTTGAAAAGGTATCCGGCCGCTTCAATGCAGTCATCCACACCATTTCCGGCGTATACTCCAATGAATTCGATGACACCTCCGAACTGGACGAAGCAAAGAAACTCGCTAACGAATTCGAAGCTCTTGAAGGCCGCCGCCCGCGTATCTTCCTCGCGAAGATGGGCCAGGATGGTCACGACAGAGGCCAGAAAGTCCTTGCTACCTCCTTCGCAGATATGGGCTGGGACGTCGACGTAGGCCCGCTCTTCCAGACTCCGGAAGAAGCGGCACAGGATGCTGTCGACAACGACGTTCATATGGTCGGCTTCTCTTCCCTGGCAGCAGGTCATAAGACCCTGCTCCCGGCTATCGTCGAAGACCTGAAGAAACTCGGCCGTGAAGATATCCTCGTAGCTATCGGCGGCGTTATCCCGCCACAGGATTACGAATTCCTGTACGACCATGGTGCAGTTGCTATCTTCGGACCAGGCACCAACATTCCGAAATGCTGCATCAAGCTGCTCCAGATGCTCGTAGACCGTGCTAAGGAAGAAGCTAAGGCAGAATAAGGTCGCCTACCGTTTTCTGACACTGTCATTCAATGCGTATCGGAAAAGGGTTCAAGGTTCAGGGTTCAGGGGATTACTGGAAATGGTGATACCCTAACCTGAACCCCGAACCCTGAACCAATGACCATTTCGTAACCGGGATAGTGGCAGAAACATTTTTAGGAAATCTGATTTCTTGTCCTGCGCGGAGCCGAGGGCGACCTCGGCTCCCTAGCAGGGCTTGCAATCCGAATCGAGTGATAGTCCGGAAAACAGAGGAATGGAAATGGTGATGGATAGTCACCATGCCCGGTCACTATCACTACCAATGAATCACGCTTGATACACATCATATTTTCATTTGGCAGTCCTCCTTTTCATGATCCATCTACAGGGGGAGAAGCCAGGAAAGGGAGGGTATGACAAATGCCTGAAAACAATGATGATTTAAGACCCAGCTGGGTACCGGAAGAAAAAAATCCTGAATTTGCCTGCTCTGTCATGCGTGGGATAGATACCACAGCAAACAGCATCACAGGGGCGAAGGAATACCCAGATGCTCCGCTTCGAAAAGTGCCGCTTCGTAAGAAAATGACCGTCGAGCAGTACATCGACGGTGTGGCCAAAGGGGATCGTGTGACGCTGTCCAAGGCCATCACCTTGATCGAAAGCAATGCGCCGAAAGACTTTGACAAAGCGCAGCGCGTACTGCAGGGACTTCTTCCTAAAACGGGCAAAGCTCTTCGTATCGGTATCACTGGTGTACCGGGAGCCGGTAAATCGACCTTCATCGAGTCCTTCGGCCAGATGCTCTGCCATCAGGGCTACAAAGTCGCCGTCCTTGCCGTCGACCCGACCTCATCCATCACCGGCGGCTCTATCCTCGGGGATAAGACACGTATGCAGAACCTGTCTCGTGAACCGAACTGCTTCATTCGACCATCTCCATCCAAAGGCACTTTGGGCGGTGTCGCGAGAAAATCCCGTGAGACCATGCTCCTCTGCGAAGCTGCCGGCTGTGATGTCATCCTTGTCGAGACCGTCGGTGTCGGCCAGTCGGAGACCACGGTCCGCTCCATGGTCGATTTCTTCATGCTCGTCGTACTGACAGGGGCCGGCGATGACCTCCAGGGCATCAAGAAAGGTATCATGGAACTCGCCGATGCGATCGTCGTCAATAAAGCGGATGGGGATAACCTCGAGCGTGCCAAGGTCGCGCAGGGCGAGTATGAAAGAATGTGCGAATTCATTCGTCCGGCTACCGAAGGCTGGAAAACCCATGCTTACCGGTGCTCCGCGATCAAGAAAACAGGTCTTTTGGAGCTGTGGGCCGTCATGCGTGAATTTGAAAAGGTCACAAAGAAATCCGGCATTTTTGAAAACCGCAGACAGCGCCAGATTCTTGACTGGGTGAACAGCATGATCGATGAACATCTGCATAATCTCTTCTTTGAAGATCCGCTCATCAAGAGCCGTCTGCCATCCGTTAAAGCGGCTGTCCTTGCGGGCGTCGTCTCCCCAAGTCAGGCCGTTACGGAACTTATCCACTCCTTCGATATGGATCGCGCATCCATCAAGCATTTGGAGGAAACGGAAAAGTAAAGAGCATCCGGCAGACTGGTGGCGGAGATCCCGTGCAAGGATCGATTTCGTTTCTCATAGACCGGATCCTTTATCCGTTTCTGCCTATTTTAAAAGCAACATACAAAGGAGAACTCCTAATTGTTTACCAAAGATCTATACCTGGCCGGTGGATCCTTCCATGGGCTGCAGGAAGTGTTTTCCAGGATCTACGGTGTCGTAGATACCCAGGCGGGCTATGCGAATAGCTGTATCGAAGCTCCGACGAAGGAGCAGGTCGCCGATGGGAGCGCAGAGGCTGTGGAGTGCGTGAAGGTCACGTACAATCCGAAGAAAATCGACATCGGTATGCTCCTTAACGTATTCTTCACCATCATCAATCCTTACACCGATGGCATTCAGGGAAAATATGTCGGCCCGCAGTACCGAAGCGGGATCTACTATACGAGCAAGGAGGACGTGCCGCAGATCAGCTACTTCCTCGTTTTCCTGCAGAATCGCGGCGTCGCTCATCAGATGACGGACAATGCCCTTGTTGTCAATGAATTCGAAGGAGAAGGGAAGGTGCGCCCGAAGGTCAGGACAGAGATGAAAGAGCTGGTGAATTTCTACCCTGCGGCCGAAGAGGAGCAGCACTATCTCAGAAGTCACCCGGATGCATATACCCCCATCGATATTCATTTGCTGGAAGAATTAAAGATCATACAGTAAAAAGGAGCTGTGAAGAAATGAATCCGCATTTCTTCACAGCCCCTTTTTACTTTGCTTTCATTTGGTTCAGGGTTCAAGGTT
>ENA-OUQH01000745-OUQH01000745.1-human-gut-metagenome-genome-assembly--contig:-NODE-745-length-22987-cov-4.719649_pt1 | contig 22987 bp, 10 predicted proteins | sample MGYA00237948_ERZ548828 | MGnify/ENA primary metagenome ERZ548828 (study PRJEB26490, sample SAMN05194711) | human gut metagenome | biome: terrestrial biome; feature: human-associated habitat; material...
CTCCTATTATCTATTCTTGTTAAACAATACCCGTCATCAGTTGAAGGGTGTTAGTGTCTCTCTCAAACCAGAGCTGAACCACTCCAGTTCCCGGCACGTCTGCAACCGTCAATGCTTCACCATTGAACTTGCTCACAGCCTGTGTCACTCCGTTGGTCTCGAAAAGGATAGGCAGCGTACCAGTCGTTCCAGTCGGAATAGCCTGCTTCAGATTTACGAAAATCGTTCCTCTGTAGTTGGCATTCACGAAGGCGTGGTTCTTGAAGGTGAACACCACATCAGCAGTATTCACCACCACGCCCGTAGAAGCGATAGCTGCCGAACCGTTACGATTCACCCATGTATAAGGTCTTAACCATAACATAGCGGCCTCCTTTCTTTAACCCCAGAATCCTGCATTGTTGGCAGCATTCAGCCCGTACAGACCTGCCTGATAAGCCACGCAGTTAGGGACTGCAGTGAAAGGGCTATATGGAGTGGTCACTGTCTCAGGCAACTTACACTTGATACCAGCCACCTCGTTCTGCAAGCCTGCCAATACTGCATTGATAGGAGCTACAGCCTGACCAACAATCTGAGAGGTCATTGCAGAAGACTTGAATGTACTGTTCTCCTCACGCAGAGAGTCGATCTTGTTTTGCATCTCACGCATCTCGGCCTGCTTCTGACCGTCAACGATGGTCTGAGTGCTTTCCTTGATAGCGTTGTGCAAATCACAAGTCTGCTGCTGAGTAGCATAAGCGAGAGAAGAAGCTGCACGCTCCTGACCATTAGCTACATTGTTGATGGCATTCTGCAAGGTTCCAGTCTGCTGGCAGATAGCCAAGCGGTTCTCGCAGCAGCAGTTGGCAATCTGTTGAGCAATCTGCATATTACCCTGCTGCAAAGCGTTGATGGTCTGCATACCGCTCATACCTACCTGATTACCTACATTCTGAACCTGAGAAGTCAAAGCAGAGATGGCACTCTGAATCTGACCTTCGGTGCAGTTGAGCTGGGTAGCCAAGTTGCTAAGAGCATTGCGATTACCACCGATGGCATCCATCAGGAGACTACGACCATAGTCATTGTTAATCTCGTTAGCGAGACCACCACGGCCATTGTTGCCGAAGCCGCCCCAGCCATTGCCGCCCCAACCCATAAGGAAGAAGAGGAAGATAACCCACATGAACCAGCCGCCTTCACCGCCGAAGCCATTGTTGCCCTTCATGGCGAGAAGCACATTTGGATCCACACCCTGCTTCTGGAGCAGAGGAGCAAGAAGTCCAAGCATTCCGTTTGAACCTCCGTTTTGGTTTTCACCAAAGATGTATGTCTTAGATTCTGACATAATAAATGATAGATTAATCGTTTCGTTCACTATTGAACTTGTTGCAAAGTTACAAAGAACTTCACCCCTTTCCTAACTATGCTCAAAATTAAAATATCAGCATTTAAGTTGTTATGTATCAGCGTTTTATGTGTGAGCAACATCTTGCCCACTTATTTAGCATCAGTCTAAACTGCAAAGAAAGTAGTCTAATAGCGCACAACTTATTGGTATTTTTCGTATTTTTGCAAGAAACCAACACTTAACGATTGTAATTATGAAACAAATAATCATACCGTTTATTTTGCTTTCTTTAGCTTCTTGTGGCCCTTCTAAAAAAGAACTGCAACATCAGATTGATATTAAGTCGGATTCAATATTTATTCTCAAACAAGTTATTAACGAACAATCTTCTCATATAGAAGAACTGCAAGAAAAACTTGATAACACAAAGTCTTATGTAGAAGATGTTCAGGCAGCATTGGAAGATGGAAGTTTTAGTGATGCTTATGATGCAGCATCAGATGCAGAGTCAGAAGCAGAGTATGAAGATTATTGATATATAGAAAAGAAAGGAGTGAGCATTAAGCCCACTCCCTTTTTATTTAGTTCAACTTGTCGAGTTCATTCACTGCCCTCATCATAATATAATCAATATTCTGATTGGCAAAGTTGATACTCTCTGCATCGTTCGACTTGTTGCGCAGATCCTTCCATCGCTTCATTTCTTTGGTAGCCGTTTCTATAACATTCATCTTCTCAGCTCCCTTTGATTGCTTAAACTTGTAGTAGTCGCCATAATTCTTAACCAGCTCATCCAAAGGAACTTTCTTTGACTTCAAGCGTTTAGCATTCGCTATCATCTTTTCAGTCTCATCCAAATAGTTATACCACTTACTCTTGGTTCTTTGAAGGCTTGTCTGCTCGCTTGGAGTATAGAACATGGAGCGCACAAAAGGAATATCCTTTGTTTCTGTGTCATTACCTTTCTTAACAAGTCCTCCGACTCTTTCCATAAAGGTGGCTGCACCTCCAAGATAACTACTATATAAGTGCTGCAGCAAAGATGGATCTGTCGCAGCATCAAGGAAATCGTTTCCCTTCATGTTCTCATTTCCAGGAGCTACATCGTTCGACCATGCGTTTGCTTTCTTGTTGATATTGATGAGCCATTCTGGTGTACCCTTGTAGGCCAGCATCCAAGATGGCTGGTTCTCGTCAAACTTATTCTCTCTATGGATAGGAGCGCCCTTCCAGTCTGAGTTAAAGAACCATTCAATGATAGGAGAAACTGCAGATGGAGCAATGGCTTTAATGGTTTCCTCTCCGGGGTTCTTGCCGAATGAGGCATTTCCAAGATAATCAGCCACAGGAACCAGCTGAGACATACAGCCTACAGCATCCAGTGCAGGGTTCTTCTGCCCGCTGATATTCTTCGAGAAAGTAAGACCAGCCGCCAAGTCACCCAGACCATAGAAAGCCCTTTCCTCAATAGCAAGCGGAATAGTGATAAACTCGCCACCTCCTACGTAGATACAGAGATTGTTTCTTCTGATATAGTCAGGCAGCTCTCCGTATGGGTCCTTCACTCCCTTCCTGTCCTTCTCATCCTCACTGGCGATAAGCATATTGTTGATAAGAGCCATAGCCATACCACTCATCATTGGACCAGCCATGATATAGCCTATCGTTCCAGCCTTGTTGTTCTTGAAGTTCTTGATCAGGAGGTTGGTACTCTGCACTCCTGCATTGAAGAACATTGACGAGTTTCTAAACCAAGAAGCCCAGAAACCATAGACATTCTTTCTTGCAGTCTTAGCGTTACTCATCTCTCCGTTCTTGAACGAATAGATGGCATTACCCGAACCGTGTCGGTTAAAGTTGACAGAAACCTCCTTGGCATCATAAGCAGAGCGAACAGTCGAACGGCCAGCATCGCGGCTCGCGCAATAAGTAGCAAAGCGAGCCAAGTTCTCTGCAACCTCGTTGGCGTTTTCCAAATTCTTGAAGATAAAATCAAAGACATTCTTTGATACTCTGGCCTTGCCGTTCTTCTCTGTCTTTACATGAAGTTTGTACTCGGAAGTAAGGTCTTTCATGCTCTTTATCTGAACCCAGCCTGTCTCACCGCCGTTCTCCATGAACTCCTTGAAGTATCTCTGAATCTTATCGGAAGTGTCGAGTGTGCCGTTTCTGTACTTAGAGAACAAGCCGAAGCCTGTCATTTTCTTAAAATCACTCAGCTTAGTGTTTCTGATACCCTCGATAAGTCCAACCTGAGCATAATACTTTTCGAAAGTCTTGGTGTATGCCATACCTTCCTTGGCAAGCAGGTTGGTAGAAGCAAACTCAAAGTCTCTTATCATATTACGCATCACGAACTCTGGGTTATATGAAGTACAGGTTTGAGCCATGAATCTTGATATGGCGGCAGTAGTTCGTCCTACCAATGACTCGTTCTTATGCTCCAGCATTCCGTTCAGAGCCTGCGCTGCTCTTGGGTTGCCGTTGATAACAAAGCTATGCTTCTTTCCGGCAATCATTACATCAACAATATGTTGCGATTTGTTCTCCGCTCTCTGGAACTTATAGCCGATTCTTCCTCTTCTATACACCTTTGTCGCCAACCCCTTTGATTCCAAATCCTTCATTTCCATATTGAAGTCTGCTACTATCTGATTTATTTCATCAGCCGTAGCGTTCTCGGGAATGTCTGGGTAACGCTCCACGGTGGTGTGAGTGATAGGGTCATCGGCGTACCAAACCTTAGTCTCCGTCACAAGATTATTGTTCGAGTTGTTTCTTACGAATCTTGCAAATGCCTGACGGATAGCGTTCATACCGCCATTTTTGATAGCTCTGTTACCCATCGCACCAATCTGCGCCAGCACGTTTGTCTCACTCAGATACTTGTGTCCTCTCGCTCTCATGATCGTGCTTCCGATGTAACTCTTCGGGTCTCCCTGCTCAGTAATGTAGCCATAAGTATCTTCTGCAGTAGCCTCATCATACTTTCTCAAAGGCACATACCAGTTGAACATATCAGAAACATGACCGTAAAGTTCTCTGCTGATAAGACCATTCTTATAGTCAGCATCAATAGAATACTGGGTGGCAGCCTTCAACTTATCCCAATAGTCCTTAACAGACCCCTTCTTGATACTCTCCATCTTCGCTTCCGAATCCATCACGCTCTGAATAGCCTCTGCATCATCGTATGGATCAGAAGATTTCGCCACTTCCTGTATAGCGTGAATACCCGAATAGTCATGTTCGCCAGCATCAAACTTATTGTCACTATCCACGTAGGTGCGGATGAAATCGTCCATGCGCTCATAATAAGTCTTCAAGTCGATGTCTCCACGCTCCAATTTCTCGTCAAGGGTAGCTTTCTCGTTGTTCCAATCGAACTCCACAGTATCAGCTAACTTCTTAGTCTTCTCGTTCATGCGCATATACTTCAAGGCATCACGCACATACAAGATACGGTTTCGCTCCAAGCCGTGCTTGGTAATCATATAGAGATTGAAGTTTCTTATCTTGTCGTCTGTCTTTTTGCCTTCAAAGGCATCGAGTACTCCAGCCATAGCTTTCTCCAAAGGACTCATGATGTTTATCTCGAACATCTTGGACGCATCGCTCATCGCACCCTGCATGGTGTTCTGCAGCATATAAGGATTCTCCGAAGAAGCAATATCCTCAATCTTCTTATCCGGAACAATGGCATTCATCAACTTCTTCAAGGAAAGCATATTATCCATATAGCTCTCCGTAGCCATATAGCCATGAGCGTCAAGTGAACGATGGTATCTGTCAAGGGCAGTAGCTGCGGTTGGGGTAGTACGGAAATGAATCTGTCCGTCTGTAGCCTCCTGATAATCTGCCTTTGGTAAGTCTGCCAGGGAACGAGCCTTGCCATCATTTTCGTAGAACACGCCATCACGGGAAACCACACTCCGAATATCCTCATGGTCGAGACGGTATTTCACCGCCTCGGCTCTCAGTTTCCAATATGGATCATTCGGATTCTTCTGCAAGTTCTTGCTCAACCAGAGCAAGTACTTCACATCTTTAGTATTAGGAGCAATACGATAACCGATTTCATGAAGAAAATCAGATACCTTATTCTTGATACCATTCCAGAATCCAGCTTCGCCCTTGCCATCCTCGGCGAGTCGGGCGATACCTTCCTCAATGGCATCGTAGATATTCATAGGGTTGAACTTTCTCTCCTCATCCACCAGCTTCTTCAAAGCCGCATTCTCTGGCTTATCCAAGTCGTACCATACATCACGAAGGAACTTCTCGAATCGCTCTTCACCGAAAAGCTCTCTCATTCCCTTGTGTCCTACAACCTCATGCCAGATAGTCTTCTCGGCAGTATATCTGTCATGGATATTTGGCATATATAGACAAACCTCCCCTGTCTTTTCATCGTACCAACCGGTTATATTCCTGCCTTCCTCAATAGCTGCCTTTGCTGCCTTGTTGGTGATTTCATCAACCGATGAAACCATCTTTACCTTGCCGCCAGTCTTCTGAGCTATTCTTTCGATGTGGTTGTTGACTGCTGAGGATGGGCTATCAGATAGTTCTTCACCCATACGTTCAGCACTTGGTCTTCCGTGGCGTGACCGAAGTGAAGATACCTCGCCAGGTCGTACTGAGCCTCCACGTCCTTCTTGATTAGAAGTAGAGTCCCAATAATGCCCGTTTCGTCCATTCCAACCTGCTTCAAGAGCAGAATCAATATCTCTTGGATTTCTGATAGTTTCTTTGTTGATTCCATCTTTGATATAATTAATCAATTCTTCATTCCCATCAATAGGGATTTTCTGATAAACGTTATAATCATTGTATTTATTGTATTTGAATACATAAAAATTATCAGAAGTGTACTCATAATTAACTTTTCCACGCTTATAATTCTTATGTGAAGAGTCAATGGTGTGAGCCAATACCGCATATTCATCCTTTGGTAATTCTATCTCCTGAGGGTCTTCCTCACGGAAGTGGGTGCCTTCATCCTCAGAAGTCTTGCGCTCCTCCTGCACCTTCACGCCCATCTTCGAGAGTCGGTCCAGTACTGGCTTCAACTGCTCTGGCTTGAACTCAGCAAGCATATTGTTTCCTCTGGTTTCAAAATTGTTGCCATCAACCAGCTTCAGCAAATCTTCGTCCATGAAGTACTTGCCACCCTTCACCTTGCTCTTTGGTACACGAAGCTCGAAGTAGTAGCCACGATAGTTGTCTATGCGCTTCACCTTTACTTCACCATCCGATGAAGTAACCTCGTCAATACCTCCGTGCCATGATGAAAGTTCAAACTTATCAGCCACGCTGTTGATAGGCGCATCCGTAGTCAAGCCCTTAGGGTCGAATCGGTCTGGCATCAAGATACCAGTCTTCACCTCGCCAGTATCAGTAGTGTACTTCACCAACTGACCGCCCAAGCCCTGATCCTTACTGTCAACCAAGGCCTGCATCAGATTACCTGTCACGATATAACCATCCTTGCGGCTCTCGTTGCTGGTCAGTCTATCCCAATTATTAAGGTCTTGGTTCAATACCTTGATATGATTATCGCCCATACTGGCAGCCTGCTTGGTCATGCGGTCGATAGAACCGATAATATCCACCTTGTTTTCACCAGAACCCACCTTGCCGGCAATAGGGAAAGTAATCTTTCTTCTGCCATCCAAGGTAGCGAATGAAACCGTAGAGGCGTTAGGCGAGTAGTTATCAGTAATCTTGATGTCAATGAGTCTACCGTAACTATTGCCGAATCCGCTCAACTCGTTAGGGTTATTCATATCTGTAGGCAGAACGAAAGTCTGGTTGGTATCGAAGGTATCAAGCACACGCTCAAACATTTCAGCCTTGGCTTTCAGGTTCTTCATCACATCGTTCAGCTTATCTTTCTCCTGCTTGTAGATGTTGTCATACTGATAGCCAGCCATCTTCTCAATCTGCTCATCGCTCATGCCCGATTTCTCCTGACCCTTCTTGCCATCCTTGATATACTTCTCCTTGGCCTTGGTTGCAGCCTTCACTGCACGATCCTCATACTTCTGAGTCTCGTCCGCAATCTTCTGGTCGAAGTACTCCTTCACGGCAGCCTTCTTCTCGGTCTTGTACTCCTCCCAAGTCTTGCCGCCTGTCAAGCCATCCTGTGAAGCCTTCACCTCAGCAGCCTTCATTGGCTTCTTCAAGATAGCCATGTTCACCTTTTCTATATAGGTATTGTCGGCAAAGGCATTATCGCCGCCCGGCTCTGCGCCCTGCTTCCAAACTTCCTTGTGGAGAGTCTTAGCCTTCAAAGGCAGCTCGGTAATCTCCAGGTCGTTCTCACCCATTTCGTTGAGGCGTTGAATCTCGTTGGCATAAAGCTCGCCAATCTCCTGCAACATCTTCTCCTGCTCAGAAACCTTTAGCAATGCCATTCTACCAAGTAACTTGCTTGCGTCGGCACCAGCTTCGCCATCACCAACACCGCCACCGCTTGCAACAAGAGTCTGTGGGTCGATTCTGGACAAATCATCGCCATTACTCTTTTCCCATCCGAATGGATCAGCCATACGTGCGTAAAGGTCAAGATGCTCTGCCATGTATTCCTTAACCACCTTATCACCATATTTGTTGGTAATATCGGCAACTTCCATTTCGTTGAACTTACTCTTCTGCGAAGAAGTAGTGTTGGCATCAAGTGACTTCAACTTAGCCTTGAACATCATTAATAATCGCTGCTCGGCAGGAATAAGAGAAACAACATATTCGTATGCACCTCTTGCAACCTGTCCTGTTCGGTCGATACGCCCACGCATCTGAACCTCATCATTCACGTCAAGCTGCTGCTGAGCCACGATCATCACACGCTTCTTCTGGTCCTTATACTTGCTCGAAGCATGAAGGGAAATACCAGTTGCTGCACTCTTGTTGAGAATAAGCGCATCAATCTTACCATCGTTAAAGTCGCGCGCGAGTTTCTTCTTGTCTGTATCAGCACGTTTCACCTTGGTAACGGTTCCGTTGTCGTTATAAACGAACTCGGTCTGTCTACCGGTCAGCTCACCAACCTTATAGCCAGCCTTCTGCAGCTCGTTCTTGATAACATCAATCGGGGAGAGTGAAAGACCTGTACTTGTCTGCTCAATCTTCTTCTCCAGTTCGTGATAAGCCTCAACTGCCTCATCACCCAAATCCGAAAGCTTGATGTAGCCGCTTTCGCTATTATCCTTTGCATCCTTCTGGGTATAGCGAAGTGTACCTTCAAGACCCTTCTTCAAAGATGTACCCAAGTCTGGTGCGTCCATTTCCTCACCAAGCGCAAGGTTGCCAGTCTGAGATTCGTTTGTATTGTTCAACGCAATCACAGGCTTCATGCCCTGCTTCAAATAGTCGATGGCACGTTCTGCAGCAGACTTCGCTTTCAAGGAGAGAAGCACCTGCTGAACGGTATTGAATGCCTTGCTGGCAAATGGCTGGTTCTTAATTCCCAGGGCAGCCGTTCCCTTTTTGATTCCAATGGTAGACTGAATGGCAGCCAGCTCCTCATTACGCTCATCCACGTAACTTGAAACATATTTCTTTTGGAAATTGATAATATCATTAAACAATCCGATGATACTATCATACTGTTCTCGCTGCTCCTGCACTCGCTCAGGATCATCAATCGCCTTCCAGTCGATGGTTACGCCAGTCATATCTCGCTCACGGCGAATCATCTGACCGCATTGTGTCAATGTCTGGCTCATAATCTCCTGCAATGTTGCGCCACCACGCTTCACCGCATCAATTAAATCGGATGATTTCATTCCGCCCTCATTCATGGCAGTACGCAAAGCGTAGATAGGCATATTGTCTGGTCGCTTGGCAAAGGTAGCAGAGAAGAAGGTAACGTTCTTTGCCTTCTGAATAATGTGTTGGAAATAGTTGCCCTGACCGCTATTGCCACCAGCCGTATGGCTTTCGTCAAGGATAAGGTAAGCGTTATCCATCAGTTTCTCGATGGCATCACGTCTTCTTTGTCCGCTGAGAGCGGCAGCGCCGAATTTCTTACCCTTCGCAAGTTTCTTCTCTTTTCGGGCACCATTCTCGTCAAACTCGTAGACTCCGTTGCTTACCTGACTGTAGGTCGTCAATACGTAATCGTATTCGTCTGGCAGTTTGCCGTTCTTTTCGATGTAATCAAGCACACGCTTCACCTCGCTCTTCGATGGCAAAGCAAATACCACTTTTCCGTCTGAGTCGGTAATGGCAGCTTCCTTGGCACTACCGAATACAAATGGTCTTAGGTCTGGGCTGCCAATATCCACCAAGTCACGGTAAACATCACTCAGCAATCCTGCTGTCTTGGTGAAATACACAGGAACCTGACCCTGCTTCTTGGCGTATCTGATAAGCGAAGCAGCTTGTCTTCCCTTACCGATACCAGTCATATCTCCAATGATAAAGGCATTGCCCTTCTTTGCCTGCTGCAAGGCAAGGGCTACAGAGTCAACCTGCTCTGCAGCAAGATGAGAATACAAATCCTCCTTATCATTATAGCCCAGCTCGTCAACAAGGAACTGGTCGGCATCGCCCAGCTTTTCAAGATTCTTATTAACCGCCTCCTGCTGATCGGCAGGCATAACTGCTTTCAGAGTGAATGGATTTTCACTCTTTGGGGCGTATGTAACTTTTTCGGTACTTAGTCCACGTACGGATTTGTCCACCCGCTGTAATTGTCCCCGTGATCCGCTTCCGCTCCCGGCGTTGGTAGATTCATCAGTACTTGGCTGAGCGTCATTCCGTCCAGCTCCTCCTGATCCATTTCCTCGCTGCTCATTGGTTTCAGCGGTTGGTTCTTTGCTTGGAGAAGACTCTGTCCCTGTTCCGTCTGTTCTACTATCTCCATCAGGAAGTTCTCCATCTTGTCTTGGCTCGGTTCCTCGTTGATTTTCCAAGTCATCATGGGTTCCTGATATGGAAGTGGAGTCAAATAAGTCAGGCTCTCGCTCACCATCTGGTTTGCTTCCTCCTCGTTCTCCTGCTCGTACTCTCTCTTTAGGAGTACCAGCAGCGCCTTGTTGATCAAGTTCTGGTTGAGCACTTCTTGTTTCTCCTCCGATGGAAGAATCCATCCGTTCACTTCGTAGTATATCATCTTCAATTCGTTTATAAAGTTCGTCATAATCTTTCACGGTTTCCGCTCTTGCCTTATCCTTTACAGGAGGAAAAATATTCTCGTCCAAGCGTCTTCCGTTTATTAATATAATACGTGTAGGATAAGAAGTTCCCTGCTTTGCATAGAGACTACCATCCACATTAATCACGTCCTCCACATTATAGTGGCTATAGAGATAACCAAGGAAAGCCTTATCTTTCGGATTCAGACTTCCGTTCTTGGCGTATTCTGTCTTGCCGCCTATAATAATGGCAGCACGACCATCGTCCTTCATGCTCTCCAGGGCGTTGATAGCCATCTGTCCTTCCAAAGAAGAAATCTTATAGCCGTCATACTCCTTAGGGGTAGCACTGCCAAATGGTGGATTTGTTACCACCACGTCAACGTCCTTGTCTGCAAAAGGCTGGGTTCCGTCCTGACTGGTCACGTTCTTGAAGCCCTGTCTTCTCAGGTTCTCCAATCTCTGAGCATCAATATCGTTCACATGGACAGCATCCTTTGGCAAGCCGATGGTAAGCATACCATTGCCTGCACTTGGTTCCAGCGCACTCTTTATCTCCTTACCGTTACCCTTTACATACATATCTGCAAGGAATGCGTATGGGGCAGGTGTAGAATACTGCTGCTTCATCACTCGCTCGGAGTCTCTCTGGTTGAGGCTTGGTTGGTTCTCGTAAAGTTTCTTGATGCGTCTGAACTTCTCTGCATAGTTGGTTGATTCCGAAGAAGCAATACCTCTTGCTCGCTGTACAATAGCAGTCTCTGCAAGCTCCTGCAAGTCTGTGTCCTTAATGTCCTTCAATCCGCACTTCTCAGCTATCTTTCTGAGTTCCACGATGCCGTTAATCTTCTGACCGAAACCAAGACGAGTGTTCACTCTATCCATAAACTTCTTCTCAGCCATCTTCCTCTCCTCGGCACTCTTGGAGTCACCCACCAGCTTCTCCTGATGCTTAGGTGAAGTCTTCTCGTAGTAGTCAGCCCAATCTTTCAAGCTCATGCGCTGCTCGCCATCGCGATAGCGGATATTCATCATCTGCTCATAGATAGCATCCACATCTTCCTTCTTGAAAATCTTGGCAGCAGGAGCAAACTCCTTGCGCATTTCCTTCACCACGTCTTCAAGATTGTGCATACCCCTTTTGATTCTAAGGTAAGCATTCTCTGCCATTGCACTCACCAGTTTAGGCAGCACCTCTAATTGTCTTGAATTAAGACCGATAAAGGAAGAAGAAACCTCATCCTTACCAGCATTCATAAGTTCTTTCCACAGGTCGTTGACCTTTTTGTTTGAAGCTGATACCGCTGCATCGTCGGCTTTCTGCTGAGGCTTTTCGCCCTGTTCTATTTTCGTTTTCTTCTCCTTCTCGAATCCTTCTGCTGCATTCTTGATTTCTTCCATAGGATTAGCAGATGGTTCTGTTTTAGAAGTGCCAACCTTTGGCTCAGCATTCAATTCCTTACGTTTAGCATAGATGCTTTCGTAGATTGCACGGTGCAAATCATCTGTCACTTCTCCGTTCAGATAGTCCAAAGCCATATCCTTGGATAAATCATCCACGTCAGCCTTCATGATTTCATCCTCAGTCAGAGGATGCTCTTTCTTAAATTCAGCGGCAGCAGCCTCAATCGGGTTAAACTGAGGGTCTGTCTTCTCTTCCCTTGGAAGGAGTGGAAGAGGTTTTTCTTTTACCTTACCGTCAACATATTCGACAACCTCATTCAGGTCGCCAAACTTCTTGCCATCATACTCGTAGTATGAACCGGTGTATTCGCCCTTATCGTTAGGCTCGTCAACCTTAATAACCTCCTTGTCGCTATCAATAAGAATCTTCTGCCTTGTGATAGGACCGTTCTCAGATGGAGTTTCGGTTTCCTCATCAGTAACCTTGATGCGACTTTCAAGTTCTTTGTTTACTAAGTCGTCTGGTTCTTCTACTCTTGGTCGTTCTGGCTCTGCTCCTTCTCCTGCTGATCCATTTCCTTCTGATGTTTCTTGTTTAGGTTCTTGAATGCCTGAAACATCATTGCCTCCTTCATTTTCTGAATGTCCTGTGCCATAATCTTGCCATTTTTTAAAGTTTAAATACTCGTTTATCAACTCTTCCTTGGTAGGAGCAGCCTCGAACATATTGCCCTCGCCAGTATTTCTTGAAGCGGCAATTCTGTTGTACTCATCAAGCAAGTCTCTGAAATCAGAAACCTTGCCCTCCAAGGCCAAAGCCATCATCTGAGAGATAGAAGGATAACGCTTTGCTGCGTCCTCACCGAACATATCCGGTGTTCTCAGCAACGTATCAACCTTGTTTCCACCCTGTCTTGCCTCATAGAGCAACTGGATAGCCTGATCAATCTCGTCACGAAGAGAGTAATCGCCAAGTTTCATATTGTCCATTACCGAACGGATGGCGTTGACGGCCTTGTTCTTCACCGCAGAGTCGATGCCAAGCATTCTGATAGTCTCTGGCTTGAAGATGGAACCCAGGAGAAGGTTCTTCACATACTCCCTGCCTTGTGCGGAAAGTCGCTCGGGATTATCCATCATCTGCGCCACCTCGTTTTGTCCGATGATGCCTTTATCTACTAACGTCTTCACCAAGTCATTTATTGCCTTGGAATTGTTAAAGAAAGCATCGAGAGAGCCGCTTCCCTCAATCTCGGCTACAATTGCGCCTACTTCGTCAGAAGTCAACGTCTTGGCCTTGGCTACTGCCTGTTCGGTATTGCTTTGCGTCTTCTTCTCGTTGCGGTTGAACTTGGAGAAGGTAGCTGTATCGTATGGTAATCTCTCATCGGTCACCAATACCAGACGAGGATGCTCGATACCGCTTTGCTCAATCTGCTCACGAGTAAAGCCGAAGTTCTCTGCATTCTCTAAGAGGTCGTTGATGTATTCGCCATCCGTACCTTCCTTTGCTGCCTTCTGTCCTGCCATAGTTCTACCATTGCCATCATACACGATACCCTCGTCAGATACCACTGGCACCTGCTCGATAGCCATACCATTATACTTTCGGGCAATCTGGTCCGTATTCTGCTGAGCCGCCTTATCGTGCTCGTAGTCACGGTCATTTACAGTTCTGCCCTCTGCATCGGTAGGAAATCCCTCCGATTTCTTGTAGCCATTATTCACATCATGAGAAGGAGTAAGACTTTCAGCCGGAACAATCTCATAGTGTCCCTTGATCTTAGTCTCTCCGTCAGGAAGCATTCTTGTGCGCTTGTTGCCCACAAGTCTTGGTGCATTCTCAAACTTCTGCGCGGCCACGCTGCCAGCTTCATGAGCACCCTCAGTCTGTTCTGTGTTACCCACAGTCTCAGCCACCTTCTTGGCAGTCATAGTCTTCTTGATATTCTGAGCGTGCTCTAACTGCTTCTTGGCAGCCTCAACGGTCTTTTTCTTCAAAGCCTCCTGCTCCATGATGTCGTTAGGCTCGGCGGCATAGTCTACCTTCATCTTCTCGGCATCCTTCAAAGCCTTTTCTGCCTTCTGAATCTGTCCGTCCACCACCTTATCGGCATTCTCCCCGAAGTCCTCAGTAAGAATCTCTGCGCTCTGCTCAGGAGTCATTTTCTCATAGTCTGGTGTAGGTCTTCCCTTGCTATCAGTAATCATAGGAACATCTGTTCCATCAGCAAATTTTCGTGTAGGAAGAGGCTGTTCTACTTGCTGGGTCTGCACCGTTTTAGTATTATTATTTTCTGCTGCCTCTGCATCACTTCCAGTAGTTTCTTTTGCGCTTTGTTGAGGTTCTTTAATACCTGCATTAGTGTTACGTTTTGTTTCTTCTCCATTTTTATTTTCTTTTGGTTGAACTTCCTGCTGAGGCTTTGCAGCATCCTGCATCGCCTGTTCCTGCGCTGCCTGATTGTAAGGCTCAGAGTTCTTCATCTGCAACTCCTGACGATACCCATTAGCAAAATCGTCTGCACTCTGTGTGCCAACAAACTTCACTTCGTCTGACTTGACATATACTGTCTCGCCACTCTTTGGGTCAAGACAAACAAGCATATCACCAACACCTTCCTTTGCCCTTCCTGTAGTGGTGTCAAAAGCCACTTCACCAGTACCAACAAGAAGCGTTCTTCCGTTGCTGTCCTGCACGTAAATCGCCTGTTCGCCATTCTTTTCCTGCCCGTTCAATGTTCCGTGGAAAGACCAGTCCTGAACATAAGAAGAAACCTGTTCGTCAATGGCGTTCTTGGTAGCCTCCTGCATACCCTGCACTCTTGCGTTCGCATTGATATAATGGGCAAATGGCTCAAGCTGTTCTACTGTCAAACCTCCCTGCTGAACCATCCAGTCATAAATCTGCGGATTGGTCAAACCCTGTTGTTTCAGTTTTTGGAAATTCTGGCCGAATACATCATTATCACGCATAAGCTCATCCATTCCAGCCTCAGCCTGTCTCAACCCGTCAAGCTCTGCTTTAACTGCACCGCCATTTGGCTGCTCAGTTCCAAGGTTGTTGTCTGTAGCGACATCCTTACCATCCATGACACTCTGTTCTTCATGAACTTTATTTGCCGGGAACACTTCCATTTCTATAGCCTTTCTAAGCTGAACGCAAGCATTCTGCTCTTCATCAGTTCGCTTCATTGGGTCTTTATCAAATGCCTTTAGCATACTTTCTCTATCCATACCATTTTTGTTTGCCACAGCATCAACGATAGGCAAGAAAGAACCTCTTTCAGAATTTAATACATACTCCGTGAACTGATGGTCTATTTTTGAGCCGCCTGTTTGCATACCTTCAACAATCTCTTGAACCTGCTCCCAGTCTTTCGCATTCTTCTTAAAGAAAGAATTTTGTAAGTCATAATTGTTTCTATCTAAGCCAACCAACAGAGCAAGAGCATTCTTAGAACGCAACTCCTCTTTTCTTACACCTATTTCGTAAATGATAGACTCCCTCTTGTCTTTTGTGTCAAATCTGTGTTTTGACAAAAGTGTTCCGTCAGCAGCATACTCGTTCACGGTCTTATAAGTATGTCTGCGATTGTCTCCATCTGTTCCATCTTCTGTTCCATAGGATATATGGTCCATCATAGGACGAGACTCAGGCATTGTGCCCATGACCATAGTAGTAAATTTTGCCTTGGCATCCCAAGAAACATTTGGGTCAAGCATGATTTGCTGATAGTTATTGAGTAGATCCGAACCATCCTCGCTCTTCTCAATATCCTCTGCCCTGTATTTCTTAGCCTGCTTTGCCCAGCTGACAATATTCTCCATAGGCTTCATTCCTAACTCAGAACCAGCAGCAAACAACTGATGTTTCTCCTCGTCAGAAAAAACATGAGGTGCTGATTTTGCCTCGCCAGACAAGAAAAATCTTGCAGTCTTTTGGGCAATATTGCTGGTAAAGCTGAATGGCTTGCCGTTTCTATCTGTTTCCTTTTTGAATAAGTCTTTCGCATGGGTAAGTTTAAAGATGACAGCACTCGCACAAGATTCAAGTGTTCCCTCAGTAGAGAAACCGTGCCAGTCATCACCAGTAAGAATATGATTAGCATAGCTTGAAGCAACCCCACCTGTAGCCATACCTATACCTTCCATACCAGTTTTAATGCCCTCATAGGTAAGTTTTTGCCCCATCTTGTTAACTCTCTGCTTCCACGTCTTTTCCGTTCCTTTAAGACCAATGCCATGGCCAAAAGCTCCAACTGCGCCACCCATACCTTCCATAGTAGCAAAGCTAACACCTTCTTCCAATCCACCTTTGGCTGCTGCTTTCAAAGTTCCCCAAAGCGAAGTATCTTCTCCTGTAGAATAGTTCTGAACGGCTCCGTTGATGGCTCCATATTGAAAGCCTGTAGCTCCTCCATGAACAATGCCTCTTGCTACACCTTCAAACACTCTTTGTCTCAAAGACTGGTTAGCCACTCTCGCCATCTGCTGAGCTGCATTACCAAAAACCTTTTCTGTCAAAGCTCCAGCTCCGACACCTGCGAGATTATACAAAGGCGCATCTGCTGCAAAAGCCACAGCTCCTTTTGCTGCTTTTGCCCAAGTGCCCGGTTTATAGTTTGGATTCAACCCTTCTTCTGTCATTGCATCTGCTTGCTGCTGCATTTGCCTCTGGCTTTTAGTTGAAGTAAGACCAGTAAGCAATGTTCCAGTGAGAGAATTAAGAATGCCGCTTGCAATATAGTCAGATGCACCCTTTGCCATCATGCGGTTAAGCTGAGTATTATTGAATTGTTTTCCGGCTTTCTCTATCAGGGCTGGTGCAAGTGAACTTTCAATATATGTCTCTGGGGAAACTCCGAGTTTTTGAGCATCAGACAACACTCTCTGCTTAACCTTTGGGTTAGAGAAGATACTTTCTATATTCTTCTGTATGTTCCCTGTGATTTCTTGAAGCTGCTTATCTTGATCCATTTGATTTTGGTAAGCTCTTTCACCAATCCACCAGTCTGCACCACCAGTACCATGAACTCCACTGTTTGCACTCAACGTTGCAAGTCCTCTTGCATGAGCCGCCTTGAACTCGTCTCCTATAACCTTATCGAGATAATCGCCCATTTCAGAACCAACCAAAGCGTTTGCACTTTGGTTCATTTCGTCCATCAACTGCCCATCAGTCTTACCTATATAAGTATCAGCAGGTGTATTTGTCTGCATGATAGGTTGAGCATGACTTGCCTGTCTGCTTATTTTTTTTGCAGCAGTCTTTGCCGCCTGTCTTCTTATCCGCTGATTTCGCTGATACACTTGCTGGGTAGCCTTAGGTGAAGTATAGTCAACTGGATAACCTGCTCCCTTCTGCGCTTCATCAATCTCATACAAAGACTGCACGAAAGGAGAAGCACCCTTTGGGGCACTCTTTGGAGCCTTGCCTAATTGTGTTTTTAGCCTATGCGGAACCTGCATTGCTCTCTGTGCTGTGGTCATAGGCTTCTGTGCTACTGGCTTTGTCTTTCGCTGAGGCTTTACAGCATGAAGACCGAGTGCCCTTCCGAAATCCTCGTAAGTATCACCGATATTCGCTCCGTCCTGTTTCATTGCCTGATAGAAGCCGAGTCGGTTTCTGTAGCCTTCCTTGCCCGGCGCAAGCATCAGTTTCTTGAATTGTTGTCTTGTGCCAATCTGCGCCCCGTCCGAAACAAGCGCATCGTACATTGTATCTATTCTATCATGTGCCATATTATGATATGTTTATTTATAATTCTTCTTGAACCAATTATTCAGGGCATTATGTTTCTGAGTACTTTTTGGTTTGTTTCTTGCTCTCTTGGCCGCATTCTGCGAAGCTGCTGCCTGACTGGTAACAGATGCACCCTTTCTTCTTGTGGTGGTCGTTACCTCTGCGCCGGTCCTGTAGTTCGTAGTCTTTGTCGTAACAGAGGTCGAGGACTCACCCTGTGGAAGCCTGCCGTACTCACGGTAATACTCCTGCTCCCACATAGTCTTGTTAGGCTGATACCTTATCTTTCCATTTTTATCTTCAAACCAATACTTCCTGGAAGAAGAGCCACTGCCACTTCCAGAGCGGCCTCCACCTCCTCGTCCCTTATGGGTAGCATTGTATTCTGCAATGCCAAGACGTTTTTCTGCCTGTTTGTCCTTGACCTTATCGCGCTCCTGTTTGTACTTGAAGTCTCTGTCATCCTTTTCGGCTTTAGCTTTTGCGGCTGCAGCATCCTTGGCTTTCTGGTAGTCGAACTTGTCTTTACTTAGATCCACTCCATTCTGTTTAAGCAACAGGTTCAACTGGTCGTAGGCGTTCTTAGCCTCAGTCGCACGTTCCTTCAAATTGAGAGTTGCCTGCTTGTAAGCCGCATCAGCATCAGCTGCATCCTGCTGTCTACGTTCCGCCTTGCGCTTCTCGTAGCCTGCCAAGAGGTAGTCCGTAGGGTCATTGAATTGCTGCAAAGGACCTCCCTTATAAGTGTTCACGATATTACCCATGTGACGGATAGCATCCGCAAAGGTTGCCAAACGCTGCATATTTTGTGTATGCCGCATATCGTACTCTTCGTCAGTCTCTCCATCACGTCTTCCAGGCCTAAACTTGGGAGCAAGCCCCTTTATCCAGCCAAAGAAACCGCCATCCTTCTTTGTATCATCGGCTTTAAACTCCCTTCCAGAAGAAGGAGAAGATACTCCTGCCGAGTTCAAAGCTGCTGATAACGAACTCAAGTCATTCTTGTCTGTACCAGAGGGATTGACTAACTGAACACCACCTGTTCCGTACTTTGGGTCGGGGGCCTTGCTGTCTGGGGTCAAGTCTGGAGAAGCACCTTTAGCTGGAGCCTCGTACTTGCCAGTTGCACCGCCATTTCCACCAAAGAAATTCATATCCATCGGCTGAGGAGCAACAGGTGTAGAAGCTCCTCCTGGCGCACCCTGCATCGGCAGCTCTCCTCCATTCTTCATGGCGAAATTCTGCTGCGCCATTTGCTGAACCATAGGAGAAGGCTCCGTTATAGTCACTCTCCCTTTGTTCATATGCGTATTCTGGTTATTGTTTGTTGGCATAGCTTATTCTTCTTTAATAATAATTTCGCCAAACAGAAGAAATCGGTCTATAACATCATTGAGAACTTTTGAAAGTTCCTCAGTCGCTTTTTTTTCTTCACTATACGCCAATTCCCAACACATCTCGAAAAAATCTACGGTTACAGGTTTCTTGTGGACAATAACCTCAGCCATCTTCTGAGCCATCTTGGTATAACTATCAAGCTGTTGTTTCATTGCCTTCAACTCCTTGCCCAAGTCGCCAATCACCTCGTCCTTCTCTGCAATCTTCAAGTTCTTCTTGCGGATAATCTTGTTGAGTCGGGCAATCTCTTTGCCGAATCGCTTAATCTTCTTTCCCTGCTCATCCAACAAAGCATCGTTGAACTGGGAGGCTGCTTCTTTAAGGGCAGGAGAACAAGGAATAGGGTCGCCGTGTTTGATGTGATTCTTTCCGTACTCCTTCTTCAAGCGAGCCTCACGCTCATCCCATTCTACAGGAGACAAACCAATGGTCCATTTATTTGCATTGGCAACCTTTATGGCTTCACAAACTTCTGGCTTCTCAAATTCTCTTATCGCCCCAGTCTGGTTTATTACCATCGGTGCCAAACACATGTGAAAACCTTCCTTCTTCAATATCTTTATTGCTTCTTTAAATGTCATAATCTATCCAATTAAAATAATGATTAAAAAACCAGCAAATGCGCCAAATACATCTGCTATAATATCCTTGTTGTCAAACAAGCAGTATGTGTTATAGTCGTATACCTCCTTCAATATACCGGCTATAACCGCAATCATACAGGCTGATACTGCCGAAGCTGTAGTACCCATACCGAGCACGTTCATATTCAAAAGAGCAACAACCATCGTGATCAGGCAGCAAGTTTCAAAGTGCAAAACCTTGTCTTCGCCGCCAATTCGCTTTATAAATCTCTGAAATATATTCATAAGTTTAACTTCATTAACACTTCCCGAAAAATAAGGGGTGGGGAAAATCGGAAAACCGAAATAAAAAGGAGATGGGGGGTGGGGGCGCATTTTTATATTTGTATTTATCTACTATAGTTTGAAACGGTGGTCAACGGGGGTGCCCCTTTGGGTTTGGTTGTGTACGCCTCCTTCTCCATGTCCTTGGCACTCGTTCCTCTCGTCTTTTCCTCCTGCTCCCACCGAAGCCTCAAGCCCTATCCAAACAGCCCATCAACGCCCTCTGTGACCTTCTTAAGCCTTGCACCCGCACTTTCTCCGAGCGCAGATGTTATACCAGTGTTATCACGGCTACCCATGTCACTTGGTTTTAGGCTGTCATTCAGCGACTTAACCCCTTTAGGTTCTGAACCCAACTGGTTCATACCCGCCTTGAACAGAGCATTGCTCATATTCTGAGCCGCCTCACTGGTATTCTGTGCGGTCTGCATGGCGGCTTGCTCACGTTCCTGAGATTGTCCAACTTGGTGTTGGAAGTGCTTGTCTGCCACTTGCTGCTTCCGTGCCGTGTCGTTTGCGCCTATGTTGGCGATAGTGTCACCCATAGTCTTGTTAGCCGCTTCTTTCGCCATTGCTGTAGCCGCAGCAGTACCACCGCCAACAGCAGCCGCACCATCAGACTTTCGGACGTAGCTGTCCTGAACCTCTTGCGCACGCCTCATCAGGTTTTGCCCAGCCTTGGTGTCGATGTAGTCGGTATTGTACTCCTTGTCATACCATGCCTTTTCTGCCGCTGCTCTGTACTTACGCTCTCGCTCCGCCTTTTTTGCCTCCCTACGTGCCTTTGCACCACCGAACAGAGAAGAAACGACACCGCCAGCCAACATTGCCGCAGTGGCTATCCATTCACATCGGACACCGAGAACTGGAGATGCGCCTAAATTCTTTGGGATTTTCGTCAAGATTTCTTTCATAATAATTGCAATTATTAATTTACCAATGTATTTGTGTCGGCAAATATATATATATTTGACTCTCGTTTTTTCCATTGTAGCCCTACCCCATTTCCCTCCTCCTCCCACAAGTCCTTTTGTCGGCGAACAAATCATGGCTTTGCCCCTCAAAATACCCCTCAAAACGTCTATCTTTGTAAGCATTTTGCACTTTTACACCAAAAACTTATATATCTATTTATCAGCATGTTAGTATCAACCTCTCCAACAGACCAACACAACTTTTCTGTAATATTATTTTACTTTTCTCTATCATAGAGCATTTTTGCAAAAAAATCATGTCGCATTAATAGGTACGCACGCACGCAAGAAATGATGAAAAATACTATCTCATCACGTAATACGGCTATCATTCAAGGCAAAACTCTCGTATTTCCAGCATATTCGGGTAATTGGTCGTGTTTTTCGTCAAATTCGCTAATTATGAGGCGTTTAATGGCGTTTTCTTGTCATTTTAGAGCCATTTTCTTGCTTTTCAGGCGTGTTCTCCAAGTTTGCGCAGAATTTATCGCAAAATAGGATTAAGGCTTTTAGAAGGTGTTTTTCTGCTGTTTTCCTCTTTCCGCTTATTTCCTTTCCTTTCCTCTTTCCTTTCCTTTCCTCTGTATTCTCTGTTTGTGTGTTTCTCTGTCTATTATTGGTTATCTGTGTATGAGGAAGGGAGAGAAGAATACCTTTGGGAGATAAGGCAACGTGGGGGCGGGGCTGCGCCCTCACGTCCCTGCTGTGGGGCTGCGCCCATTAAATTATCTGAATGACAACAGAGCTATCTACATTTTGGCAATATTGGTTAGGATAAATGGAAAGCGTTATATCCGCCTTACCTGTTGACCACTTCGAGAAGTATTTAAGGTATATAAATGGTTCTATTCCTAAAACTCGAGATATTCTGCTTACGAGTATTCCGTACATATCATTCTTGCTCATCTTAGATAAGTCCGCATAGATAGAAATAGATGACAATTTACAATTTGTATTAAAACAGAAGGAAACTTCTTTTATATTCTCAAACTCATTGACACCCCAAACTACATATTGATTTCCATAGTTAGATATTCCCATTTTGTAAGATTCGCTTTCAAAATCGTCTTCATTTACAGATAAATTTAAATGTTTGAAACGAGACTTACAGAAAGCATAACTATCACCAATCTCAAACCCCATTGTTCCATTAGGTCTAATACCATCTATAGGATTAGAAGACATTGCTTGGTCCTTAGTAGTACTAAAAAGAACCTTTGCAGCAAAAGCGATAAACACTAATGCCGCAATAATAATAAAAATTTCCATAAATTAATTGTTAGATGTTATTATATATTGTTACTTTGCTATAGCCCTTATCTCCTCAACTTGATTCAGGAATTCATCAATCGTGTCAGCAGTGTAGTGTATCCCTTTATAGCGGATATAGCTGGCGAAGTCGCTTTTCTTGTCCTCGTCCGCAAAAAAGTCTGTGACCTGACACCCTATTGCATCAGCAATCTGCTTCATTTTTCTATAGGTTGGGTTCCCCGATATTGTATTTGTTAGGGTAACTCTGTTTACCCCTATCATACCTGCTACATCTTGTATAGTGTAGCCTTTATCCTTTATTACTCTTTTAATATCCATATTTATCGTAGATTATATTATTACGCCACAAAGATAATTCTTTTTTGTGTAATTTCCAAATATTCTGATAAAATTAATATTATACCACTACATACTTGAATTTTATGTAATGTTATGTTAAACATCACACTTTTTATGTAAACGTAGGTTAAATAATTACACTTTTTTTCCAAAATACTTGCACGTGTAATGGTTTATAGCTACATTTGCAATCGAAATCAGTATTACACTTGATTTCACCGAAGAACGCAAAGCCCGTAGTTACGATTAGCCGAGCGGAGGGAGCATGGCAGAGATGTCACCCGATAGTTGCCGTAATGCAGCCACGTATGTACATTTATATACGTGTAGGTCACAAGCCCTTCAATGCAGAGTGGAGCAACAACTAAACAATATGAAGAAATTTGCAGTATTGAAACAACTTTACAATTACTCACCTCGTGTGTTAGAAATGTTCGATGAACGTGAAGACGCAGAGTTGTACGTTACAC